>Ga0116155_10001168_pt1 | contig 19192 bp, 22 predicted proteins | sample AD_UKC032_MetaG_FD_89890 | JGI IMG/M metagenome (GOLD analysis project Ga0116155, IMG submission 89890) | Active sludge microbial communities of municipal wastewater-treating anaerobic digesters from USA - AD_UKC032_MetaG | ecosystem: Engineered > Bioreactor > Anaerobic > Digestate | place: USA...
AGTCGTTCTTGTTGGCTTTGAGCAGTGTCTCGGCCACACCCTCTTTGCCTTCTTGCACGTCATCCACGAAGGCTTCGGTGCCGGCCAAGAGGTTCAGCTCAGGCAGAACGTCCCACGAGGCCACGACGCTGCCGCGCAGGCGGGTGGCGACCCAGTTCAAGTAGGCCGGGGTGTTTTCACCCAAGCTCCGCCACGGGATTTGTCGCTTGGCATCGATCTTCGGAGTGATGGTCAGGTTTTCGCCCAACTGCAATTGGTACTTGGTGCTCACGTACCAAGAGGGGAAGTCGATATCGTAGGGCTGTTCGGGCACCGCGTCGTAGCCGTCTTGGGTGCGGGTATGAAAGCCGTCGAACATCGCGCGGACTTCGAGCCCGGCGTAATGGGCACCGAGGCTCACCATCAACGGATCTAACTCGGCGCCATCCTTCATTTGATAGCTTGTGCCGTAAACGTCGGTGTAACGCCGACCTGAGCGCAAGCTCTTGCCGCCATAGATGTCAGCGGTGAGTTCGAGCCCTTCAAGGGCGCCTTTGAAACCTTGGCCGTAGGTCAGGCCTCCTGTGGTACGCGCGATCTCCTTCTTGGTGGTGCCAAAGCTGCCGTAGGCCCCAATGCTGTGGCGCTGGGCACCGCTGGTGGTGACCACGTTGATCACCGCGAGCTCGGCGGCACCGCCATAAACGGCCGAGCCTGGGCCGCGAATGATTTCGATGCGTTCAATGTCGGCCATCGGAAAATGGTTGCCGAAGAACAGCGTGAAATAGAGCAGCTCATTGAATTCGAAGCCATCCCACAACAACAGGACTTTGCCTTCATGGGCCCAAACACCGCGGAAGGCTGCGCCAATACCGCCCGACACGTCGGTGCCCATTTCGAAACCGGGCACCATGTGCAACACGTCGGTGAGATCGCGCACGCCGAGGCGTTCCAGGTCGAGCTTGGTGAGCACGGTGAGGACACCGGGCGATTCGCGCAGACGGGTGGCTTTGGTAGATGCGACTGTGGTTGGCGTGTTGATCAGCGCTTCGATTGGCACTTGCTCAATATCAGTGACGCTGCTGTCGATGCCGCTATCGGCCCAAACATTGCGAGCAGCAAACAGGCCGACAGAGGCGGCGGCGACACACAGAGTGCGGGACTGCAATATCATGGCGTAACCTCAGGCTCCTTGATGACGGTGGCGATGCGTAGCAGGTCGGTCATAAACATCACACCGGTCGCCTTGCTTGCCACGTTATTGATGAAGATCTTCGGCTTCTCCTGAAACATCGCAACACCGATCGCCACTCCCGCCTCCACCGCCGCGCGATCGTTGGTCATCGTCAATACATTCTTTGCAGTGCATAGTCGCAACACACGCTCCCGCTCGGGGCCGGGTGCCAGCGTCAAAAACAGCGCGTCGAGATGATCGTGTTCAATCGCCGCTTCGAGGGTTTCCAGATTGTCAGTGACAATCTCGTGCACGTGCATCGGCAGCCCGCCGACGCGAATGTCGCGAATACCGCGAAACCCTTCGACCACTTTCTTAAGCGTCGCGTGGGTGGCCGGTGCGTCAGGGGGAATCAGGATACCGATATCCACCGCGACCCCGGCCCGCTTCGCGAGACTCGAATCATAGGCCAGAGCACGCGCTAAAATGGCCGCCAGGCGATCTGCGGGCACATCGTCGGCAGCTCCGGCAAAGACGTTCACTGGCGCCCCCAACCCCAAAAGCACCAAAAGCCCCAGCCGGCGCCGTTGCCAGGCCGCGTCGTTGACACGGGGAAAAGGTTGAGAAGTGGGCATCGGCATGCGTCGTCTCTCACCCGCTTACGTGTCACAGTCTGACTGCCAAGGCTTACTGCTTATGAGTGACCACAAGCGTCGGGCGAAATGTGGATCGCACCATGCCAGAGCCCCTGACACCGAACAAGAGATCGACAGGGCAAATTCCGGCCAAGACACTTAAGTAGCCTGTCGCCGCGATCGCCGGGTTTGTGTACCACGACAGCTCATAAGGGTTATGCCGTTACAGCACGGTGGGGGGACGCGGTTGCACGTGGAGCTCGGCGTAGCCTGTGACTGGGTCGGTTGTGCGTTTAAACACCAAGGCGGTTGCCTCTAAGAGAGTCAACTCCACGGTGGTGTGGATGGGCGAGCCCAGCAACAGGTGGCCCCCGCTCACGTCGCCGTTGCTGTCGGCCACGGCGATATGCAAGTGCGGACCATCGCTGCTGACGGTGCCGGTGAGCGAGACGATCTCCAACGGTCCGGTGATGCGTGCGGTCGATCTGGCATCGGCCAACCGCAAGTGCACCTCGCGCAGGCTGCCAACCGCCGAGACGATCGAAACTGCCTGGAGATGATGACGGCTGCAAACCTCGACGATCGCGGTCCGCAGGTCGATGCCGGGAAGCAAACGTTCGGCAATGAGAAGTGGGCCCATGGGCGCCTTTTACTCTATCTCGGGCCAAGTCGGCGAACTTCTGGCGCAACGGTGACGTCAGCGCCGGAGGCCATCGCAAGTAGTGGCGGTTTGGCATCGACGCAGGAACATGGTACGCGCTGGCGATGCGCAAGTGGCAAACCGCGTTGGGAATGGTCGTGGTGGCTCTGCTCGTGATCGGTGGGTTTGCGGTCAGGCTTCGTACCACCTCCCCGACGGTCAGGCTGGATCTGAGCCAACACAATGGCACCCTTGATTTAGGCAATAGCCGGGCTGACCTAGAAATCACTCCGCGTCCGCCCCAACCGCTGCAGGCTTTTGCGTTGCGGCTACGTCCTGCAAGTCAGGTTGAGTTGCGTGACTTGCGGGTCGCCTTCACGATGCGCATGGACATGGGACCCAACAATTACACCTTTGAGGCCGACACCGACGGCAGCTACGTGGCACGCGGCATCGTGTTGCCCAAGTGTGGCAGTGGTAACCTTGATTGGTTTGGCACACTCACCGGTGTGGCTGACAAGCTGCCGGTGGAAACACGTTTCGCGCTAACGCTCACGAAGCCCGCACCGTAATGCACGAACCTGTCGATTTTGTTGGCTTTTTTATACTCGGCCTGGTGGGCGGTTTGGGCCATTGCTTGGGCATGTGTGCGCCCTTTGTGCTCTACATCGGGCGACGTTTTGCTCCCCACGGCAGCGTGGGGGCGACGCAACTGAAGGTCCAGTCGGCCTATCATTTGGGACGCATCGTCACCTACGCAGGGCTTGGGTTGGTGGCCGGATCTGCCGGGCAACTGCTTGATTTAGCAGGTGATTTTGCTGGCGTTGGGCCAGTGGCCCAGGCTGTTGCCGGACTTGTCTTGGTGCTGTACGCACTTGGGGCGCTAGGGGGCGGGGTTCCCGCGGTGGCGCGTCTTGGAGCGCGATTGTTTGGCAAGTTGAGCCAAACGTTGCAGCGCCAGGCGCCACGAAACGCTTTTCTTACCGGCGCATTCTTGGGTTTCTTGCCATGCGGCCTGTTGTATGCGGCGCTCATCGCGGCCACGGCCGCCGGGAACGGCTGGCGGGGTGGTGTTGGGCTAATATTGTTTGGCGTTGGCACTGCGCCAGCGCTGCTGGGCTTGTCGTTGGCGGATACGTTGCTTGTGCGTGGGCGACGAGTACTCAACACGATCGGCTTGGTGTTCGTGTTTGCATTAGGGTGTCGCTACCTGTGGCTTGCGTGGGTGGATTGATGTTGCGAGCCCAGGCCGACGTCATGCGGCCCGTGTAGGTCTGCATCGCTGCGAAACTCGTCACACGTGCACTCGCCGCGGCACCCATCAACCCAACCCCGCCTGCCGGTGAGCGACAGGTCCGTGGATTGCTGAAATCCGAGCGTGCGCCCGAGATAATGCCCTACATCATGGCGGCATTGGCCGTGACACCAGATGCCACACGTTGGCGTTGGCTATTGGCGAAGACCTATGTTCATCGACGGTCGACGCTACGTCGACGATTTGGAGCTTGTGGAGTTGGTGGACGTATTGCTAGAGGTCGATGCCGCCGCGCGCGGCGACGGTGCCCAACCATGAATACAATCATGCAATTGCAAGACAGTGGCGACGCGATGCCATGCCAAGCAGCGCTCACGACGCTGGTCGAGACACAACACTCACAGTGCCTGATGTGCGGGCCCGCCAATCCTGCTGGGTTGAAGCTCAAGTTCAAGGTCCAGGCAGACGGTTCGGTGTTGGCTGCCTTTCCGTGTCGACAGGCGTTGCAGAGCTACCCCAACACGTTGCACGGCGGCATAGTGGCGGCGCTGCTCGATTCGGCAATGACCAACGCGTTGTTTGCCATCGGTGTTGTCGCGGTCACGGCCGAGCTAACTGTACGCTACCAAGCGCCGGTGAACCCCGAGCGGGTGGTGGTGTTGCGTGCGGGCCTCGAAAAACCCCCGCTGCATCCGCTGTACTACGTACAAGCCAGCCTCGAACAGGATGGCCAAAGTATGGCGCGAGCGTCAGCCAAGTTCTTGGTAAAAGAGAACCCGTAGCACTCCACTTCTGAGCAGGCCCGGGCTAGCTAGCCAACAGGCAGTCGGCCACGACATATTTGCGCCCGCGCTCGAGCATCAAATCGAGGTCCTCGCACGAGGATGGCAACACAGCATCGTGACCTCTCGCTGTGGGTTGCTTGCCAACAAATCTCGCTATTTGGCCTTCGGAATCTCGCCGGCCGCAAAGCCCAGTGCCTTGGCCACACCTTCGCCATAGGCGGGGTCGGCCTTGAAGCAGTTGCCGGCATGGCGGAGCTTGATTTCCTTGGGCGCATCTCCCATGGCGCGCGCGGTGTTGTCAAAGAGCACCTGCTGCTGTGCGGGTGACATCAGCCGGAACAGCTTGCCTGGCTGCGAGTAGTAGTCGTCATCTTCGCGATGGTTCCAGTGGTCGGAGGCACCCTCCAGCGCAAGCGGCGGCTCACGGAAGCTTGGTTGCTCCTGCCATTCACCATAGCTGTTCGGCTCATACCCCAAGGTGCTCCCCTGGTTGCCATCCACGCGCATGGCGCCATCGCGATGATAGCTGTGCACAGGGCACCGCGGCGCATTCACTGGAATCGCGTTGTGATTTACACCCAGGCGGTAGCGCTGCGCATCTCCATAGGAAAACAGCCGGCCTTGCAGCATCTTGTCGGGAGAGAAGCTGATGCCGGGCACGACGTTGGCCGGATTGAAGGCTGCCTGCTCGACTTCGGCAAAGTAGTTCTCGGGGTTGCGATTCAGCTCCAAGACCCCCACCTCGATGAGTGGATAGTCTTTGCGGAACCAAACCTTGGTGAGGTCGAACGGGTTGTACGCGCACGTGGCCGCGGCCTTTTCTGGCATGATCTGAATGAACAGCTTCCAGCGCGGAAACTCTTTGCGCTCGATGGCGTCGTACAAGTCGCGTTGGTGGCTCTCGCGGCACTTGCCAATGGTGGCCTCGGCCTCGGCGTCGGTGAGGTTCTTGATGCCTTGCTGCGTATGGAAATGGAACTTCACCCAAGAGCGCTCGTTCTTGGCGTTAATGAAACTGAAGGTGTGGCTGCCGAACATGTGCATGTGTCGGTAGCTTTGCGGAATGCCCCGCTCGCTCATGGTGATGGTGACTTGGTGCAACGCCTCGGGCAGAGAGGTCCAGAAATCCCAGTTGTTCTTGGCGCTGCGCAAGTTGGTGCGCGGGTCGCGTTTGACCGCGTGGTTCAGGTCAGGAAACTTGAGGGGGTCGCGCAAGAAGAAGACCGGCGTGTTGTTGCCCACCAGGTCCCAGTTGCCTTCTTCGGTGTAGAACTTCATGGCGGTGCCGCGAATGTCGCGCTCGGCATCAGCCGCGCCGCGCTCGCCGGCAACCGTGGAGAAGCGCAAGAACAAGTCGGTCTTCTTGCCCACGTTCGAGAAGAGCTTGGCCTTGGTGTACTTGGTGATGTCGTGGGTCACTGTGAAGGTGCCGTAGGCGCCCGAGCCCTTGGCGTGCATGCGGCGCTCGGGGATCACCTCGCGATCGAAGTGTGCGAGTTTTTCCAGAAACCAGATGTCCTGGAGCAGCTGTGGCCCGCGTGGCCCTGCGGTCATTACGTTCTGGTTGTCGACGACGGGGGCGCCGGCGACAGTGGTGAGCTTCTTGTTCTCGGTCATGATCCCCTCCCAGGTCGGTTTTTTGCAGCATGAAGACTTCAGTTCATCGCGCCTGCAAGCTAATTCACAAAGGCCACGAACGCCATTACAGATCCAACGCTTTGCTCGTGATCTTCTCGATCACATGGGTGAGAAACTATACGGACCTCGAACCTTGTGCCGTTGGCATTGGCTTGCTCAGACCAACAACACGGCCGCGGCAATGACGGTCGTCCATAGGCCGTTCTTGTCGCCCACGGCACTCTGCGTGATGTTGAGCGTGCGTACGATCTGCCCCGACATCTTGAAAACCTTCTCTTTTTCGTCCCAGGCCAAGTTGGAGTCGAACTCCAGCCCCAAGGTCGTCGCGAGCATGCTGGCCGCCAAGTCCTCGGCGTAGTCACCCGCCTTTTCATCGTTCTCGCCAAACGGGTGGTGCTCCGAGAGGTAGCCGTGACGTTCGGGATCGGCTGGCTGGGCCACGCCAATTGAAGCCGCAATGAGGCGGTTGGGCTCGTTGGTGGCGTTGCGAGCCATCACGGTGAAGATGATCTGCCCAGGACTGATCGCCTTGATCCCATCCTCCAAGGTGACCCGCCGGCAGCGCGGCGGCAGAATGCTCGAAACCGTCACGATGTTGGTGGCGGCGATCTTGGCGTCGCGAAGGGCCAACTCAAACGAGCTCAGTTGCTCCTTGTGGCGCCCCACACCCTTGGTGAAAAACACTCGACTTGGCACGAACTCCATCGCATGTGCTCCTTTGCGGCCCCGAAAAGCACGAACTGCGCCAGCCGGACCGTCTCTGTCGATGAACGAATACTCATTTATTAACAGCTAGTTAGAACATAGCTAATACGGCTCTTGGCGCGTGATAGGGTCGCAATTCTGCGACGCTGTGTTAGCTACCGTCGCATGGGTGCATTCATGCGGAGAGTCGCACCCCGAGCTTGGCCACATGGCGGCTAAACCGCCGCATGCCGCCACCCTCAGAGATCACACGCAAAAGCGCCGCCGTGTCGCGAACCTGGACCCCCGAGAGCATGGTCACCGGCGTACCCGCAAAGAGCAAGGGTGACAGCGGCGTGGAAGCGCCGAGAATCACCACTTCGCGGCAGTGCTGGGCAGCCGAGAGTAGCTCGTCGATGCTGTGGTTGATGAGGGTCGTGGCCGTGATGAGGGCGATATCGCAATGGGGCAAGGTAGCCGCGGCTTCGGCGGCAGGCCGCATTGTCGCCGTTGGGGCATCGATGCGCTCGAACACCGTAAGCTCTTTGACCCGTTCGGCGAGGCGGAGGGCCACCGGCGCAAAATGACCCACCATGCCGACGTGGTCCGACGCCCTCAGGTCGAGCAGCTCTACGATATCGCCGCAAAGCTCCTCGCGCGGTTCGTGTTGCGTAAGCGCGTTGACAGTGGCGAGACCAAGCCCCGCCTCCAAACGGTCAGCGGAGCCAAGCATCCCCAAGAGCCTCAGCGCGGAACACCCGGCGATGCCATCCAACCCTTCAAAGGCGGTGCAACTGGCGTTGGTCTCATGCCGAAACGTGTACGCGAGCCCCACGGCGCCGTTGTTCAAGACGACCGCCATGTACCCTAAGCCCAGACGCGCCTCGACGACTTGGTGTTGCTGCGCAACGGTCGCCAACGTGTCGTGAAAGCTCGCCGCCAACGTTCCGGGTTGCGCTGATTTCATAGCGTTCATGCGCTGCTCATCCCTGCGGCTCAAGTGCTTGGCGCAGATCTTCGATGAGGTCATCCGCTTCCTCGATGCCTACGGAGTAGCGCACGAGTCCGTCAGTGATGCCAGTCGCCAAACGCTCGGCCTCGGGCACCCCCGAATGGGTCATCGAGGCGGGGTGCTGAATCAGGGTTTCCACACCGCCCAGGGAGACTGCCAGCGCAGCGAGCTTGACGCCGTTCATCAGGTCGGCACCGGCCTTAAGGCCGCCTTTGAGCTCAAAACAGATCATGGCCCCGGGGCCGCTCATCTGTTTGGCCGCGAGCAGGTACTGGGGATGACTCTCGAGCCCAAGAAAGCGCACCCACGCGACCTCGGGGCGGGACTCCAACCACCGCGCGATCCGCGTGGCATTCTGTTGGGCCCGCTCCAGGCGCAAGGACAGCGTTTTGATGCCGCGGTGGACCAAAAATGCTTGGTGCGGATCCATGTTGCAGCCGGTCACGACCATCATCTGGCGCAAACGACGCACCAGCTCAAGGTCATGCGCCACCAAGATGCCACCCACGACATCGGCGTGACCATTGATGAATTTGGTCACCGAGTGAAGCACGACGTCGGCCCCAAGCGTCAACGGGCGCTGCAAGTACGGGGAGGCGAAGGTGCTGTCCACGACCAGGAGCGCACCGTGCGAATGGGCCAGCTTGGCGATGGCGGCAAGGTCGGTGACCTGCATCATCGGGTTGGACGGGGTCTCGACATAGACTATGCGGGTGGCTTTGGTGAACGCGGCTTCGACTTGGGTCAGGTCAGAGGTATCCAGGTAGGTCGAGCCTACGCCAAAGCGCGAGAAGTGCCGCTCCATGAGCGTACGCGAGGGCCCGTACACTGACGCCGTGCTGATGACATGGTCGCCACTGTTCAGGAGCGCCATGTAGGCCGTGGTGACGGCGCTCATGCCCGAGCTCGTGGCCACCGCCCCTGCGCCTTCCTCTAGCGCGGTGACGCATTCTTCGAGGGCGGTGAGCGTGGGATTGCCAATCCGCGTGTAGATGTAACCTTCGCTCTTGCCAGCAAATCGCAGCGCTCCTTGCTGAGTACTGTCGAAGGCAAAGGTCGACGTCTGGTAAATGGGCGTTACGACACTTCCCGAGGGCTCATGCCGATGCCCCGCGTGCACCAATTTCGATGTAAATCCGGACAACTTCTTCGTCATGGCTATGCTCCAAGAGGGCGCTTGCCGTCGTCAGTGACGGGCGCCGAAAACCGTTTGCTACCGGCCGCGTTGACGACATTGGCGACGCTGCCTGACTCCTCGTCTCGATGGATCTGCCGAGTTGCCGTTGCGGCCACACCCGGGCATGACCAGCTTGGGGTTGGGCAAGGCGTGCCGCAAAAGGGCCGCCACAACCGCAGCCACCTCGCCAGCGACGAAATCGATGACCTCAATACCGCGAACGCACAGAGCCTCTCGAAGCGGTACTGAAATGGCGCCGCAAACGAGCGTCTGAGCGCCGAGCGCAGCCAAGCGCTCGACCTTGTCTTGTGCCGAGAGTGACCCGAGCTCCTCTTTGCGGCTGGCGACGACGTGTGCGGCCGCCACGGTTACGAGCTGAATCTCGCGACACACGTCGAACACTGGCGAGATACGCCCTTCCCAAACGGTGATGGCCACCCGTCGTTGCTCTGGTGGGGCGGGGATCGAAGCCATCACGGAGCTTGCTGTCCTCGGTGCTCTGCCTCCAGTAACTCGATGAGAACCTCGCGGGTCGGTTCGCACAATACCTTGCGGTTGTTGACAAAAGCCGTCGGGATAGCCTCGACCTGATTGGCAACGGCCTCACGTCGCGCTACCGCCAAGAGCTCAAGCGTCTCGGGCGCATCCCAGGCCAAATCGAAAGCGCCACGATCGAGCCCCTGCAGCTTGGCCCAGGTGTGCAGCTTGCATTCCTCGAAGTTCCCTTGCTGGTAGTAGAGCTGCAGCAGGTACGGCCAAAGCATCCCTTGGCTGGCCGCCGCGACCAATGCCCGGCCACACAGCGCCGCATCTTTCTGAGTCTCGGGGTAGAACGGGCGGAAGTAGAGCTTCACTTTGCCCTTCAGACTGCCATGCACGACATCGTAGTAGAGGGCCGGGATCAATTTGCTGCAATACTGGCTGCGGGCACAGGCATAGAGCGTCAACACCACGGGTGCCGTGCTTTCGCCCGCAACAAAGCGCGAATCCTGGACAATGGCTGTCTGGGCCGGGGCGCCGAGTTTGCAGCCTCCGGGTACTGGCGGCGTTCCGGCAAGCGCCGCCGCCAGCGTCGAAACTGAGAGCCACAGCTGTAACATGACCAAAGCCTCCTGACTGTCATTCGACCAAAGCAGGAAGCAGGCCAACGTCGCTGGGACGGCATGTTGACAAATAACTTAGTGATAATAAGTGGTTACAGTTCTGTTTGCGACGATGCCGCATGCCCAAGCGTCGCAAGTATGCGACGGTCCCCGTGCGACCCAAGCACGGGTGTTGCAGGTGACCCGCAGCGTCAGCGGTGGTGGCGGCCGTCGGTTGCGGGGAAGGTCAGGCCCAGTCGTTTTGCCTGGCGATACAGCGTGCTCTTGTGAATACCGAGCTCAAGAGCAGCAGCCTGGCGGTTGCCTGCGTGGCGTTCAAGGGCCATTCGAAGAGCCTGAGCACTTGCGACCTGAAGGGTCTCAAGCATCTTGCCCGGGCTCGACTCCGTGCGCGACATCGGGATGAGGCTGCGGGGCAGCTCCGAGCGCTCAATGGTGCCCGCTCTGCAAAGCATGAACGCGTGCTCGACGATGTTCTGCAACTCTCTGACATTGCCAGGAAAATCATGGGCCATCAAAATCGCCATGACCTCGGCACTGACGCCCTGCAGTTGCTTGCCTTGGAGCTTGTTGAACAACTGTACGAAGTGCTGCACCAAGAGCGGGATGTCTTCACGGCGGGCGCGCAAGGGCGGCAACTCCAAGCGCATGACGTTGATGCGGTAGTAGAGGTCTTGGCGAAACTTGCCGTGCTCGACTTCGAGCGGCAGGTCGCGATTGCTGGCGGCCACCATGCGAGCGTTAGCTGTCTCCGTGCGAGTGCCACCCAGGGGTTCGAAGCGTTTCTCCTGCAGCACGCGCAACAGCCGCACTTGGAGCGCTGGGCTGATGTCGCCGATCTCGTCTAAGAACAAGGTGCCGCCATGCGCCAAGGCGAAACGACCCGGCTTGTCGCGATTGGCACCCGTGAAGGCGCCTGCCTTGTAGCCAAACAACTCTGCTTCGAGCAGCGTGTCGGGGAGGGCCCCGCAATTCACCGCAACAAAGGGTCCCGCTCGCCGTGGACTCAAGTCGTGAATGGCGCGGGCGACAAGCTCTTTGCCCGTACCGGTTTCGCCTTGAATCAAAATGGTGCTGTCGCTGTCGGCGATACGCGGCAGGAGTTCCAGTAAACTCCGCATTGCGGGACTGCGGCTGATGATATCTCCCACCTGAAAGCGGCCACTCAGTTCCTTGCGCAACTCTTCGATAAGCGACAGGTCACGAAAGGTTTCAGCACCGCCTACCACCGTGCCATGTGCGTCTCTCAACAACGCCGTGGAGAGGCTGATGGGAGTGCGCCGGCCGGAAGCGTCGACAATGAAGCCAGTCTTGTTCACCACCGGCGAACGAGTCGCAAGCGTGTGTTTGAGGGCGCAATCCGACTCGCACATGCTGGCACGGAATACGTCGGCGCAGCGGCGGCCGATGGCTTCATGGCGGGCAATGCCGGTGATCTGTTCGGCCGCGCGGTTGAACGATGTGATCTGCCAGTGGCTGTCGACCGTGAAGACGCCATCGGAGATGCTCTCCAGAATGGCATCGGTGGAGATGCCTTTCGGAAGCGTTGCCGCGGGTTCTCCGGGCGTGCCGCTGTTGCCTTTCACGGTGCCATCCAAACCGCTGCTGCGCCTGGAGATGACGGTGCCTCCAAGGCGCACCGGCTTTCTAGTTAGGCGTGGTCGTGTCCATGTCCGGCACACGCGCGGCCGGGCATCATGGGCGGCAGCGTGCCTGCTTTGTAGGCGGCCACGGTGTCTTCGACCGTCTGAAAATCCGAAATATATACGCGGATATTCGCGGCAGTGAGCTTGTTGTAGGCACCCATCCCTATGCCACCCACGACGATGCTCTCGAATTTTTCGTTCGCCAGTGACGCCAGCGGTGCGCACATGCCGTGGCCGTGATGCTGATTCTGGTTGATCACCGCACGGCAAGCGCCGGTGTCCACATCGACCAGCAAGAATGCCGGGGCGGAGCCAAAATGGGCGCACACTTGGCTCTTCAGGCCGAGGTCTTCGTTTACAGGGATACAGATCGTCATGGTCTTCCTCTTGTCTTGTTAATCGCCTTGTCACCGACGCGCGTCATGCACGTTCGGTGAGATTGGCCGATGGGCTTTGCAGCAACGGCGAGGCCCAGCGCTTACCACCGGGCCACCCTCGATTCGCAGCGCCTTGCCGTGTACCAGGGCATCGGCGACTTTTTGGTGGGCGGCATCGAGGATGCGGCTCAGCGTAGGGCGTGAGACGCCCATCTGTGTTGCCGCTTGTTCGTGGTACTGGCCGTTCAGATCGACGAGCCGTAGGGCCTCGAACTCATCGAGCGCCAACACCAGTTCATCCAGCTCGCAATGTGGGATGCCCACTGGCTTGAAGATGGCTGCCAGGGGTTGTCCTGAGATGTTGCGTTTACAACAGGGCCGAACCATTGCCTACCTCACCCCAGCCCAGCGTACGTGACGAACCCAAGGCTGGAAGTTCAATAGGTGTTTATGAGCATATGCTCATAATGTCAAGGCGCGACGCCCTCCGTCGCACGATTGCGCGCGGGTGGCTGAGTTACTCTCCAGCACCCTCAGGGGCCGCGCCGTCATCTGGGGGCTGATGTTCCAAGGGCAACTCGGGCGATTTGCAGCAACGAAGCCATACCTGGGTGGAGCAGCGGCCGAGCGGCGTGCTAAACGTCCATGAGTGCGGCGCCAACCCCCATGCTCAGAACTTCAGGCTCAAACCCGCAAAGCAAGGTTGTACTTTGTCGCCCAGCGCTTGGTTGAGCGCGATGAGACTGCGGGCACCGGTGCAATGGCCCACGTAGGCGCGCTGCACGCGATAGCGTTCACCCAAAGCGTGTTCGCTCTGCATGAGCAGGTGAATGCGTGTGAGCTCAACCGAGACCGCAACGCCCGCGAGACAAAGCACAGCCGCAGCAATCATCAGGGGTTGCAAAGCCAAGGTGGGTTCTGTCTGTTTCATGGTCATGCTCATAGCTATGCTCAGTGAGATGTCTATTGCAGTCGCTTGGTCGTCAGCCTGCTTTCAGTGGCATCGCCGTCTGAACGTTTTCCCAGAGGACGCGAATGTCCTCGGCGGCCAGACTGTCACCGTCTTCGACGACCGCCAGCCGTTTAATCTGCGCGCGAGTGACGGCGTCGTCATAACGGATGCGCCCAAGCACTGCGACGCCCAGCCTTTCCGCCTCATGCGCGATCTGGTCGGACATTTCGGCGTTGATGTCAGCTTTGTTGATGCAAATCGCGGTTTTAAGATTGAACTGTGTAGCAAGCACTCATAGATGTCCGCTTCAGTAGCACCTATAGATGTCCGCCTGTTGAGGTGAGCCCAGTGAGGCGGAGGGCGTAGCCCGACGCCTCACTGAACTGATTGCTTCGAAAATCTGTTGTCGCCTCCGTACGTTGGGTTGGCATCCCTTCGTTGAGCGCCCGTGCTCGTTGGCTCTGTTTCACTTGCGTCCTCCAGCCACCGCCTTGCGACGGGTCTCGGCCGTGTACGGTTTGCCGGCATCGTCGAAGCGGGCAATGGTCAGTGGGCCGTACTCAATGTCGATGCGCCCATCGAGGTACTCCACCAGCAGCGCTTTACACTTCGCAAAACTCGGCCGGCTTGAATGCTCGGGGATTTGGAACGTGCGCCGATGCCATCGCACCGTGTTGTCGGCATACACCGACACGCTGTGCTCCAGAGCACACGCCCGCTCGATGTTGATACCCACGGTTGGGATGAAGGCACTCCCCGGCTCCTGCGGGTCGACCGCAAACTTGCTGTTGAAGTCGGGGATGAATACCTCGCGCAGATATCGATTTGCCTCGTCCCAATCTCTGATGCCGGCATCGCGAAGCTCTTGGGGCAGTCGACCCTGAACCGTGCGAAACGCCCGCTCTCCGCGTCCGCGCGCCTGCGGCGATCGCGCATAGATTGCCCCAATCCGAAGGCCACGCAGAACTCGAGCGATTTGCACGGAGCCCTCTTCAACTGGGCCTCCGGCCTTCGGTGTGCGGATGAAGTGACTGCCGCGGTCGTTGTACAGCTCTGAAAACAGACCTTTCGTCTTGAGCACATGCTGCAAGCCAACCAAGCAGCTCTTCGTGCTCTCTTCAGGCACAAACTCGCCAAAGAGCGCTTCGCCTGTGGCGTCGTCGAGGATGTAGATCAAATCCCGCTTGCCCATCTCAGGGCCGAGCCAGGCGTATTCGCTGCCATCGATGTGAAGCATCATGCCCACCCGTGGCCGTCGTTGTCGTTGCCGTCGGTGCTTGCCTTTGGCTGGCGCTTTGTCGGCCAGGCCGGTCGTTTGCAGCAACGTCTTCACGTACGTGTAGCTCAAGGAGATCTTGTGCTTCTCCACAAGCTTTTCGTGGAAGTGCTTCACGTTGAAGTCGTAGTACCGACTTTGGCGCAGGTGCATGATCTCGCGCACCGTTTCCGCATCGACCTGCTTCGGCATCAAGCGCCCGGCACGTTTGTCGCGCAGCACCTCGTGCAATCGCAGTCCCAGACGTTCTGCAAGCTTGCGCTTGTCACTGAACTGCTTCTGCAACGATACGAAGTTCTCAAGCCGGCATTTCGCGCGCAGTCGACGCACGTGTCGCGGTGTAACTCCGCAAATATGCTCAACTTCCTTCCACGTTATTAGGCCAGCCATCGCCTTGCCCACGGCATCCTGCATCCGCATGTCCCGGAACTCCCGGGCCGTTGGTTGTCGCTCCCACATCCTCGACAACTTGGCCCTGAAATTGGCGGACATCTACGAGTGCTACTACTGCGGACATCTACCGTGCTGCTTACAGTGCCGCATCTAGAGATGGGCCTTCTGCAGTGACTGCAATCTTCATGGTCGGACCTTGGCGTTCAGAATCGCCGTCTTGGCTTCGGCATTCTCAAGTTCATGCAACTTGGCGCGCAGGTCGCCTAAGGCTTGTTCGAGGGCGCCTGCTTGCTGCCTCAACGCCGTAAGTGTTTGCTCTCGGGCGCTCTCCGGTAATGGCGAAGCCTCTGCCAACGGTGGCGTCTGGGTCGCACCCAGGGATGTGCGCATCCACCCAGGCACGCCGGTCGCGTTGAACTGATGCCGCCAGCCGTGTCTTCCGCCGCCCTGGTTTCCCTGGCACCCCCAACCGCGACCGTGCCCCATGCCAAAGCCTGGGCCCCGCCAGAAGTCGTTGGGTGCGGTGTTATTTTCCATGCATCGACCCCTGCCACGACCTGTCATGGGACCTTGTCCCAGCGGACCCATCTGATTTCTTTCAGGCATCTAGAGCCTCCTTGATACCCCCGGTGAACCCCTCAGAAAGCTGTATGAGCAGAAACCGGGCCAAGCCGATTGGCGTCGTGCGTGTTCTTGAAAACACCGCAACTACAGATGGTTAAGAGAAGACATGCGGAATGAACGAGTGCCGCTACCGTTGCAGAGATGAGCGATTCGTGTGGGTGATCGTCGCGTTCTTGCGACGGTGACGTGTCAATGCCCCAACGTGACGACGCCAATGACGGCGATGCCCAGCACGAGCAGCCCGAAATCGCAAAGCGCTAGGCGCAAGGTTGTCGTGCCCCGCTGCGCCGGTATGAGGTCGGCGAGTGCGACGTAGAGTAATCCCGCGGCCGCGAACGCCATCAAATACGGGCCAGTATGGCGCATCGCGGAGAGAAAGAAGTAGCCGAGCACGGCGCCCATCACGCTGGTGAGGCTCGTGACCGTGTTGAGAAGGAGCGCCCGTTTTCGCGTGTAGCCCTCATGCAGGTAAACCATGAACTCGCCGAGTTCTTGCGGCACCTCGTGGGCAATGATCGATACTGCGGCCATGAGGCCGAGTGACGTCGAGTCGAGAAATGCGCCAGCAACGACCACGCCATCGACGAAATTATGGAAGGCGTCGCCAACCAGGAGAAGTGGGCCCGAGTTGGCATGGACGTGGCAGTCTTGCTTGTGACAGTGGCGCCAGAGCAAGAGTCTCTCCATGACGAAGAAAGCAACCAGGCCCGTTAACACCGTCGTGGCGATGGCGCGAACAGAAAGGTTCGCAGCGGCATGCGGAATCATGCCGAGCAGCGCCGCCCCCAACAAACTTCCTGTGGAGAAGCTGACCAGTCGGGGCAGCCACCGCTCCACGGCGGCTGGCTGCAGGGCAAGCACACCAGCCGCGAGCAGAACGGAGACAAGACCACCAGCGAGCGCGGCCGCTAGGATAAAGACAAGCGTCATTTTGGGGCCACTAACGTCGGCGCGTGGCCTCGGTTTGGCCGCAACAACGTCGCGAGGTAGATCAGGCCTCCCAAGCCCACCATCGTGGCACCGGTGGGCAGCTCCCACACGAACGACAGGTGGTACCCCAACACTGCTGACAGGGAGCCAATCAGAGCCGCCAGCACGAACGTCGCGCGCATCGTGGTGGCGAGGTTGAGGGCCGCCAGGGCCTGCAGCACCGTGAAGCCAAAGGCCGGCAGCGCGCCAATGGCGCGGGTCGAGACCGAAGTCATGATGGCAAAGCTCACATCGTAGCTGACGCTCTCGCGCAGAAGAGCCCGCGGGAGCGAACCCACCGCTTGCTCCCAACGCTCAGGTTCGCCGATGGCGTCTTGGGGGCGGGTCGCGAGGTAGGCGTGATTTCGGCAAAACCCAACGTGGGAGCGTTTCTCGGTCTTGTAGATGAGGATGTGAAACGGGCAGTTCATCGGCTTCAGGTAATAGTCGGCATCATCGGTCGAGTTTGTGGGGCTGGTCGACGAAGAGCGCCCGCGCTTCTGCTATCTATCGCCGGGCCCATACCGAGTTTGGCATCGGGAAAGAGTTTCTGCACGGCTGCGGCCATGAGGTGGCCTGCCGAGTGCCGCAGCGTTTGCTGTTCGTCGCTGGATATTGTGGACATCATCAGACTTCTTGCTCCCTAGAACGCAGGCCGCGGCGTTTCGCGGCCCAGGATCACGCCAGGCACCACCGGAACCGCTTGCACCGTAAGGCCAACGGCAGTTCCGACATCTTCGGAGCAAAAAGCATAGGCACCGATGCCCACAGGGCCGAGACGCCAGACGCCTGGGTAGACGTTGAGCGCCACGAAACGTGTAGACATGCCGCCCCCTTGAACCGAGGCCAACAACGACTCGTTACGGTCCCAGAACAGTGCCAAGTCCCAGTTCATATCGCCCGCCGGTTGCAACCAGCGATTGCCATTCACCATGTTGGGTTTCATCCACATCAGGTGCGGGCCCGCGGCGACACTCACTGCATCGTGCACGCCCAGTGGCAGGCTCAAGCCAAACAGCCCGGCGCCGCCGAAGTAAAAGAAGCCACGCAGGTTCGTCCAATCGCCCAGCCAGAGCTTGAAGGCGAAGTTTTCGCCGTGGTTGAACAGCTCACCGCTGCGTAGGTCGAGCACCGCCTGCCCCGGCCAGTAGTTGAGTTGAACCGGCCCCGCGAAGAACCCGGCGACCTCGTCGGTGACGAACAACAGATACCCGAGCAGGTTGAACAACCCGAGGTCGACCACGGGATCTAGGTTGGTGCCTTTGTAGCTACCATTCTCCGCAGCTTCGTTGAGAAATTGCGTCGCCACCAAGGTGGCCAAACCCCACAGCCGTGGGTAGGGGACGTTCTGCAACTCGTACCAGTCGGAGAGCTTGCGCGACAGCATCCCCTCACCCAGCATGTGTCCGAAAACATTGGGGATCCACTGGCCATGCTGACTGTCGATACCCCGGTAAGGGAATACCTCGTGAGCCACCACCCGCTCGATGCCTACGCGGCGCACGCGCGCAACACCATTGTTGAGGTTGTCGAAGACGTTTCTGAACCCGGCCTGATATTCGACCTCTAACACGCTGCGGCGATACGAAGGTTTGGCGAGGATATCGAAGCCGCTGTTCACCCACACCGTGAACGGGTTGAACTGCGCCTCGGAGCCGATATCGGTGCTGTGGTAGAACAACGAGGTCACAGGTTGGAGCGTCGCAACCGGGGGCGCCTCGTCGGCCACCGCAAGGCACGGTACGAACAGCAGCAATATGGGAAGCGACATCGAAGCACCTTTCGCGATAGGCCGTCAAACCCGTACCATAGCAACGGCATCCACCTGTGTTTTTTGCCCCGGGCGTCGCAACCGTGCAAACACGTCACAGCTATCGTCGCATCTGCAAGTCATTAGTCGGGCACTGAAGCGCGCGGCAGTTGGGCCAACGTCCACGCCGTGATCCCCGCAAGCGTTCCCCATCCGGCTCCCACGACCACGTCGGCAGGCCAGTGCACACCGACGTAGACGCGGCTCAGGGCCACCAGACTCGCCACCGGATAGGCAAAACATCCGAGCCGTCGTTCGAAGCGCGTCACTACGTATGCGACCGCAAAGCAGTTAGCGGCATGTAGGCTGGGCATCGACCCAACGTTGGCCGCAGGCAGAAGCCAGCGCACACTGTCTTCCGGAAGCGCATAGCAGGGGCGGACGCGCGCGAACCACGGTTTCAGCAGATGAAAGCCAAGCCAATCAGAAAGCGCAAACCCCAAACCCATGGCCACGCCTGGGCGGAGCGCTGCCCAGCGATACCTGTAGGCGAGAAAGGCTACGAGTACCAAAGCCGCGAACGCGCCGACCACGGGGCTCGAAAACAACGCAAACAGCGCATCCAACCACGGCGGCCCACCTTGGTTGATGGCGCCAAACACCCGCCGATCGAGCGCTTCAAGCGTGGCCAACATCCCCGGCGTACCTCGCGTTCAGGTCAGATCGGAATTCATCCTTGGGATTCGAAAGCCTGTTGTAGATCCACGATGCGGTGTTCGGTGAAGGCGGTGAGAACCTCGTCGAACTCGCCCGCGACAAATTCGATGACGGCGATGCCGCGAGCAAAAAGAGTGGCCCGGACCGGTTCAGAGATGGCGTCGCAAACCAGTGTACGCACACTCCTGTAATGCGGGCCGCGAGCGCAGGGCCACGCGACTCTGGCGTCACGGGACTTGCAGCCTTTGATACTCGGCCTCCAACAACTCTGTGAGGCTTTCGCGCGTCGGCTCACACAAGACCTTGCGTCCGTTCACAAACGCGGTGGGGATAGCCTCAACCTGGTTGGCGACTGCCTCACGACGAGTGGCGGCCAACAGTTCGAGGGTTTCCGGCGCATCCCAGG
>Ga0116155_10001173_pt1 | contig 19152 bp, 18 predicted proteins | sample AD_UKC032_MetaG_FD_89890 | JGI IMG/M metagenome (GOLD analysis project Ga0116155, IMG submission 89890) | Active sludge microbial communities of municipal wastewater-treating anaerobic digesters from USA - AD_UKC032_MetaG | ecosystem: Engineered > Bioreactor > Anaerobic > Digestate | place: USA...
AGCTTCCAATCCTTATCTTTTTGCTTGTGCTTGTAATACAGAAGCGAACGGGATACTCCTAAGGCTTCGGCTAATTCTTTCTTGTTCATTTTGCTCGAAGAAAGAACTAAATCTTTTTTTGGGTTTGGGACAGCTTGATAGTTAATTCACCCACCAAGGCCAAAAGCTCCTGGTTTTGTTTTTTCAATTTGTTGAATTCCTGGATGGTAGGAGTGCTTACTTTATTGGTCAGCCAGCGATAAATGGTATGCGTAGAAATGCCGTGTTCTTCAGAAGCCTTTACTACGGAAATTCCTTCTTCTTTGATTCTTTTTAAAACTTGCTCTTTTACATCGCCACTGATGCGATAATTGTGTTTTGTGTTGCCCATATGCTTTGGATTATATCTGAGAATCCGTGTCTAGTATATGGGGTACCTGCCAAAGAGCCAAACTGAAAGGTTTCTTTTTATTATCGTATCTGCACTTAATTCCAAGCAGACAAGCGCTTATCAATATTTTTGACTCTTTTTTAGCATTCATCTTGATAAATTTTAATTAACTTTATTTCTCTTTTTTATCCTATTGGGATCTATTGCTTTTTTTAAAATAATTTTTCTATCTACTGAGTTATGTATAAACTTAATGTCATCTACATTCTTCAGGTCAAACCATTCCGGCAAATCAGCACATTTTTTTTCATATTCATCAAAGCCTTCCTTTGATATATCTCCGCCAATAACATTGCACAGATAATAAATCATGATAGCTTGTATAAATTTTTTTTTAAAAGGTATTTCAAAAAATGAGTTTTCGCACGTTACAAGAGCCCCGACCTCTATTTCTAACCCTGTTTCTTCCTGAACCTCTCTTTTTAGAGCTTCGTTTATTGTCTCGCCCAACTCTATTCCGCCACCGGGAAAATCATAGCAACCCCACTGTTTAGAAAGTAAGACTTTATTCTTATGTATAATTATTCCGTAGACGGAAGGTCTAAATGATAATTGGTCTATTGTAACTGTTGTTTTTTTACCAAATATATTATTACAAATTATTTTTCTATTATCTTTTGGCATATAGTAAAATTTAATATAGTTGCTTTAAATCAATTGCATTTACAAGATTTTGGCCTAAAGGAAGATAAAATTATCCGTCCTTTAGGCCTCTGCTTGACACCACAATATTTATTTGATAACAGGAGAACCCCTTTCCAGCATAGGAGTAAAGAATCTAGGATTGGGGTTTTTGAGAATGTACAATGGTCCATTGGGGCTAAGTTCATGATAGTAGAAAGGCGAATCATAAACAAGCTCCTTAAATACATTATAATTCTCTTCTGGAACATTCGGCAACTTTTTGTATTCCCCATAAAACCGCGTTCCCCTCAGATGAGAATACCTGTTGCAAACCCACAAGTCTATAGGCGATCTCTCGATAAAATCAAAAGAGCGCTTTGTTTCTTCAATGGTTTCTGTAGGAAAACCTACTATCAAATGAGCTGGCATAAACAGGCCGCCACTTTCCTCCTTAATCTTGGCAATAACCGATTCTATTCTATCAACTTCGTGGTATCGGTTGGACAATTGAAGCAACCTAGAAATGGGACTCTGCAAGCCAACGCCTAATGAGATTATATTTCCTCTTTTAAGGGTTAATGTTTTTAGCAACTCTTCTTCGTACTTTATCAAGTACCGTGGATCAATTACGGTTCGACAGTCGATTTGTATAGAGACACCCAGGCTTTCACCAACAGCTATCAATTTCCCAAGAAGAGCTGGGAATGTTTCTCCAATGTCTAAGCCATATGCTCCCAAATCGTCCCCAGATGGCCAAAAAAGCCTATATCCCTTAGCTATACCCCTTAATAAGCTTTTAACAATGCTCTCTGGAGAAAAACTATTTAAGTTTCCTATGGCAGACTTAATTCTACAATACTTGCATACCCCCCTGCACCCCATTGAAGTAAGTAAAAACCAATGTTCCGATGAAAAGTATGGAATGTGCTCAAAAAAATCTTCAGTGCTGTGGTCGAACTCATTGTAAGGTGTGCGCAAAGCATCCATGACACCAATGTCAATAAAAGCATTATCAAAATCTTTTTGATAGTCAATTGGTGCCACAAACTTACCCTTGAAACTTTCCTTAAAGCCATCAAGCGTTGCCGAAAGACACCCCAAAACAACAATCTTTTCCTCGGGAATGTAAGTTCTGAGATAATCTAGCTCTGATAGACTATTGGCATTTGAACTGTCAGTTGACCCACAGGTTACAAGACATCCAAACTCCGCCTCAGCTATCTGATCTTTCGGCAATACGGTAAATCCGTTTGCTTTAGCATAGCGTACGACATCAAGATAATCCATCGTCCTACGACTACAAACACTACTCACTCTAACAAGACAAACTTTTTTATTCGTTCCCATTGTCGTTCTCCTTGTATTTTAAAACTAGAGTTTCTAATCTGAAAATTCTTTAAATACAAAGTGTCCAATCTACTTTAATTACCGAGACATTTGACAAAGTACTTTTGTTATGCTATTACATAACACTATATCTAGTGTACGCCCGCCCCTAAATATTGTCAAGACCCCGCTAATGAGGTAGACTTAGACTAATAAACAATAAGCATTTAACCATATGAAAGCATATTTTAACGCTTCTCTCTTTGGAAAAGAAAACTATCTGAAAGATTATAAAGCCATAATAAAAATAATCCACGAACTGGGGCATACTGCCTATGCGGATCATGTTATGAACCGAGAGCCAAAAGATGTTCAAAAATATTCTCCTAATCAGCACGCTAAAGATTTCCAAAAAATCCGAAAAGCTATTGAAAAATCAGACGTTATGATTATTGAAGCCACTTATCCGAGCATCGGCGTCGGGCACACTATGGCCATGGCGCTTCAGATGTATAAAAACGTTCTGGTTCTCTACCGCTCCCCTGAAACCCCACACGGACTTTTGATCGGCGATCCAGACCGCCTGCTGTCGATTAAAAAATACGATCCGGACAATTATGAAAAATTAAAATCGATTATTGATACATTCCTAAAAAAAGCCCAGAAAAGGCTTTTAAAAATCCGGCTCAATCTGATGATCGACAAAGAGCAGGAAGAATTTTTAGATTTTGTTTCTCAGACAAAGGGAGTCAGTAAATCCGATTTCATAAGGCAACTTATCGACAAAAGCTCTTCAGGAAATTAATAAAAAAATATTTATTTTATAATCTCCCCCACTTTTTTTGGATAACACCACCAATAAAGACAATTTTCATCTTCCAAGGGAACAATTGGAACAATAAGCGGCCTGACTCCGAACATTTTTTCCAGTTTTTTGAAAGAAGGCATGACCATTTCAGAAGTAAATTCAATCTCCCCTCCATCTCTTAAAAAATTTTCAAATAAAATTCCGTGAGCCAAAAACAAAGCCAAATAATAATCGTAATATTTTTTTGATATTTTTTTCTTTTTATTGAACCAGGGATTAAAATCTACAATTTTTTTAGCAGCATCGGGACAAAATTCTTTCACTAACTTGTGATGAAAATCGACAAGTTTTTCTCCATTTGTAGTTTTTATCTCATTAAATTTTTTTCCTTCTGATTTATTGAAATCCACAACATTCGTAGTGATAATTTTATCACCTCCCTTTTTCCCATTTCCGTTATGAAAAAATAACCTAGCTAAATGATATTTATCGGAATTTCCAGCCACAAATTTATCATCAGAATATTCGGGAAGTATATAGTCTAAACCAACACTTTTTATTAAATCCAAAAAATACATGAATTCAAGGTCTGGCGTAAAAACATACCTTACTAGGACTGATTTAGGTCCCTTTTTCAAGAAACTAGGGATATCCCCACCTAAATAATCTTCCACTTTTTTTCTAAGCTCCTTATCATTCCACCTTCTCCAAATCTCTTCTTTTGCAACAGAAAGTGGCGTATAAATACTGCTTGCTTGTTCCTGAAAATTTTTCTCTTCCCAGCTTTCTTTTTCCATAGTAATTATATCACAAATTAGTTTAGGTAAACAGTCCAGTCTGCCACAAACAAGCAAAAAAGTCAATTGGCTGCTCACAATCTCACAATCTTAATTCCAAGCTACAAAAAAACCGCCCAATAGGACGGCTTCAGAAAACGCTAAACATAAACGCTATTTCGGCTTCTTTGTAATAAATGTGTATCTATTTTTATATCAATCTCTGCCATTACCCATATTGTAGCATAAAACAGGGAAATGAAAACCACTAGCTCAAACGCTAGTGGTTTCTATCCTGCCGTCTAACGACGGCTAGAACAATTTGAGGTTTTCCATATCCACCTGACGATAACTTTGATTCTGAATATACTTTCGGATGGCAAATTCATTGATACCGATCGTGGATACAAAATATCCTCTTCCCCAGAGACTTCCTCTGGGGAATTTTTTTGTTTTCTTTTTGATTTTGCTTTGAATACGCAAAGGATATACGAAACTGAATACTTTGGCGGTATTACGAGATATAAATGAACATGCTCGTCGCCTATGTGCCATTCGAGAATCTTAAGACCCTTCCATTTGGCGATGAACTTGAATATTCTTTTCAATTCTTGTTTAATGTAGATATCTGCCATTACTCTGCCTCGGTACCTTGGAGTCCAAACGACATGGTACTGGCAACAGTAAGTGCAGTGTTCCAGTTTATAGAGTTTGGTCAACATAAAATCACCTCCTGACTAGGTTGGTGATTTTATTATATTCCAAGAGCTACGCTTTAAACGCACACACCCGCTAACGCGGGTGGCTTAACTGGTTAAAGAAAAGCCGATTCTTGCGAACCGGCTGGGTGATTCAATTGCTGCGAAAGTACGGGCGCGAACAGTTCAGAAAAGCGGCCTTGTCCGGCTCAAAGCTGGGAATCCGAGCGGAACACCTTTCTATGATCTCAAAAAGAGGCGCAAAGATTTTCTGCAATTCTTTTTGATAATCCAAAAAAGCTCCGCAAACTTCATCTGTTCCAGCTTGCACGCTTACCCATCCGCAAGGATCCAGATTTCGAAGGATAAGATCCGCCAGCTTGATGTAAAACGACACAAAATTCTCATCGTCTTTCCTCACAGGATCGTCAGTAAGATCAACAAGAATTCCATCAAATTTCAGGGAAGAAAATACAGCATGCTCCCTGAGAAATTTGTGGGCATCGCCGATCACCAGTTTAACCTTCGGATTGGAAAAAATGTCCTGGCCGAAATAAATCCGGGAAACTTCCACGATTTTTTCGTCGATATCGACAATCACAATGTCTGCCGACGGATTCACAGCATGGACTTTCGCGGCCAATTTTCCGTCTCCTCCGCCGATGATCAAAATCTTTTTGTCGCTTTCGCGGAGAAATTTTGTCATGCGATCTTCATAAACGCCGTTGTCTGCTTCGGCAGATTGGACAATTCCGTTCACAAACAAAGTGCGGCCGAGATTCGTCCTGGCTACCTGGATAAAATGGTATTTTGAACGCTCAGCCACAAACCACTCATAGACGGGTATTTTGATGTTTTCGCCCGTTTTGAAAATCAGCGAACTGATATATTGCTGCTCATCCATTTCTCCTGCTCCTTTTCTTGAATTTGAATAATAATCAAGCCAGATGCCTGATTTATCGCAGACTTAAGGTGCTGCAAAAAACCTAGCATACATATGAACTTTTTTCAACCCATTGAAAAAAGGCCTCGCGAATATTCCGCAAGGCCCCTATTTGTTCCAAATGGCCAGAAGAATGGCTACTACCAGTTCTTCTGAACATTCGTAGATGCTTATGCCAGTCAGCACAATTGCCGACCAGTATAGGCATGAGAGCACCACACTCGCCCAGAAGATTTTCCAATCTCTTCTGGTCAAGCCGCCGAACGCTTTTTCCCGAAGGTAAAGCGTCGTTACGGCGGCGTCCCATTCGAAGGTACAGATGAAAAACTCTGCCAGCCAAACCTTTTCCAGCGCGATTTTGATTGCGCCGGTGTCAGGCTTAATCTTCACCTTCAAAAATGGGAAGTGCACTCTTCTTCCCGGCTTTTTGTCCAGGTCTTCGATCCAGACAATCAGCTTTTCCTTGAAAACCGCCATCTCCTTCTTGGCAGATTCGATCCCAAGGAAATCTACCTTCGTCCGGTCATACATAAAAATCGTGACCCAACAAAGGAAACCGGCGCCGAGCGCCAAGAATGGAATGCCGATCCACCCGAACTTTACTAAAACTACGGTAAAGATGAACAGATCGTAGATCCAGTCAACCACCTTGGAAATTGTAAAACCCAAAGCGACCGACCGGTTGATCTCCACATTCTTGAAAAGGCCGACGATAAACCCAATCAGCCTTTCAAAAATGCCATAGATAACGTACTCATAGAAGAGCACGTTAGTACGAAAAACCGTATCCATGCCCTTCTCCTTTCTGCTAAAATAAAAAATAAATGTACTTTGCCGCTCACGATGAGCAACCTAGTACCATACACCTAAAATAATATTTTGTCAAGGAGCGATTTATATTCAAAAAACATCTTCTTCGACAAAAAAACCGCCCCATAGGACGGTTTGGAAAGCTACGAAACGGAAACTTTGCAAAGTACCTCAAATATCGAACAATTTAATTTTTTACGGTTAAAAAAACTCATATTGCTAATACCAGCGGGAACAAAAATTATTCCGCGCTAGCGCCCTGATCGCCTTGAGAAACATCCTCCTGCGCGCTATCATCCGTCCCGCTTTCAACTGAATCCTCCTCATTTGCGCACTCTTCATCATCCGGAGCGCATTCCTCGCTTTCTGATTCCTCCCCGGCCGCTTCGCATTCCTCATCGCCTTCAGGATCGCATTCTTCTTCGGATACGCTTTCATCTTCCTCTTCTTCCGGATGGCTCTCAGCATAGGCCACCGGATCAACACACTCGATTCCTTCCTCTTTCGTTTCATCGCTGCATAAAATTTCCTTGCAATTGTCTTCTTTCAGTCCGGCGCAATTCAAAGCGTCGCAGTTTTCATCATTCGGATCGCAAAGCGGTACAAGAAAAGCCTTCTTTTCCACTAATTTATAATAACTAAGCATCGCCTCCGGATCATCCGGATCTTCCGCGCAATCTTCATCGACTCCCGGAACGCATTCATATATGAAACATTCTTCCGCCATCGGATCACAATCCGCTTCCGCTTGAATAATATAATCCTTTAAATAAAAGTATTTTAAAAAAGTGATAATTACCACAGTAATTATCACCAGAAAAAAAGTCCAGGTTAATATCCTATCAAACGATATTTTTTGTATTTTTGGAGTTGCTTTCACATCCATGGCTGTATTTTATCAATTATTCGATATTTGTGCAAATAAAAAATCCTGAAAAGCTTTCGCTTCCCAGGATTTGGAAAAATGGCGCTGAAATTCCAATTAAAACTCGTACCGAATCCCCGCGCCATACACAACCTCGTTCGAACGGTCATGAAATGATGAGATTGGGACTGTATACTGAAGCAATCCCAGATCAACGCTTAAGTTTTCGGTCGCTTTCCACTGCAATGATGCAGTATAGGCACCGACGAAACCGCTCTCGTATCCAAATGCTCCGGAGTCATACGTCCCTCGAACACTTTGTTCAAGCGATACTGGCCCCCAGATCTTCCAGGAATGTTCGATTCCAACGGAACCGTACATTCCCTGCTCTCCTCCATTCCCGTTGAGCGGATAATAATATTCCACTGCCACGAACGGAGACAGAACATGGACTTCGTTCAGCTCAAAGGGCTTCTTGACTTCAAGCTCAAGGCCCAGAAAATCCTCTTTCATTCTCGAGAAAAGTCCCGGGTAGTCTTGATAGGAAATGTTCACGTCCCACTCAAGACTATTAAGAAAAGGATTTTCCAGCCAATAGAGCCTTCCGCTCCAACCGAGATAGAAATCCAGTTCCGCGCCCGGATTGTCAAGCAGGTTAGCATCGATCTCGGTTGAATGCCAAACTTGGGCATAGAACCCGCTTGGCAAGGATACGGTCAAGCTGCTCTGCAACACCGGCCCGCCGGAAAAAGAAATCCCGCCGGTGTTGACATATTGACTTAGCCACTGAGACGTGACTTCAACAGCCACGCCCTCCTCTCCCTCGTCAATTCCCCATGTTTCTCCGTTCTCCACCTCAACGCCCTCTTCAATTTGAGCAAAGGCAGTAGAACAAAAAATAGCCAGAAAAAAACAGCAAAGCACTGATAATTTCTTCATTTCTAATCCTCCATTTAGGTTTGATTGCTACAATTTTTCAGGTACTATACGGACTTTCCATTGTACACCAAAAAAGGGATTTTGTCAAAGACGAAAACCCTCCTTTGCATTTTAAATTGAATAGTATTACATCGCGAAGCACCGTCTGCTTTTTCAACTCTCCGTTTTTATCGCAGCCAAAATCGCTTTCCGGAAGATCAAAAACAACCGCGCCGGTTTCGTCTTTTCGAAACACATTTATAAATAAAGCAATTTTCTATCGTTGGATCATAATCCGCTTCCGCTTGAATGATATAATCCTTTAAATAAAAGTATTTTAAAAAAGTGATAATTACCACAGTAATTATCACCAGAAAAAAGTCCAGATTAATATTCTTTCAAGAGATACTCTTTTTATTTTTGGGGCCATTTCGCCTTCTATGCTATTTATTTTAGCATTTTTTAATTTTTGTGCAAATAAAACACGGACGAATGGAAAAATTCCATCCGCCCGCTTCGTTTTCCCAGAAGCATCAACCTTAAAACGGGAAAATTCCGGCGATAGAATTGGCCATCATATCGGCCAATTGACCAAGAGCTCCATTTTCATCCATTCCACCGCCTTCGAGCGGAAGCACTTTTACCACTCCTTTATAGGCAGTCTGGTGGGTTTCAAAGTCCGCCACCGATTGCCGGACAGTGGTCTTGTAGTTTCCCATGCCCGATTTGGACACGGCCACAGACGTTTCAACTGGATCATTCTTCTTTGATACAATAGTCTCGCGAGTACTTGTTTTTTTGCCTGATTTTGTGGTAACAGTTGTCCGTTTTTCAATTGGACGCGGATCAAATTCAATCCGCTCGCGAACCTGCACCTGGACTTCGGCATAATATAGTTCTGGTGTCATGGCATTATCAATCGCCGCACCGATCAAAGCGCCTGCCAAGCCAACACCCAGACCAACAAGTGCAGCATTGCCTGTCCCCATTGCTCCGGAAGCGGCCAAGCCAGCCCCTGTTCCTACACCAGCCGCCAATCCAAGTGCTTTGCCAATTGCAGGAGCATTGGCATGGTCTTTCAGATAACCCAAGTAACTCACGTTCATTCTGAGGTCATAGTCAGCATCTCTAGGACCGACGATTTGATACCCGCGAGACACGAGCCTTTGAGCTACAAAATCCCGTAGCATGAAGTTGTGGCCTGTCGTGTCGGAAAAAGAAATGGATACATATCGACCACCGGAGCGAAGAAAAATAGCATCGTCGCTCTTGGTGGTTACACCAGATTCCACACGCCTTGGAGTCGTTGCACATCCGAAAGACAGCATTGCAACAGAAGCGATAATAACTACACACACAAACAGCCTTATTTTCGAGTGTTTCATTTCAATTCCTCCCTTTTCATAATGATTTACGTTTTATTCTAGCCTCTGCCATATTTTTAAAGTCAGACCGCAAAAAAGGCCTAACTCGAAAGCCTTAATGTACTAAAAAAACCGTATCACATATGCTATTTTTAATCAATAGCAAGCCGAAAAATTACATCCTTTCCAAAACTTCAATTCCCAGCAAGTTGAGTCCATTCTTGATAACTAACCCGGTCGCTTCGGCCAGCTTGATTCTCGCTGAAGTTATTTTTTCATTTTTCTCGTCCAAGACCTGGTGATTATTGTAGAAGAGATTAAAAGCTTGAGCGATTTCGTAAACTAAAGTAACAATTCTAAGCGGATTGAGTTCCTCTCCGGCCTTTTCAACAATTTCGGGAAATTGGATCAATTTCTGGATCAGCTCCAGTTCTTCTTTGTTTCCAAACAAGCTAAAATCAATTTCAATTTTCCGCCTCCCCTTTCCAAGGGGAGCCTGCCTGCCGGCGAGGCAGGGATTAAGGAGGGGTTCGGCGTTCCTAAGAATTCCAGAGATCCTGGCATAAGCATACTGGCAATATGGACCGGTGAAGCCATCAATCGCCACCGATTCTTTCGGATCAAATTCGATGTCTTGAGTCGGACGCACCCGGAGCAAATGGAATTTTATGGCGCCGAGCGCGATTTTTCTCGCTCGAATATTTAATTCTTCTTTTGATATTTCCGGGTCATGCTCCTTGATCTGCACCGAAACCAATTTTTCAACTTCGACTAGCAAATCATCCGCATCCACCACCATTCCTTCGCGGGATTTCATTTTGCCTTCCGGGAGAGTAACCATGCCATGAGAAAAATGGCGGAGATTTTTCGCCCAATCGTATCCCAATGATTCCAGAATTTTAAACAATACTTTGAAATGAAAAACCTGCTCGCTTCCGACGACATAAATCAATTTTTCCAGCTTATATTTTTCAAATCTGTGCGCGGCCGTTCCCAAATCCTGGGTTATATAGACGCTGGTTCCGTCCGCGCGAAGGACCGTCTGTTTTTTCAGCTCTCCGTTCTTATCGCGGCCAAAATCGCCTTCCGGAAGATCAAAAACAACCGCGCCGGTTTCGTCTTTCCGGAACACGCCTTTCTCAATACCTTTAGAAATTATATCTTTTCCGAGCTTATACGTCTCCGATTCATAAAATTTTTCATCGAACTCGAAATCATATTCTTCGCACGTTTTTTTGAAACCCTCATAGAACCACTCATTCATCAGCTTCCAGACTTTCATTGTTTCCTCGTCCCCAGTTTCCCATTTTTTGAGCATCTCCTGAACCTCGTTTTCCAGCTCCGGATTTTTTTCAAGCTCTTTCGCATATTTCACATAATATTTTCCGACAAAATGATCGCCTTTCATTTTGGCACTTTCAGGCGTTTCTCCATTCCCCCACTTTTGCCAGGCCAGCATCGATTTCGAGATATGCACTCCGCGGTCATTTATCAAGATTGTTTTAATTATTTCATAATCCTGCGCTTCAAGAATATTTGCAAGCGCCATGCCGATTGATCCGTTTCGGGCGTGTCCCAGATGCAACGGCTTATTAGTGTTAGGCGACAGATATTCCACCATCACTTTTTTGCCTTTGCCCGCTTTCGTGTTTCCAAATTTTTCTTTTTCCTTCTCTATTTCGCTGATCACCGCGCCAAAAAGTTTTTCGTTTTTGATTTTAATATTCAGGTATGGCCCGACTGCTTTGGCCTCAACAATAAGCCCCCTCTCCTTTCCAAGAAGAGGGCTGCCTGCCTGCCGATGAGGCAGGGGGTGAGGTTTGAAAAATTCTTCTTCTACTTTCTTTGCCGTTTCTGCCGGACTCCGGCCCAGATTCTTGGCTTCCCCGAAAAATTCCACCGCAAAATCACCGAATTTCACATCGGGCGGAAAGCCAAGCTCCAGCTTTTCCGGCTTTTTCGAAAACGCCTTTTCGAAAGCTTTTTCGATTTCGTAAAGAATTTGGGTTTTGAGCTTCTTAATGGCCATATAATAATGTTATTGAAATTTTTCTAATTCTTTTTTGGTAAGCAATTTCGTCTCGGTTACTTTCTTCATTAAGCCAAAGCTTGGCCTATATGTCAGCCCTATGTATTCTATTTTCTTTTTTTTCTTCACGACATTTTCAACTGCTGGAATTAAGTCTGTATCTGAACTAATTAAAATTACCGTATCGAATTCATTCTCATAAGCACCTACTACCATATCAACTGCAATTCTAACATCCACGCCCTTTTCATGATATATTCCATTATTTTTCATCATGAAACCCCTTATTATTTTTATTTCCTGATTATTCAACTCAGAAAATAATTTTTGCTGATTTGATACTATTTTTTGACTTTTATAAGGATCTTTTTTATCAAACCTGGCCACTCCAACATAGTAGCGAATGTCTGTTATTTTTCTTTCTCTAGCCAACCATTCAGCAATTTTTCGATATCGGTATTTTAAGGTTCCCTGTATTCCAACTTCCCTGTTTTTTAGAATGTGATAAAAGTTACTTCCATCAAAAATAACAAGAACTCTTTCTTCTTTATTTTCCATATGTTTTTACAAACAAAACCCGCCCTTATCCGAAGATAGGAGCGGGGGTTTTAGCTAAGTTGATAATATCAAAAGCTCATATTTTGTCAAGTATCTTCCAAGCATCTCAATTGAAATACAATAATAGTTTGCAATAATTTCATTCATATCTTAATTATAGCCGTTTGCCATTAAATCGCAACAATTAATGATAAATATGCAGCTTATTGACTGCTTTTAACAATTCTTTTTCCAGCTTATTCAATTCCTTCCTGGAAATATACTCATTAGCGCTATGCGCGACGTCCATATTTCCAGCGCCAAAGAGAAAACTATTTGGAAAGAAAGCCATTTCAGTAAAAGCCTTCTTTCTTTTCCCTTTTATGCCTAGTTTGCTGGTAAAAGGCTTAATATCGTTGATTATTTTTATTACTATATTCTTCCTTGCCTTTAGCTCCTTGAGGTATTTTTTAATTTCATCATATTCCTTGTCATCATCCGGACGCACGGAAACATGGGCCTCTGCTTCCCCAGCAACGACATTAATAGCTACTCCGCCGTTCATAAGCCCGACATTAAAAGCGGTCCAGTTTTTATGCATCATCAGATTCAGGGCATCGATAAGGTTATGAAATGCGCTTTCATTCTTGTCCTCGATAAGCGAAGAATGCTTTTGTTTTACTTTAGCCCGGACGGTAAATCCAATTACTCCTCTTTGGCTGTTATATATTTCAAAGCCAGTTGCTTCCATCACTATCGCTTTTTCTTTTCCAATAATTTTTTGAGCCTTTTTAGCTCCGGAAAAATCCTTCTCTTCGCTTACTGTGAAAAGCAAATTTATATCTTTCAGTTTCCTTCCGGCCATGATTGCTCCGGCAATACTAGCTTTATTATCAACTGCACCTCGGCCATAGATTTTATCTTTAGTCATTTTTATTGGCACACTTCCTGGCACTGTATCCATATGGGCCACGATCCAGATATCTGATTTTCCTTTTTCGGCAATGACATTGAATATTTCTTTATCTATGTATTGCTTTCTGACTTTGAAACCATTGAGCCGGGAAACCAAAAAATTTCCGATTTCCTTTTCTTGTCCGGAAACAGATGGGATTTTTATCAGGTCTAGCAAAAGTTTTTCAATAGGGGTCATGATTTTCACTTAATTAATTATTATTCTAACAAGTTTGGAGATGAATAGCTAGCTAGCCATTCATCTCCTTCGATCCGGGATCTAGTGGTTAAAATTTAGTATTGGATTCCTGCTTTCGCAGGAATGACACAAAAAAATCCGCCTTTCAGGTGGATTAGTTTGAAAATTTAGACAAATTCAAATCGCCAACCCGCTCGAGGAAGTAGAACTAGCCACCAGATTTGATTTTTCAAATATATTTTTTCCATATTTTTCAAACAAAAAAGCCCTCTTTCTTGAGAACTTTGCTATCCGTCTATTTTATTCCTAAAACGCTAAAAGCTCTCAAGATTTATGCCTTGAAAGTTTGCCAAGCGCTATTTAGAAATATACTTTTCATCTCCATAACTTCAGATTATCCCTAAACTTGAATAAAGTCAACTTTTGACAAATTCCCCTTTCTATAGTACCTTCGGGGCAGATAAATATAATTAAACCGATGCGTAATAATCAGCGCAAAAATCACCAATATCTGTTGAATAACTGCGGGAATGCCGTAGCAACTTTTGGTATTTCTCCGATGCACGGAGAAACTCATTTAGCCCGGGTGGTTTATGCACTGAAACGTAATTTAATCACATAAACTTTGTTTAAATAATAGACTTTGACCGCCTCGGCTAGATCAGAAGCCGAGTTTTTTTATTCTGATCTGGGTCTCGCACCTTAACAACTCAATATCCATTAACCATTAAACTAGGAAAGAGGTGACTTATGCCAGTACTAGAAAATGAAAAAGTTCTTTTGAGTCCGCTCGACAAGCAAATTTTGCCCCTGTCGGTAAAATGGCTCAATGATCCGGAAGTGATCCAGGGCCTTCTCATCTTCCTTCCTCTTACAGAAATCGCCGAGGAAAAGTGGATTGAGAAAACCAGCGTTTCTGAAAATGATGTTGTTTTCATCATTAAAAAGAAAATGCCTGACGGCACTACTATTCCTATTGGAATCTGTGGACTTCATGGAATTTCCTGGAAAGACCGCTGCGGAACTTTTGGGATTTTCATCGGAGAAAAAGATTCCTGGGGAAGCGGCTTAGGACCGGAAGCTGGAAAATTGCTCATTCGTTATGGTTTTGAACAGTTGAATCTTAACCGCATCAACTCCTCTGTTATTGATTTCAACCAGCGCAGCGTTGGGATGCACGAAAAACTGGGCTTTAGGGTTGAGGGGAAAAAACGCCAAATGATTTTCAAGAACAACCGCTTTGCAGATGAAATCATCCTTGGCCTCCTCAAGGAAGAGTGGCAAGACGAGTAAGCATCGGAGACCCGGCAAGAATCTTTGCCGGGTTTAAAATTCTAGACATTTTTCAAAGATATGCTAAGCTGGTCTGGCTTGCTGGCCACGCTTCACCCATTCCTTTAACCGCTCAACATGCAAAGGAGGATATGATGAAAAAGAAGGAAAAAGCAAGAAAAAGAAAGCAAAAAGCTTCCATACGGCATGGGCAAAAGGTTCTGATTAAAATCGGAACCAACGACAAAAGCCAGAGGAACAGCGCTGAATTCAAAAAGAGGGACGACTATACTCTGCCCTTCGGGGCAGTAGGAACAATCCACGACTTTGTGAAAAGCAAAAATGGAAAAAAGAAGAAGGTCATCGCTTATGTCGTTGAGCTTCTTCATCCAATTCCCAAGGTTACAAAGCCTGTCGAAGACCTTTTTGAACGGGAAATGGACAAAATTAACCAGCTTTTCTACCGTTCAACCGTTGTCGAAAGTTATGGTTTGAAAAAGTATTATGTCGCCGTCAGCAAAGAGCTCTGTTGTTTTTTGCTCTAGCTTCCTCTTTACTCCGCAAGAAACCAAAACCCGGCAAGAATCTTTGTCGGGTTTATTTATTGGAGATAAGGTTTGATTATTAAGCCTTTTTGTGAGATTATTAATTCATAACAATCACAACCGCGTAAAAATGCTTCGCATTCACGCGGCTAAATAAAAAATTATGTTACAGTCAAAGCTTTTCACCAAAACTCAAAAAAACGCGCCGAAAGACGAGGAAAGCATCAACGCGCAACTGCTCATTCGCGCAGGATATATTGACAAACTGATGGCAGGAGTTTATACCCTTCTTCCTCTTGGGCTTCGCGTTTACAAAAAAATTGAAAACATAATTCGCGAGGAAATGAACGCTATTGGCGGACAAGAGCTTATCATGCCGTCTCTCAATCCGAAAGAAAACTGGGAAATAACCGGGCGCTGGGACGGATTGGACGCGCTGGTTAAAATCGGATTTGAAGATGAAAAAAATATGGCGCTCGCTCCGACTCACGAAGAAGTGATTGTTCCTCTTGCCAAGAAATATATCAGCTCCTACAAGGACATTCCTTTTTCTGCCTATCACATCCAAAATAAGTTCCGAAAAGAAAAAAGAGCCAAATCCGGCCTTCTCCGCGGACGGGAATTTGTGATGAAAGATTTATACTCATTTCATTTGGATGAAAAAGATCTGGATGACTATTATGAAAAAGCGGGAAAAGCCTACGAAAAGATTTTCAATCGGGCTGGCATCGGCGACAGAACTTATAAAACTTTCGCGTCAGGCGCGTCTTTTTCAAAATATTCGCATGAATACCAGACTGTAACGCCGGCTGGAGAAGATACGATCTATATCTGTGAAAAGTGCAAAATAGCGGTGAACAAAGAAATATTGGAAGATGTGGAGAATAAATGCCCCGAATGCAAAAGCAAGCTCGAAAAAACCGAAAAAGCGGTTGAAGTCGGAAATATATTCAAAAACAAAGATAAATACACCAAGCCATTTAATTTAACCGTAAAAGATAAGGAAGGAAAAGACAATCTTCTCATAACCGGTTGTTACGGAATAGGTTTGCAAAGGCTCATGGGGACAATTGTCGAGGTCCATCATGACGAAAAAGGCATCATCTGGCCGGAAGCAGTCGCACCTTTCAAGGTTCATCTTTTGAGCCTCGGACAGAATGAAGAAGCCCAAAAAATTTACAATGATCTGATCAAGAATAATATTGAGGTTCTCTATGATGACCGCGACCTAAGCGCCGGAGAAAAATTCGCTGATTCCGATCTCATCGGCTTGCCCTATAGAATTGTAGTGAGTAAAAAAACAATTTCTTCCGGCGGACCCGCCAGCAACGCTTCGCGTAACGATGCGGGCTGGGTTGAAATCAAAAAACGCAGCGAAGAAAAATCGGAAGTTATTTCAATCAAAGACACTATTAATAAACTTGCTTGATATAATAAATTCTTTTAAAAAAACCGGTTCATAAGCCGGTTTTTTGTTTGGTTTTTTATTCTGCCTAATTCAGACACTACTACAAATTCAAGTGAGTGAGCGTAAAATTTACTCATCTCCGCCCCGCTAAAGCGGGGCTTAGTAAATTTAGCGAACGAACGCAGAATTTGTTAGTGGATGAATTTTGGCAGAGAGTTCTTTTTGTTACTTTTTCTTTCGGAAAGAAAAAGTAAGAGAGGAAGGTTTTGAGAAAGAAAAGTAAGCCAACAATCATTTTCTCAATTCCAAAAACTTTTCCACCGATCGGTCATATGTCTTTTCCGCGTCAGCTGGAAAATAACAAGCCGGAAGCTGGTTTTTTTCGCGGTGATGCTTGATACACTCGCAGCAAATCCCCTTTCTAACACAGCCTTCATAAGTGCAATTGCAAAATTTTAAATTTTCCTCGCGTTTACAAGGCATAATTTTAATATTTTTCCTCTCTTAGGGTTTGGATTTTTATTTTCCGAGAAAACTCCTGTTTGAGAACCTGAATTTTATCCAAAATTTTCGTGCCCAGCTGTTGACCGCGAAAATTTTGGCAATAAAATTCAGGTTCGAGTTGGTTGCCTCGGAAAATAAAAATCCAAACTTACTCCACATCTCCTACCTTCTGCAACCCGATCAGCTTCTGGTATAATCCTCCGTCAGTTTTAGCCAGCTCAAAATGGCTGCCTTCTTCAACGACCTTCCCTTTTTCAAGAACGATTATTTTGTCGGCTTTTTTTATCGTGCTTAAGCGATGGGCGATGATTATGACCGTGCGATTTTTCCTGATTTTATCCATTGCGTCCTGAATGAGCTTTTCAGAATAGGAATCCAGGTTCGATGTGGCTTCATCGAAGATTAAAATCCTGGGATTGGCCAAAATGGCTCTGGCAATTCCGATTCTCTGCCTTTGCCCGCCGGAAAGCTTTATCCCCCGTTCTCCAACCAGCGTATTATAGCCTTCTTTCAGCTGGCTGATAAATTCATCCGCATTGGCGATGCGCGCCGCCGCCTTTATTTCAGTTTGCGTGGCCCCTGGTTTAGCGTAAGAAATATTCTCCTTGACGCTGGAATTAAACACTTCCACGTCCTGCGGAACAATAGCCATGAATTTTCGCATGTCATAAATATCATAATCCTTGACATTTTTCCCATCCAGAATCACTTCTCCTTTTTGCGGATCATAATGGCGATAGGCCAGTCTTGCCACAGTAGTTTTTCCTCCGCCCGAAGGGCCGACCAGCGCTGTTACGCAATCAGAATTTATTTTGAAACCAACATTGTCTAAAGCTTTAATTTTGCTTTCGCTGTAGATAAAAGTGACGCCTTTAAATTCGATCTGGCCTTGAATATTTTTAGGCTTTATACCGTTTTTTAAGTTTTCTATTTCTGATTTTTCTAAAGATAAGTCATAAAGCCGGTTGACCGCTTCTCCGGATTCCATAATTCGATCATAAAGCCTCGATATTCTAAAAAGTGAAATGAGCGCTTTTTCAGAAATCGTATAGACAAAAACTAAACTGCCGACAGTTATATTTCCTTTCCAAGTCATATATATTCCAAATAAAAGAAGGGTTCCCCTGCCAAGATCAATTATCAGATTTCTATAAATATTATATTTTATTATTTTGGAAAACTCGAGAGAAAGACTGTCTTTGACATTTTGAGTGGCTCGAAAAAATTGTTTATATTCTCTAAGTTCCTGAACAAAAGATTTAACGGTATTGATATTGATGATAGACTGGGTCATTATCCCGGTTGCTTCTTCTTGCTGGTCAAATCTTCTTTTCCTGAAAGAAAAAACTTCCTTATTAACTTTCAGCGTAAGGATTATAAACATTGGAACAAATATCAAAATAATCAATCCGAAATACCAATTAATTATGAAAAGGGTTATCGTCGTCACAATTATCTGAAAGACGGTTGGCGCCACATCCCAGAAAAAATTTCCAAATAAGCCTTCAATCTTATCCACTCCGCGAGTTATTTTCACTACCTTATTTCCCGTATTTTCCTTTTCGTGATAAGCCAATCCTAAAAAAACCATTTTCTTGTGGGCATTGTTAGCCAAATAGGTAAGAATTTCCACTAGGGTCCTGAGTACTCTTTTGTCCACAAAATAATCAAAAATAGAAGTAGCCTGGTTGGCAAAAAACATAGCAATAACTAAAAATATCACCTTTTCGATTACTTCCGGTCGAAAATTCAAAGTAATAACATCGATGATTACTTTCAAAATATAGGGTCCGGCCAAGCGCAATATTTCAAGAATAATCGTAAGAAAAAGCAATTTTATTATTGCCCCATGAGAAGATACAAGAAGATTCCAAAGTTTCTTCCAGAATTCCTTCATGTTGAATCTTTCTTCCGAATCTAAATTTTTGCCTTTTTTATCTTTCATAATTAAATAAACAAAAAATTGAGAAATATTCCCTTATATAGATAATAGCTTAAATTAGAGTTGAAGTAAATTTTTCGCACGAATTTACCACCAGGCTCGAACCTTTTTCCAAGAAAACCTTTGAAGAAAGTTTTCGAGTTTGGCCTCCGCCCCGCTTCCGCCCGCAAATTCTTCCTAGAAGAATTTGCGTCCCAAAA
>Ga0116155_10001183_pt1 | contig 19075 bp, 13 predicted proteins | sample AD_UKC032_MetaG_FD_89890 | JGI IMG/M metagenome (GOLD analysis project Ga0116155, IMG submission 89890) | Active sludge microbial communities of municipal wastewater-treating anaerobic digesters from USA - AD_UKC032_MetaG | ecosystem: Engineered > Bioreactor > Anaerobic > Digestate | place: USA...
CACGCCAGTCCCGAAGTACAGTTGGCCTTGCTGCCAGCCGCTGGCCGTCTGCTTGGCAGTTGCGAGCTTGACTTCCTCAGGCAGCCCGGACACCGACGACCAAGGCGTCACCTGGCCGTTGGTGTCGATCTTGGCGAAGTTCCACGGGTCGCCGCTCGTGGCAGCGTTGTACGACACGATCAGCGAATCGAGCGGCCCGTGGTAATCAATGCCCACCGGCCCGTCGAGCACCGCTACCGGCACAAACGCCGGGCTCAGAATGGTCACCGTGGCCTCGCGGAATAGCGGATCGATGAGGTACTCGCCCGTCAACTCCAGCGTCAGCGTCACCGTCTCGTCGAACTCAGCCAAATCGTCGTACAACGCCTCGATCAAGATGCTCGCGCTATCTTCTTGGGCCGGGATCGTGACGGTGCCCAACAGCGCGGTGTAGTCATCCCCATTGCTGGCGGTGCCGCTGATACTGTACACCACGTCCAGGGATTCGGTAATCGGCCCCGTGCGAGACACGGTGAACGCGCCGGGGTCCCCGGGAGGATTGTTGTTTAGTCCGGGTTCGGTTGCATCCGGGTCCCATGAGAAGATATCGACGATCGCTTCCCCTTTCAGCGCGCGGAAGAAACGGACCGGCTCTCCGGTCGCGGTCAACATCACTGGTGTCTGGTCCGCCGAGCCGGTCACGATGGCCTCCGGCTTCCAGCGTGGAGTGCCCAGGTCGGTCGTGCTGAACACTTCATAGTGATCCTCTGCTACCGTACCATGCAGAATGAGAGAAACAGCACTCTCAGTTGCCGCCGTGATTTCCAGCCACAAATCTCCAGGTCCGTAGCTCAAGGTCCCGACAGGCGTGCTCGCCAGTTCCCGCTCCGCCGCAAGCGCCTGGGCGCGGGCATCGGCGTCAGCCTAACGTTGGTCATAGTCCACCGTCCGGTCATCGTACACGAACCGGTCCGCTTCGATCCAGTAGACGGGCAAATCCGGAAACGGGTTTGCCGGGAAGGGCGGGTATGTGGGGTGCTGAAGCGAGTAGAAAAGGCCTGGCGGCCGGACGTCCCGAGCGGCAGACTGCGCCCTTGGGCTGCTAATCTCAACCAGGGCCAGAAGGGCTAAGGCCGCAGGCAAGATGCGACGTACCACGGGAGAGATGGGCCACGCCGGTCGGTTTTGGTACGGAGGGGGCGTCGGGCGCATTTGTTCGTTTGACATAAGCGGTATCGTTGATTTACGGGGGGGCCTCGTTTGCGTGTGTCCGCACATGGTGCTGCCTTCTGCCGGCAAACAGCCAAAGAGGGATGCCCCGGCGGATCCGCATAGGCACCGAACATGCGTCGCGACTTGACGCACCCCGCGCATTCCCCTGGTTGACCATTAACTCACCTGCTACCACTTCCCGAGCGAATGTCAACCGCGAATGTCAATCACGCAGTTGCATCAGCATTGGCTCCAGGGATGGATGGGCAGGGAGCATGGACAACAACCCGGACGCAGCACCCCAATTGAGCGATCAGGCACGTGACGCCGCACCGCCCGTGTTGAGTTCAGCGAGGCTGCCCGCCACAATGCCCGACTTGAACCTGCCCTCATCCGGCCGGCTCCGACCGCCAAGATGTTTGGCAAATGTTTGGTTCTGCGCCTTTCTGGCGATTTCTGGCGAATACTGGTGCATGGGAGGGCCAGCCGACAAGAATCATGCCAAGTGGTCGAGGGGGCGCGGATTTGGACTTGGGCTCGGCAGGCCCTCTCTCGGCGCCAAGATGTTTGGCAAATGTTTGGTTATCGGGCATAGGAAGGCCCTAAATTGCAGGGGTTTGCATGGGCTTGCCGGTTTGGCAACGAGAAGCAATAAACCCCTGCGAGCCAGGCTGGCAGGGGCTTGAAATTGGTTGCGGGGGCTGGATTTGAACCAGCGACCTTCAGGTTATGAGTCTGAAGGTCCACAGTTCAATTCTCTGTTGCAGTTTCCCTGCCGTGGTTCTGCAGTGAACCCGCCGGCCAATCGCGCTCCGTGCTGGCGGCAGCGTCCGCCTCGGACCTCTGATATGATACTCTCGTTTGATACTGAGGGCCTGGAATTCGGTCCCTCGCAGTCCGCTTCGGTTCTCGGCGACTGCCATCCAACGCGTTGATGGGAAGTTATTTGTCCTCCTCAGTCCCGATCAGGTTCGGAGGGACTCTTAGCCTGGATTCAATTATGAGGCACCTGCCCTGACCCCGGCTGGGAACACGGTTGCCGTTCCAGCGCAGTCACCAGGACGCAATAGAGCCACTTCGTTTCTCAGTTGCTGCTCCAGTGGCCCGAATTCCGAGCAGCCGTGACCCACGATCAAGTCGGATCGGTTTGGATCGGGAGCCCAAAACAAACCACCTAACGGCGAAGAATCCGATCTTCAATGGGCCACCAGACGTTTTGCCATTGCATCGCTGTGCTCGCTCCTGAGGTGGCTGTACGTTTTGGCGATGAGAACCCCGCCGTCGCGATGTCCCTGCCACGCGGCGATGGTTTTGAAATCAATGCCAAGTTCAATCGCACTAGTGATGAAGCAGCGACGAAGGGAGCGCGGAGAGAAACTAGGAAAGCCAAGGCGCTTGCATGCTGCCGCCAAAGCTTTTTTGGGGTCTCGCACCGCAAACACTGCTTGTCCTTGGCCGGTCCCCCTTCTTGCTTTCAGTCTCTGGAGAAACGGCAAAACCTGGGGATAGACTGGAATGGAATACCCGGTGTCCGTCTTCACTCGGTAAAGGGTGACTCGCATTGCCACAAGATCGATGTGCTCCCACGTCAGGTTGGCACACTCGGCGGTTCCCACTCCGGCGAGTCCCATGAACTCGACAAGGTCGGCAGTCTCGTCCGCCTCTGCATTGTACTTTTGGGATCGGATGTCCTTCACGAGCGCCTGGAATTGCTCCCACGAAGGCGTCGGACGAATCGGCGTCTCGACCTTCAGGCCGTGTACGCCCGCGGCGGGGGATACCGCGATGACGCGGAGCTTCAGCGCGAGCTCGAACAAATGGCGCAGGAATCTGGCGTATTCGTTATAGGTCGCGTTTCTAAATCCCGGACGCTTGCTCGCGAGCCACAAGTCGAGGTGCCCGGGGTTCACGTTCTGAACCGAGACGTTGAGGCCGTGCGGCCAGGTTTGTTTGAAGCACTTGAGGATCGACCGCCGAGTCGCGGCCGTCTTGGGGGCGTACTGCGACAGGCGTTCTTCGTAAAGCCGCAGCAATTCCTCAAGCGTCATTTTGCCGGTCTTACGATCAATCCGTGAGGCGTTCTCCATTTCCTCGGCGAGACGCCGCTTGGCCAAGGCGCGGTCGGTTGTTCGCAAGCTGCGGGAAATCTCCTTGCCATTCGCTCGGAAGCGGGCAAAATAAACGCCGCTTGAGGTATATCGGTACATGTTCTCGGCAACGCGGCAGAATTCGCCGTGGCGGGTGTGCGTTTCGCTCATGCACTCCATTGAACCGCGTAGAAGCGCCGCGTGGAAGCAAAAAGTTCCCCGCCGATACTAGCGCCTCAAGTTGTTCATAGAGAATTGGTTGGGGTCGTAGCTCAGTTGGCAGAGCGTCTCGTTCGCAATGAGAAGGTCAGGGGTTCGACTCCCCTCGGCTCCACCATTCTGGATTAAGCAGTTGCGCCACCCAGCCCGGGTTTCGGATGGTTCCTTCAGGTGGTGAAAGACCCGGGCAAGGAGTCGTTGACGCCCCTCATCTGTCTGAGACGAAGCCTCCCCAGAATCCTCGAATCCCGGAGAATGGGCCCATCAGGTCAAGTTCTGTCTTCACCGCCGTCCCCTCCTTTTCGCGAGAATCCTCCGGAGCGAGGCGCGGGAGAGGAGAGACGGAACACAGGGGGGCTGGTTCATGAGGTCGGAGATTGGATTGGTCCGAGGCGCGCCTCGCTGGCGCGCATTTCTTACCAACCCCTGAAGAACGCAGGGCCGATGTCATCGGGAGGCGCAATCATGCGCGCCAGTGCGCGTCGGCGAAGTCCAGAAAGATCCGCCAATCGTCCCGTGTCATCGAGTGTTTCCCCGGCCGAATGGAGTAGCCCAACTTGCCGGCGCTGAGTCGTCCGGTTTCGGGCATGGTGCCGCTCTCCAATCCCCCGGCGTCCAGGAGGCGATAGACTGGCGCGGCGGCGCGGAGGACATCGAACTGGCCGGACGGATTGGCCCACTGATCCTCGATGGCATTCGAGAGCAGGACGGGGCGCGGCGCCATGAGCGCGACCAGGCAATGTTGATCGAACGGGAGCCGTTCCGGCTGCTCGTTGAACTGTTTGAAGGCGGCATTGAACCAGTGCGCGAACCGGTCGTTGATCTGCTTGACCGATTCTCCGATCTTGCCGCGGCTTGGCGCGGTGCCGCCACAGCCGGCCTGGTGGGGGATTGCCAGGCCGATCCGGTCGTCCAGGGCCGCGGCGAGCAGCGCCGTCTTGCCATTCCGCGAGTGGCCCACGGCTGCGATGCGCTTGGGATCGAGGTCGCGGTCGCGAACCAGGGAATCGACGCAGCGATGAAATCCCCATGCCCAGGCCGATATGGTGCCGCGGTTGGCCGGCTCCGGCGGGGCTGCGTCTCCGTCCCGCTTCGCCAGCCAGGCGTAGATGCCATCGGAAACCTCGGCGCGGTCGGAATCGACATCCGTGCTGCAGAATGAGGCGAGCGCGTACCCGCGATCAATGATTTGGGCCAGGTCCCAATCGGCGGCCTGGCTGCCCCGAGCCGTCTCGGTAGCCCGACCGTCGACGCACCCCGCGCAACTGCGGTAGAGCCATCCGCGCGTGAGCGGAACGCGCGGATCGTGGGTGAGCGCGTGGTTGCCGCAGAAATTCATGGCCACAAAGACAGGCACCCGCCCGCGCCGCGCGTTCGGCACGATCACCATGAGGTCAAGACGCGGCGCGGCGGGGTCGGCGAAGGAGATCTCAACTAGTTTCAAGGTCGCCTTGCCGCCGAGGAAATCGGGATACGACGCCTTGAGAGCGGATGTGGGCCTGGCCGACACCGCGGGCAATGGGCCGTACATGTAGTGTGCGAAGAGGGCTTTCAATTCGGGGCGGCGAACCTTGACCCATTGCCGTTTGGTCTCGATGCGCGTCCCGTCGAGGCAGACCAGCGGGTCGGGCAGTTCGGCGCGCGCGGGCAATTCGCTCACGGGCGGAAACAGTGCGGGCTGGGCCGACGCTTCGAGGTGCATTGAGCAGGCGGCGGCGATGCAGGCGATCCAGGGAACGAGCTTCGGTTGCATGGAGCGCGACTCTGCCGCTGACACTCGAAGCGCGCAAGGCGCCATTCGCGGATGGCATAAGCGGGCGGCTCCGCTTAGCCTGCGGGCAGATGTTGCACGCGGGTCCACGATGGAAGGCGCCTCTGATGCTCGTTCTGGGCACGGCGGGCTGGGCGTTGAGTTTCCCGATCATGAAGGCGGTGACGCTGGCGCAGCAGGCCATGCTGCCCGACGCGAGCAGTTGGTTTGCCGCGGCACTGTGCATGGTCTATCGGTTCGGCATTGCGGCGGGGGTGATGCTCGTCCTGTGCTGGCCGACCCTTGCCCGCATGACGCGTTCGGAGGTGTGGGAGGGTGTCGGATTGGGGGCCTTTGCCAGCGCGGGTCTGATCCTGCAGATGGACGGGCTGGCGTACACGGAGGCGTCGACCTCGGCCTTTCTGACGCAGTGTTACTGTCTGATCATCCCGATCTGGCTGGGCCTGATCGAGCGGCGCTGGCCCTCGGCGACCGTGCTGGTGAGTTGCGCATTGGTGGTCCTCGGCGTGGGGATCCTCTCCGAGATCGATTGGCGCACGTTCCGGCTCGGGCGGGGCGAGGCGGAGACCGTGTTGGCCTCGGTGGTTTTTGCGGCGCAGATCCTTTGGCTGCAGCGCCCCCGGTTTGCGGGGAACAACGTCAATCACTTCACGCTGGTCATGTTCGCGGTGATTTCGCTGTGCTGTTTCCCGATCGCCTGGGTGACGTCGTCCAGCCCGTCCGACATGGTGCGGGCGTACGGCACGCCGGCGCTTGGGCTTTTCCTGGGGGTTCTGGTGCTCTTCAGCACGCTGGGGGGCTACCTGCTGATGAACGCCTGGCAGCCCAAGGTGAGCGCCACGGAGGCGGGCCTGATCTATTGCGCGGAGCCGCTTTTCGCGAGTCTGGCGGCGGTCATGCTTCCGGCGTGGCTGTCCTGTCTGGCTCGAATCGATTATCCCAACGAAATCGTGGGCGGCAGCCTGGTCGCAGGAGGCAGCCTGATCACCCTGGCGAATGTGCTGATGCAAATGCCCGCTGGACGGCCTTCGACCGTGCGCTAGACTGCCCGCACCATGTCAGGCGAAGCGATGGCAGATCCCGATTTGGCGGCCGCGTCCAAGGTCAACTTGCGTCGTCCGGACGTGATGGAGGAGGTGTTGGCGCAGGTCGAGGCTCATTACCGGAGCAGCATGATCGAGCGCATCCGGGCGAACGGGGGCATGCTGACGTCCGGCAACCTGACCGTCAGACTGGCCAAGCAATTCGGGTTCTGCTACGGGGTCGAGCGGGCGATCGATCTGGCCTATGCCGCGCGCAGGGTCTTTCCCCCGCCCCGCCCGATTTATCTGCTGGGTGAGATCATTCACAATCCGGAGGTGAACGACCAGATCCGGCACATGGGGATTCAGACCATTCCGCCGCGGCCCAAGGCCGAGGACCTGGCGCGGGTCCAGCGCGACGATGTGGTCATCATTCCGGCATTCGGAACGGAGGTGCAGACCCGGCAGGCTCTTGCGGACAAGGGCTGCGTGCTGGTGGACACCACATGCGGCGACGTAATGAGCGTTTGGAAACGGGTAAGACAGTACTCGAAGGAGTCCATCACCAGCATCATCCATGGGAAAGCCAAGCACGAGGAGACCAAGGCCACCACATCGCAGGCCACCGCCTACGGGACCGGGCATTACCTGGTCGTGCTCAACCTGGCCGAGACCGACGCCGCGTGCGACTACATCCGGAATGGCGGACACAAGGACGCTTTCCTGGAGAGGTTCAAAGGGGCCCACTCGCCCGGTTTTGACCCGGACCGGCATCTCGATGCGGTGGGGGTTGCCAACCAGACCACGATGCTCCGCGGCGAGACCGAGGAGGTGCAACGCCGGATTCGGTCGGCGATGGAGCAACGGTACGGGGCCGGGAATCTGGACCGGCATTTTCGCTATTTCGACACAATCTGCGGGGCCACGCAGGACCGGCAGGACGCGCTCGAAAAGCTGCTGGACGAACGGCTCGATCTTCTCCTGGTCATTGGCGGGTACAATTCGTCCAACACGTCGCACCTGGCGGAGATGGGCGAATCGAGGCTGCCCACCTACTTCATCAAGAACGCGTCGAAAATGGCGTCCGACAAGCTGATCTGCCATTACAAGCAGCAGGAACATCGCGAGATCGAGACGCGCGACTGGCTGCCGCCCGGCCCGGTCACCGTGGGGGTCACGGCCGGGGCCTCGTGTCCGAACAACCTGATCGAGGATACGATCCGGCGTTTGTTCGCATTGCGCGGGATTCCGGAGTCGGAGTTGGCGCGGGCCTGAGCGCAGGGGGGTTGATGCCTTGTCTACGCAGAGAACTCGAAGAGCGCGAGCGGACCATGCTCGCCCCCTACGCCCAGCTCAGCGCCCAGACGCGGGGGCGTCTTCACCGCGAACCGCCGCCGGACTGGCGCACGGAGTACCAGCGCGACCGCGATCGGATCATTCACTCGCGCGCCTTCCGGCGTCTCGAGTACAAGACGCAGGTGTTTCTGAACGGGACCGGCGATCACCTGCGCACGCGGTTGACGCACACCATGGAGGTGGCTGCGATCGCGCGGAACATCAGCCGCGCCCTGCGTCTCAACGAAGATCTTGCCGAGGCCATTGCCCTGGCGCATGACCTGGGCCACTCCCCCTTCGGCCATAGCGGCGAACAGGTGCTGAATCGGCTGATGCGCGGCCACGGCGGGTTCGAGCACAACCGGCAGAGCCTGCGGACGGTCGCCTGGCTCGAACAGAAGTACCCCGGATTCCCAGGGTTGAATCTGACCTGGGAAGTGCGGGAAGGACTGGCCAAACACGTCACCAGTCACGATCACCCGCTTCTCCCGCCCGGGTTCGAGGCCCGGTCCCCCTCGCTCGAAGCTCAAGTCGCCAACCTCGCCGACGAGGTCGCCTACTCGAGCCACGATCTGGATGACGGACTCGAAGCCGGCCTGCTCTCCGAAGCCGCCTTGCGCCACGAAGTCCGCGTCTGGCGGCAGGCCGCCGCCCGAGTCCGACGCGCGCATGGCGAACTGCCGGACGCGTGCCGACGCGACTTCATCATCCGCTGCATCATCGACGACCAGGTGCATGACGTGGTCGAGACCACGGAACGTCGGCTGCAGGCGGCGCGGGTCGCCAGCGCCGACGCCGTCCGCCGGCGCGCGCGGCCTCTGGTGTCCTACAGCCCGGCGCGCCGGTCGTCGAATCTCGAACTCAGGGACTATCTGTATCGGAATCTCTACTACAACCCTGCGGTCCGTGGCCCCAACACCCGGGCCGTGCAGATGCTCGAAGCCTTGTTCCACCACTATCTCGAACACCCGCGCGACCTGGGGGAGCAATCGCGCAAGCGGGTCCGGACCGAAGGTCCGCACCGGGCCGTGTGCGATTATCTCGCGGGCATGACCGACCGCTACGCGATCGAGGAACACGCGCGCCTGATTTGCACGCATTGAATCCACCTCTACAACACATGACGAACGACTTGAGCTTGGCGCGCCTGCTGGGGCCCGAGGGACCTGCCTGCGCAGCCGCGATGGAGGCGGGGCGCCGCTGGCTGGCCGGACGCGACCCCGCCGGGTTGATGGCGGGCGTGGGCCAGGAAATCGCCGAGGTCCCCGCTTTCGCGCCGATTGACAAGCGGGCCCTGCCCGCCTCGTACGGCGGCGATCAGACCGGCCCCAGCGACGATTTCCTGGTTGGACAGGGCCTGTTCTATCTGAGCGAGCAACGGCGGCTCTTTCTCGACTGCACCGCGGGGCATTATCAGATGCTCTGGGGCTACAACCATCCCGAACTCGAGGCGGCGGCGATCGAGGCCGTCCGCGCCGGTGTTGTCTGGGACAACCACTCGAACATTCCCCAGGCCCCGCTCAAGCAACTGGGCCGGCGGCTCATTCAAGCCGCGAACGACCCGGGCGACCCCGATCCGCTCGACAAGGTGCTCCTGGGCGTCTGCACCGGCTCGGTGGCTTGCGCCGCCGCACTCAAGGTGCAGATCAAGGTGTTCGAGCGCAAAACCCGCACCCGGGCGACCCCGGTCATCCTGTCGCTCGAAGGCAACTATCACGGCAGCGATTTCATGCCGCAATTCATGCGCGGCCTCTGGCCGCTCCTGCCCCGCCCCTGCGAGTTTGTGAACGTCGAGCCCAATGCGTTGGACGCGATCGAGGCCGCCTTCACCCGGTACGGCGAGCGCATCGCTGGGTTCTGGGCCGAGCCGGTGATGATGAATCGCGAGGCGATCCCCGTCTCGCGCGCGTCCCTCGAGTTGGCGCGGCACTGGTGCCATCGGGTGGGCGCTTTGCTCTGCCTCGACGAAATCCAAACCGGGTTCTGGCGGCCCGAGATCTTCGATTTTCGCGCGCTGGGCGTGCGTCCGGATCTGGTCGTGCTCGGCAAGGGCATGGCGGCCGGTTTTCATCCCCTGTCGGGCGTGCTCTTCCGCAGCCGCCATGACGTGCTCGAACAATACGACGCCATCAGCACCAACGGCTCGGCGGCCCTGCCCGCGCTCGTCGCGCTGGCGTCGATGCAGTTGATCCATGCCCGGGCCGGGCAAGTCGAAGCGGCAGCGGGGCGGATCCAGAGCGGCTTCCACGCCCTGGCGAACGAGTTCCCGGGACTGGTCGAGCGCGCCCAGGGCCGCGGGCACCTGATGGGACTTCGCCTCAAGTCCGTCGACCATGCCAAGGGGCTGCATCGCCGGTTGCTGGCGGACGGCGTCTGGACGCGCGTCCACGCCTACCACGAAGGCCATCGCACGCTGCTGACCAAGCTCGGATTGCTGGCGGACGCGCAGATCGTGGACTTCCTGATCGACCGAATCCGGCACGCCCTGCGCGCTCTTTCAGTCGAGAACTCGAGCGCGTCCCGGCAAACTTCGATTGTCCTATGACACTTCGCCCCCGAATCGGCCTGCTGGCTCTGACGCTCGAATTGTACGAAACACTCGCTCCGGGCCTGCGGTCCTCGCGCGAGGCCTGGGTCCGACGCGCACTTGTGCCGCCGCTGGCCGCCGACGCCGACGTCGTGTTCGAGCGCGCCGTGTTTCGACGCGACGATGTCGAATGCATGCTGCGCCAATTTGAGGCTTCGGGGATCGACCTGGTCGCGGTCGTGTTCCTGACCTACGCGCCCAGCCAGATCGCCCTGCCGGCGTTGGTCCGGACACCCCTGCCGATCCTGATCTGGAACACGCAGGAACTGCTGGGTGTCGACCACACATTCACAACGGAGGCGATGATCGACAACCACGGCGTGCACGGCACCCAGGACCTGGCCAACGTGCTGGTCCGCGCCGGCGTCCCGTTCCACGTCGTCACCAGCCACCCAAGCGAGCCGGACGGCCTCGCCGAGCTGCGCGACTTCAGCCTGGCCGCCGCCGCGGTCAACAGTCTGCGCTCGGCGCGGATCGGCCGCTTGGGCCACCCCTTCCCCGGCATGGGCGATCTGGGCGTGGACACGACCCATCTGGCGGCGACTCTGGGCTGCGCCTGGGTGAATCTGCCTGTGGATGAGTATCACCAACGCGCGGCCACAGCGTCCGAGTCAGACGTGCGCGCCCTTGTGGCCGGCTACCGGGAGGCCTATGCCGTGGCCCCCGATGTGACCTCGATCGAGCTCGAGGCCGCAGCCCGCGCAGAACTGGCCTTGCGAGGCTTCGTCGCCGAGCATCGGCTCTCGGCCCTGACCTACCAGTTCCTTACCTTCGGCGATGACGAGCGCACCGAGACGCTGCCTTTCGTGGCGGCGAGCCGCCTGATGGCCGATGGCATCGGGTTCGGGGGCGAAGGCGACCTGATCGGAGCGGTGGGGACCTTGTTGCTTCACCGGTTGAATCCGCCGGCCACGTTCTCCGAAGTGTTCACCATCGACTTCGCCGGAAACGCGCTGTTCATGAGCCACATGGGAGAGGCCAACGCGGCGATGGCCCGGCGCGATCGCCCCGTGCCGCTCGTGGCCCGGACGACTCCGATCACCCGGACCCGCACCCGGCAGTTGGCGTTGGTCACCAGCCTCGAAGCGGGTCCCGCCACGCTGGCTGCGCTTGCGCTGGGTCCGGCCCAACGCTGGCGCCTGCTGGCCGCACCGGTCGCGATCGAGGACTACGGGCCGCTGCCGGGCTTCTGTGTGCCGCATTTCAAGGTGCGCCCACAGTCGGATGTCAGGCGGTTCCTGACCGACTACGCGCGCGCCGGCGGGCCGCATCACAACGCCGTCTGTTTTGGCGATGCCCGCCGCCGTCTGCGGTTCGCCGCGCGGATCCTGGGAGGGGAATACCACGAGATCGGCGGGCGCGGCGCGCGCCTGGAGGGCGATCGACCGACGGACGACACCGAATGAGGCGAGGCATGGATGCGAGCGAATCGAGGGCGCTTTGGCTGGGGCTGGATCTTGGCACGACAAACGTCAAGGCCCTTGTCGTGGACTGCGGCGGCGTTGTGCGCGGCGAGGCAGCGCGCCCTGTCGCGCTGGCCGCGGTAGGGGATGGGGGCGTCGAACAGGATATCGATGAGATCTGGGCGGCCACACTCGAAGCGATTCGCGGCGCGTTGCGCGGAGTCGATGCGACAGAGGTGGCGGCCATCGGCGTTTCGAGCCAGGGCGGCGCCCTGCAACTGCTCGACGCCGCCGGCTCCCCGGTCGGCCGCGTGCTCAGTTGGCTCGATCAACGCGGGCGTCACGAGGATGAGGCGCTGACCGCGGAGCTGGGGCGGCCCTGGTTCCGGGGCCGCGTCGGGCACGGACGCTCCGGCTACGCCGTCGGACAGATCCTGCGGCTTCGTCGCGAGGACCCCGCCCGGCTCGATCCGCCCAATCGCGTCGGGTTCGTCGGCGACGTCATCGTGGAACGGCTCTGCGGACGGGCCGCGCATGACGCCACCTCAGCCGGGCTGACGCTGCTGCTCAATCCGGCCCGGGGCGATTACGACACGGATCTCCTGGAACGACTGGGCCTTGCACGCGGCCAGTTACCCCATCTGATCTCGCCGCGCCAGCCGGCCGGCCGGTTGCGCCGCGAGATCGCGGCTGCGACCGGACTGCGTCCGTCCATTCCCGTCTCCGCCGCGGTGCACGATCAATATGCTTCCGCCCTCGGCACTGGGGCCGTCGAACCCGGCGTGATCATGGTCGGGGCCGGGACGGCGTGGGTCCTGCTGGCCGTCAGCCCGCATCTGCCGGCGCTGGTCACCGATGACGCCTTTGTGTGCAGCCACGTCGTCAACGGCCTGTTCGGCGAGATCCTCTCCCTGGTCAACGGAGGCTCGGTCGTCTCGTGGGCGCTCCGACTCATCGGGCGCGAACAGGCGGGGCCGGAACAGATCGAGGCCATGCTGGCGTCGGCGCCGCCCGGGTGTGAAGGCCTGATCTGTTGGCCGTTCGTGACACCCTTCGGCGCCTCCGGCCTCGAGCCGGGCACGCGGGGGCGGTTGGCGGGGATCCAGCTCGGTCATGCCCCGGCGCACCTGGTGCGGGCCGTCGTCGAGGGACTGACCTTCGAGCTGAATCGGCATCTGATATTCCTGAAACAGGCGGGGCTGCCCGTGGACCGCCTGGTCCTGGGTGGCACTGTGGCCGGCAGCCGCACCACGACTCAGATCATGGCCGATGTGACGGGCCTGGCGCTCGATTGCTCGGCCGCGGGCGGCGGCAGCGTCTTGGGCGCCGCCATCCTGGCCAGAGGCCTCATCGAGCCGGACCGCTCCCTGGCCGAGTTGAGCCAGGCCATGCGTGCGGAACCGCGGCGGGTCGAGCCGGGACCCGATGCGGTTGCCTACCTCGAGTTGTTTCACCACTATCGCGCGTCCTTGCCATGCCGCACGGTGGCGCGCGCGAGGAAAACTGGACGCACCGCATGAAACCGACACCGCTTTATCATGTTTGGGACTACCGCGACGCGGATCGCGCCTTCTGGCGCGACCAGATGGAGGCGTGGCTCCCGCCCAAGATCATCGATGCCCACACGCACGTCATGGATCCGCGGTTCCGGCTCAGGCCCATGACCGAGTCCATGCGGCGTCAATACTGGGTCAACGAGGTCTTCGAGTGCATCGACGCGGACACGGCCCAGCGGTGTCATCGGACGGTGTTCCCAGGCCGCCAGGTGGGATGCATCGCGTTCGGGTTTCCCGACCTCGATTTCGATCTCGATGGGGGCAACGCGTGGCTGGCGGAACAATGCGCCCGGCGGGGCTGGCACAACCTGGCGGTCATTCGTCCGCAGTGGAGCCAGGCGGCCATCGCGCGCCTCCTGGATCAACCGGGCGTGATCGGTCTGAAACCGTACTACGCGCTCATCAGCGAAAACCGGGAGACGCGCGACGCGCACCTCGAATCGGGCATCTTCGATTTTCTGCCGCATCATGTCCTCGAAGTGGCGAACGCGCGCGGCGCGTGGGTGACGCTTCACGTGCCCAAGGCGGCGCGCCTGGGGCATCCCGACAATCTGCGCGAAATCGCCGAACTGCGACGCCGGTATCCGAACGTGATTCTTGTGATTGCGCACCTGGGACGTTCCTACACCGAGGCGCATGCGCGGGAGGCCCTACCGGCCCTGGCGGACGACCCGGGGATCTACTGCGATACGTCGGCGGTGCTCAATCCGGCCTCGCACCGGATCGCCCTCGAGTGTCTGGGCCCGAAGCGGGTTCTTTACGGATCGGACAATCCGATCTGCTACATGCGTGGCCGGCGCCAGTATGACGGGCGCGCTTACATCAATCGGACCAGCTACCCGTTCCACTTCAACCGGACCCGCGAGGCGCCCGAGATCGAGGCGCAGTACACCCTTTTCATGTACGAGGATCTGCACGCGATCAAACAGGCCTGCGCCGACCTGGGCCTGACCGCCCCCGAAGACATCCAGGCCATTTTTCACGACAATGCCGCGCGATTGATCGACGGGATCATCCGGAAGAAAGCGCCGGTCGACCGCCGGATCGCCCATGCCGACTCCTGCCCTTAACCGCGTTGCGCCTCCCCTCTTTGCCCTATGAAGACCATTCGCTTCGGGTTGATTGGATGTGGGTTGATGGGACGCGAATTTGCCAGCGCCACGGCGCGCTGGTGCCATCTGCTGGACGCGGACGCGCGCCCGGAGCTTGTCGCCGTCTGCAACCGCGGGGCTGCGGCGTTCGAGTGGTTTCGCCGGCATTTCCCCGGCATCGCCCAATACACGCACGATTACCGCGACCTGCTGGCCAACCCAGCCGTCGACGCGGTGTATGTCGCTGTGCCGCACCATCTGCACCGCGAAGTGTACTGCGCGGCCGCGGAGGCCGGGAAACACCTGATGGGCGAGAAGCCCTTCGGCATCGATTCCACCGCCAACACGGCGATTCTCGATGCGCTCGAACGGCACCCCGACGTGTTCGCGCGGTGCGCCTCGCAGTGGGTCTTCTTCCCCGGGGCCCAGCGGATCGGCGATCTGATCGAGCGCGGCGCATTCGGTCAGATCCTGGAAGTGAACACGGGCTTTCTGCATAGCGGAGATCTGGACCCGAACCGCCCGATCAACTGGAAACGGCGCATCGAGCACAACGGCGAGTACGGCTGCATGGGGGACCTCGGCTTGCATGTCTGTTGCCTCCCCTTCCGCGCCGGATGGACTCCGCGCAACGTCCGCGCGGTGTTGTCGAATATCGTTCGCGAGCGGCCGGATGGCCGGGGCGGAATGGCACCCTGTCGGACCTGGGACAACGCAACCCTGCTGTGCGAGACAACCGACAGCGCCACCAGCAGCCTGTTTCCATGGACCGTGAAAACCCAGCGGATCGCGCCGGGCCACAAGAACACCTGGTACATCGAGGTCTATGGCACCAAGGCATCGGCCCGGTTCTCGACACTCGATCCCAAGCGGCTTGACCTCCTCGAGTATGCCGGCGGCGAACAGGTCTGGGGGGCGGTCCAAACCGGGCACGAAACCGCATTCCCGACAATCACTGGCCCCAACTTCGAGTTCGGATCCCCCGATGCGATCCTGCAGATGTGGGCCGCGTTCCTGCATGAACTGGTCCATCGCGCCCCGTTGCGGACATTCGCCGGCTGCGCAACGCCCGCCGACGCGGCGCTGAGCCATCGGCTCTTCACCGCCGCCCTGCGGTCCCATGCGCGCGGCTCGGTCGAGCCGGTGGAACCGCCCGTGGGCTGAGGGGGCACGATCCTGTCATCGGACCGCTGGCGGGAACCCGCGCGCCCCGCCATCCGCGAGCCCGAGCACAGAGGTGTTGCATCCGACGCCTGTGTTTGCAGACTCCCGTCCGGATGAGCACAGGCGCGCAAGAAGAGGGACACGTCCCGCGCGAACGGCTGTCTGAAGCGCGAGGCCGAGCCATCGCATCGGCGAAACTGGCCTTGAGCCTGGCCGAACTGTTGCGCGCCGGGACCGGCATCCCGCAGGCCCTGACGGCCATCGCCGCCCGTCGGCGCCAGGCGGGGGACGCCCTGGCGCCGGTGTTCGAGCGCATCGCGATGGCGGTGCGCGAGGAGGGGCAATCGCTCGTGCAGGCTGTCTTCGAGGAAAAGCGGGTGTTTACGGAGCGTTTCCTCGCCATTCTCGCGTTGGCCAACCTCAGCGGGCCGCTCTTCAAAACCTTCATCGAACGCCTGCGGCAGGCGGTTGGGGACTTCAATGCCGCGCCGCCGGATGCGCTGGACGATTTCCCGCCCATGCAGGACGAAGTGCAGGAGTTCTGCTTCTTCCTCGGGCACCTGGCCAACGAAAAGGCTTCGCAGCCGGAGGTCCAGCGCTGGCTGCCGCGTGTGTTTACCTCGAGACTCAGGCTGCAGGCGACGCTGGTCCTGGGGCGCTTCTACGACCAGGGGTTGCTGCTGTCCGAGGCCTTTGCCCGGACTCCGCCGTTCAACGATCCGGAGATGGTTCTGGCGGTGCAGGTCGGCGAGGAGATCAACCGCGTCGGGCGCGAGTTGATCGAGTTGGCACGATGGCTGGCCGAACGACGGGCTCTCGATGAACGGCTTCGACTCACCGACTTCATCGTGCCTGGCCATGATCCGGCACAGAACCCCGCGCCACCTGATGTCGCGGCCAAGGCAAAGCCGCGCCTGTAGCCCGCATGGCTCCACGTCCTGGAGTTTCCGGCTTCGCCGTGGTCACGACTCCACGAAAAATGCGGGCTGGGGGCAGACATGAGGATCCTGTCGGCCCGAAGGGCGTTCTTTGGCTTGGGTCTTCCATCGTGGGTTTTTTATCGTTGCCGGACGGTTCGAAGGTGTGTTAAGGGCATGCGCGAACCGAAGGCATGAGCGAAGCCAGCGCGAGAATAGGAAAGGTCAACCGCCGCATTTTGGCGGTGTTTTGGGGCCTCTTTGGCGTGGCCTGCATTGCGCTCACCTTGAGCGATTGGTTCCGCCAGACCAATCTCCTGCCGTACTCGGCCGTCGTGGGGGTCTGTTTCCTGGCAAGCGCGGTTCTTTTCTACCTGGGATCGAAGATGGGACGCGTGGCGATTGGGATCCTTGTGGCCCCGCTGAGCGTGCTTTGCTTCGAACGGCTGCTGTCCCTGCATTTTCAGCGATACTACGGACCGTTTTTCTGGATTTGCTTCGTGGTCCTGGCGTTCGGGTTTTACACGTGGGTCTTCATTTTTGCCGGACTGGACCGGGACACGCTGCGCGGGCGCTTTCACGACAATCATCATCACCACTCCCGATGAATGCAGGCGTCGTTCCACTCGTGGGTGTTCTCATGGGCAGCAAGTCCGACTGGGATGTCATGCGGCACGCGCGCGACACCCTGAGCCAATTCGGCGTCCCCCATGAGTGCCGGGTCCTGTCCGCACACCGCACGCCCCAGCAGACGGCCGAGTACGTGACCACCGCCGAGGCCCGAGGCATCGAGGTCATGATTGCCGCCGCAGGTGGCGCGGCCCACCTCGCTGGAGTGGTTGCCGCCCATACTCTCCTGCCCGTTCTTGGCGTGCCCATGCAGACATCCTCGCTCAATGGACTCGATTCGTTGCTGTCGACCGTGCAGATGCCCGCGGGCATTCCGGTCGGGACGCTGGCCATCGGGAAGGCCGGGGCGGTCAACGCCGCGTTACTGGCGATTGCCGTTCTGGCCGGGCACAGACCCGAACTCCGGGACCGGCTCCGCGCCTACCGGGCCGAGCAGGCGCACAAGATTCTGGGCGAAACACTGAGCTGAGGATCCTGAGGCGGACAACACTCTGTCAGGATGGAGAGGCTCCCCGATCGACCGACGCGTGCCTTCCGAAGCCCATCCACGCGCGGCTCTGCCATCGAGCCCGGATCGGGTTCAGCGCGGAGCGTGTGAGCGATCCGGGCTAAGGCATGCGCCCTTTGGTGAGCGTCTTGACCCGGCAGAGGGACGTGCCCGAGGTGAGGTACAACGTCGAGCCGTCATCGCCCCAGGCGCAGTTGGCAACGGGTTCGCCCGTGACGATGGTTCCCAGGTGCCTGGCGTCGGGCGCCAGTACCAGCACACCGCCCGGGCCTGTCGCAAAGAGGTTGCCCGCAATATCCACCTTGAGCCCGTCAGGCAACCCCGCACGCCCGGTGAGCGAACTCGCGTCGAAGAAGACCATGCCGGCTTCAAGTGTGCCATCGTCTTTGAGCGGATAGCTCATGATGACAGGGCGGGCGGGATCCGACACGGCCACGTAGAGCGTCTTCTCGTCCGGCGAAAGCGCAACGCCGTTGGGGAAGGTCAAATCACGCGTCAGGAGGACCACCTCCCCCGTGCGCCGGCGGAGGAACACCCCGTTGAACATGAGGTCCTTGTTCGGATCGTCATTCAGCTTGGCCAGCCCGTAAGGAGGATCGGTGAAGTACAGATCCCCCTTCGAGTTGTAGACCAGGTCGTTCGGACTGTTGAATCGCCGGTTGAGGTAGTACTCGGCCAGGATCGTCAGCTTGCCGTCGCGTTCCAGCCGCGCCACCACGCGATCCCCGTGCATGCAGATGACCAAGCGCCCATCGGCATCGAAGGTCAATCCGTTCGAGCCGGGTTCCTTGCCTTCGTTGCGGGCGCCTGTGTAACCGCTCCGGTAAAGGTAATCCCGCGTGCCGGCTGACTCTTTCCACTCGAAAATCACATTGCGCGGCACATCGGAGAACAACAGGGTCCTCGTCTTTCGATTCCAGACGGGCCCCTCCGCCCATTCGAATCCGCCCGCCAACCGCTCGACTTGGGCGTCCGGCGAAATCAGAACGTCGATCGACACGCCGTGCCGCTCGATAGCGCCCACAGTGGGATACACTTTGGTTGTCGGCTCGACCTTCTTGCTCTTCTTCGGCGAGGAGGCGGGGACTTCCTTGGGCCAAGACACGTCTGCCGCCAACAAAGCCGGCGATAGCACGAGGCCAAGACACACGACAGTCAATGCAGGGAACGTTGCGTTCATATTGAAATCGCGCACGGAGGATCAGACCCAGCGCATCGAGGGTCAAGGCAAAAGCCCGACAGGCAAAAGCCCGCCAAAAGCCTGCAGATCAGCCCGCGCGCCGGAGATCCGTTCGAGTGTCGGCGCACCTCCTGGTTGAAATGATGCCATGATCGATCAGAGGCCCCAACGGCCATATCACCCCACGGCATTGACCTGCAAATCCCGCATTGTCGCCAACTCCCCCAGCGCGCCCAATCCACGCAGCGGACGCGCCCCATCCCGCCGCCTCACCCCAAACCGGTCCCGGAACTCCCGAAACACCTCGTTCACATAGTTCCTGGACCCCAACGCCACCCCGTCGCTGAAATACCTCACCCGCAACCGCAACACCTCTCCCAGCTTCAACTCCCCCTTCCTCTTCAACTCACGCCG
>Ga0116155_10001184_pt1 | contig 19074 bp, 15 predicted proteins | sample AD_UKC032_MetaG_FD_89890 | JGI IMG/M metagenome (GOLD analysis project Ga0116155, IMG submission 89890) | Active sludge microbial communities of municipal wastewater-treating anaerobic digesters from USA - AD_UKC032_MetaG | ecosystem: Engineered > Bioreactor > Anaerobic > Digestate | place: USA...
CAGCGTCATGGGTTCAGGTCACGCAGAGGGGTCAATGCTCCTGGGAAACTCCAGGTGCAGGGGGGTCAATGCTCGTGAGAAACTTTAGGCCAGAGGGGTCAAAGGTCGTGGGAATCGACAGCTTCATCAGGAATCGCCTTCCGGTTTGCAGGCACTGGAGGGCCCTTGCTCCAGCAGGTGATCAAAGCCGCCAAGAAACGGGATGGCACCGAAACGGCCCTGGAGATAGCCCTTTTCAATGCGGAGGTCTTTGCGAACATTGAAATCTACGAGCGAATAGAGATGGGTTGCGCCAGCCGAATCCCTTTCCGTAAACCAGATGCCGTCACGTCTAAAGAGGTCAAGGTCGAGTAAGGTCGATTCGTGGGTAGTGAAGAGGAGCTGGTTCGCGGTGCTAGAGGACTCCTTCAAAAAGTACTCAATCAGTTTTCTTGCTAGAAGCGGATGCATGCTCCGCTCTAACTCATCGATGACGAAAACCTGAGGTTCGTCTTTCAGTGAATGGAACGCGGGAAGCAGGTGCAGCAGACGTCTTGAACCGTCGGATTCGTCGTAGAGCGGCAGCTTGGTCTTGGTTCCATCGTCACAGTCATGTACGGCCTTCACTTCCTGCAAAAACACCGATTGCGGATGTTCTGGATCCAACACAAATTCCGTGTCACCAGGCCCTTTCAGTGTTGCGGATTCGCCCTCCACGATGTTTTCGAGAAGGACCGCAAGCTTGGACTCGCCCAAGATCTGTGATCGTGGAATCTCCGTACGCGATACTTCAATCTGCGCGATACCGGTCCCCGAGGCCTCAAGAAAGCGATTAACGAACTCTGCAAAATCTTGGTCTCGGTACAGTCGGCCGTAGAGATCGTTGTACTGTGCTCCAGGTGAAATAATGATGAGCCGCGTCTCAAACCAATCAAGCACGGCACTCAGCCGACTTCCTTGCGCTTCGGAGCTTCCGAGATTCTTGACCTCAGTCAGAAAGAGTTGGTTTGGACGAACCCCCAGTTCTACGAGCGCTCGAAGTTTTGTACCGGATACGGGCTCGGCGCCGGGGCCGAGATTAATCTCAACGACATTTTCGGCATCAGTGGTTCGCTGAAAGACCGAACGCGCCCGCGCCCCTTCGTAGGCGTCCAGCCACTCTTCATGGACACGTTCCGCATCACAGGCAAATCCGTAGCAATAGACTTCACCACCTGCGAGAAACTGCAGCTCGAAACGACTCGGCTCATTTCGGGTGCGGGCCGAGAGCCTAAAGGGTTGGTAAGGAATTCGTTGTCCTGCATCCCTTCCTTCAAGGATTCGGCGCTGCACAAACCTCAGCCCTTTGATGAGATTCGACTTTCCCGCCCCGTTGGCGCCATACACTGACGCAACCCGCACAACCCGCTGGTCTGTTCCCGGGACATCAACGCACGTCTTCTCGGAAGGTTTAGGTTCGTGGCGAAGGTTTGCAAGCAGCTCAAATGACTGCTCGGCATCGAATGAACGAAAGTTCGAGACCGAGAACGATAGGAGCATGGTCCACTCTTTGTGATTTTTTCACAAGATTTGCCATATACAAGACCATGTCAACATTATCGACGTTGTTATCTGTGACTTTTTCACAGAAAAAGGGATTTGGCGGGTAAGAACAGCAACCGTTCGGCCGCTTTTACCACTCCGTGGGCAGATAATCCTTAAAGAACTTGCCCCAGGCATGTTGTCCGGTGGTCAAGCCATCGAAAATGGGTGCCACAATGCGGGCCGCGCCGTCGACGATATCGAGGGGTGGGAAGAAGCCTTGTTCGGAGGCTTTACGTGCGGCGTGGGCCACCGGATCTTCGTCGCTGACCCAGCCGGTGTCGACGCTGTTCATATGAATGCCGTCTTTGACGTAATCCTGGGCGCTGGTACGGGTCATCATATTCAGCGCCGCTTTGGCCATGTTGGTGTGTGGGTGCTTGTCGGTTTTGAGGGCGCGGTAGAACTGCCCTTCCATCGCCGAGACGTTCACGATGTGTTTGTCGCGGCTCGGCACATTTTGCAAAAGCGGCTTTAGGCGCGCGTTCAGCACAAACGGCGCCACCGCGTTTACCAGGTGCACTTCCAAGAGTTCCACTGCCGACACGTCGGCCAAGGGCAGGCGCCAGCTGTTGACGGTGCGCAGATCGATCTGTTGCAAGTCTTGGTCGAGCGCACCTTTCGGGAACAAATGCACGCCGCGCTGCTCATCTCCGGGAGCCAATTCGAGCTGCGTCAGGGCGGCGGAATTCACCACCCCTTCCACATGCCCAAAACGCACCAGCGCTTGGCGCGTATCAGCGGGCAACAACTCCAAGGGGCCACTCTCGCCCGCCATCAGGTGGGCATAGAAGCCGGGCGGCCGGCGTACCGTTTGGCAGGCGTTGTTGATAAGAAAGTCGAGGCGTTGATGCGTGCTCACAAACTGCCGACAGAAGTGCTCGACGCTGGGCGTGTGGCGGAGATCCACGCCATACACCTCCAAGCGCGAACCCCAAGTTTCAAAATCCTCCTCGCGAGCGTAGCGGGCAGCAGCATCCCGCGGGAAGCGGGTGAGCGCGATGACATGGGCACCTGCGCGCAATAGTTTCAGCGCCGCTTGGTAGCCAATCTTCACGCGCGCGCCCGTTACCAACGCCGCCCGGCCGCGCAAATCGGCACTCTGCTGACGTTTGGCGAAGTTCATATCCCCGCAGGCGCTGCACATCGACGCATAAAAATGATGCACCTGGGTGTAATCGGCCTTGCAGATGTAACAGCGCCGCGCTTTGTGCAGCTCAGCCTGTGGCGCACAATCAGCCTCAGCGATGCTCTCACCCAACGCTTGCGGTGGCCGCCGGAGCTGCGGCTTGAACACCGGTGCGGTTTGGCCCAAGCGCAAACCGGTGTTGTTGAGCAACTCGACATCGGCCTCACGGCGCTCTTTGCGGTCGCGCACCCGGTAGGTCTTGGCCAAGCGGCGACGCTCTAGCTCCTGCGGATGTGATACCCGCCCGGCGGCCTGCAATAAATCTCGACGCAAGGGTTCATCCAGGTCGGCTAAGAGCGAGCGATCGTTCACGATGGCTTGCAACAGCTCCAGTGCTGTCGTCGCCTGCGCACGCAACTCAGCAGGGGAATTCAGGTTCGGCGTCGCGCCGGGTGGCAATTTAGCGCAAGGCTCATCCATGGTGTACAGCTCCAAAGTGGCAGACCAATGAGCTGTGCGCGGCCGAAGGTCAAGAGCTGCCAGCGTCAGAACGGCGTGTCGGCGCCCTTTGCGCGTGAGGTTTTCCTAAAAGATGCTCTGCTGTCAGTCCCCGGACCACGAAACAGCCAAAAGGCACCCCTAAAAAGAAATGCAAAAAAGAGTTGAAAGAGGCTCGCCAAGCAGTGCAGGGCGTGGTAGCCAGCGTTTCTAATGTCGCCCTTTTTGGCGACACGTTAATTGGAGATGCAGGAACATGGGTAAGAAACTCTTCGTAGGCGGGCTCAGCTTCAACACGACCGATGACGGTCTTCGCGAGGGCTTCGCGCGCTTCGGCGAGATCAGTGAAGCGAAGGTCATCAACGACCGCGACACCGGTCGTTCGCGTGGTTTTGGTTTCGTGACGTTCACTGATGAACAAGCGGCCCAGAACGCGATGGCCGAGCTGAACGGCACCGATTTCGACGGCCGCACCATTAAGGTGAACGAAGCCGAAGACAAGCCGCGCGGCGGTGGCTTCGGTGGTGGTCGTGGCGGTGGTGGTGGCGGCGGTCGCGGTGGCGATCGTGGCGACCGCGGCGGTCGTTGGTAGTTAATCTGTAAGCTGGTGGGGCACTGTTTGTAAAAGGTGCCCCGTCCCGCTTTCGCACATCCGAAGTACGAAGCGACGGTCTTCGATACACTGGCAACTTCCGGTTGTTAGTGAGGGTTCGTCTGACATTTGCCAGTCGCTGTTTATGACGGTGAATGAGAGCCGAACGCGCTGATGCACTTCTCCGATAATCTCGCTACCCTTCTTGACCAAGGTGTTCTGGATGACATTGTGCGACCGCTGATGAGCGGTAAAGAGGCACAAGTGTATCTGGTGGTGGCAGGCGGTGAGGAGTGCGTCGCCAAGGTCTATAAAGAAGCCCAGAACCGCACCTTCCAAGCGCGCGCCAGCTACACCGAGGGGCGCAAGGTGCGAAACAGCCGCGACCAACGCGCGATGAGCAAGCGCTCCAAGTATGGCCGCGCCCAAGACGAAGCTGCTTGGCGTTCCACCGAGGTAGATATGATCTACCGCCTGCGTGACGCCGGGGTACGGGTGCCCGCGCCTTACAACTATATCGACGGCATCCTGATTATGGAGTTGGTCAAAGGCCCCGACGGCCAACCGGCACAGCGCCTGGCCGACCTGACTTTTACCCGCGAAGAAGCCCAGCGTATTTTTGACATCTTGCTAGGTGAGGTGGTGCGCATGTTGTGCGCTGGCGTCGTGCACGGCGACCTGTCCGGCTTCAACGTGCTCTTGGCTGCCGATGGCCCCGTGGTGATCGACTTCCCGCAAGCGGTGGATGCGGCGCGCAACCAAAACGCGCGCTCCATTTTGATGCGTGACGTAGACAACTTGCACCAATTCGCTGCCCGCTTTGCCCCTGGCCGTCGCGCGCTGCCGTACGCCCAAGAAATGTGGCGCCTGTATGAGCGCGGAGAGCTTACGCCTACCACCAAGCTTGTAGGTCAGTATGCCGGTCCTACCGGCCGCGCCGATACGCATGGCGTGTTAGATCTCATCGCTGACGCGCATCTAGACGAACGTCGGCGCCGGGAACGCTTGGGCCAACGGCCACCGAATAGTGGCTTTCGCGAGCGCGGTCCGTCTCGATCGGCACAACCAACACGCGCCCCGAGCGTACAGTATGTCTCGGGCCTGCCGCGCACCCCTACGTCACCCTCCCCGGCCAACACGCAGCGATCCCCGAATCCCCAGCAAGCATACCCAGCGCAACGCCCGGGCGGCGGTCATCAGGCACCATCACCCCAGCGACTCGCTCCCACTCACGCTCACGCAGCGCCCCTGCCACCGCGCGGCCCAAATCCGCATCACGAGCCGCATGCCAATGTGCGTGCCGCCACGCCTTACCACGCTCCGGGGCAGCCAGGCGCTCTTGGTGCCGATGGTGCCTCTGGGACGCCTCGCAGGCGCAGACGTAGACGCGGTCGGGGCGGCCCACCGCGGCCAAACAATTCCAGCAACTAGATAATTACACTGCGTTTTTCTTAAGCGCTGACGCGATCAAGGTGAACGTGTGCGCCCAGGTAACGTTCGATGGCGGCGACAATTTGCTCGCTGGCGTGCCCATCGCCAAAGGGGAAGCGGGGCGTGGCCATCTCGGCGTAGGCGTGCGGGTCGTTGAGCAGTTTGGTCACGGTGCGCACGATGAGCTGCGTGCTGCAACCCACGAGGGTGGCTGAGCCCACTTCGATCGCTTCGGGACGTTCGGTTTCGTCGCGCAGCACCAGCACCGGCGTACCCAACGCAGGGGCCTCCTCTTGCACACTGCCCGAGTCGGACAAGATGATATCGGCGTCACGCATCAGGTGCACAAACGTGGGGTAGCTTTGCGGTTCGAGCAGGTGCACATGGGCTTGATCGGCGAGCGCCTGTTGCACTTTGGCGCGCGTGGCGTTCATGTGCAAAATCCAGAAGACTTCGATATCGTCGCGGCTGTTGATGAGCGTGCTGATGGCTTGGGTGACGTAGCCTACCCGCTCGAAGTTTTCGCGCCGATGCAACGTGACCAGCAAGCGACGCCGGCCAGGCGTGGCTTGCGCCAAGATGTCCCGAGCGGTCGCGTTGTCTTGTGAGGCATACAACTTGAGCGCATCGATGGCGGTATTGCCACAGACGATGATGGTTTGCGGATCGACATTTTCGTTCAGCAGCGCCTCTTTGGCGCCCACCGTTGGGGCAAAGTGCAGCGACGCCAAGCGGCTCACCAGACGGCGATTCATTTCTTCGGGGAAAGGCGAGTAGGGATCTTGGGTGCGAAGCCCGGCCTCCACGTGAAACACCGGGATCTGTTGATAGAAGCCGGCCAAGGCCCCCATAAACGCGGTGATGGTGTCGCCTTGCACCACGATGCCGTCGGGCTTGATCTGGCTCACCACCGGATCCAGCTCGGCCATCAGGTGCGCGCTCTTGGCACCCAAGGTGTCCAGTTGATCGGGCCAGGTGATGCTAGCATCAGGGGTGACATCCACGTCTCCCAGCACTGACGCCAAAAGCTCGCGGTGCTGGCCTGACAAGCAGACCTTCGGGACGAGAGTCTTTGACCGCCGCATCGCACGCACGACCGGCGCCAACTTCAACAACTCCGGACGCGTGCCGGTGATCGCAAGAAGCGTACGCATTCTGGGCGGAGGGTGTCGCAACTTTTGTGGATTGGCAAGAAAAAGGCGTCGCGGAAACGTAGAAAACGCCCGCTGCGCCTAGGTTTACCGCGATTCCTTCGATTTGCGCGGGCGCCGGCAGATGTTAACGCGGCGGCCAAACAGGGGCTGGTGATTGCCACTCGTCGAGCACCTGGCCTTGCACATAGCGCACAAGCTTGACGAGCACCCCTTCGGGCCCAAAGGTCAGGCGTTCGCCGTGGAGTTGGCCGTGTTGGTAATGCTCCACAAGCGTCGGCGCGCCCCAGGCATCCAAGGAGATCCAAAGACCGTGTCGCAGGCCGTGGTCGTTGGTGACTTGCTGGGTGATCAGCTCGTTGCCATTCCAAGTAACACTCGGACCATGGGGCAACGAGCTGCTGGGTCCAACGATGTAGCAACCGGCACTGTGTGCGCCATAGTCTCCAGGCTGCCGCTTGTAAGTCTCCGGGCCCTCACCATACAACTGGCCACCATCGGGACACGCCTGCGGTCCCCAGGTCCAAAACGGTCGCGGCGCGGCCAACGCCAGCGTGATCGCCAAGCTCACCGTGCCGTCGGGATTAAAGAACGTCCAGTCACCGGTGGGCCGACCGTCATCGTACGTGCCCTGCCAAGCGCGTTGGCCATGTGGATAAAAGGCCTGCCAGGCACCGCTGGGGCGGTTGTGGGCGAACTGCCCCCGCTGCGCGATTTGACCGTTCTCAAACCAACGCGTCACAAGACCCACACGGCCGCCGTTGCCGTCCCAAAAAAACTGTTCGCGCGGCTGCCCGCTCGGATACCAGGTGCTGTTGTCGCCGTCGGCAAAGCCGTTGCGATTTGCGCCTGCTTCAGCCAGTTGACCATTCGGGTAGTAGCGCCGCCACGGCCCGTGGCTCGTGCCGGGCACCGTGCAGCTCCCGGCATAATAGCGGCAATCCTTCTTGCCGCTCGGAATCTCACAATGCTCACGAAAGTAGCCATCTTTGTCTGCGTGACCATGCGCGACGGCGCTCTCAGGACACATCAGACGCGACCGCGGCAGCTGAGCGGCGCATCCAGGCCCAACCCCAGCGGCAATGCATAGCAAACAGGCGGCGATTCTCATGTGGTACTCCCATGCCAGCGATTCTGAGCGCCGGCAAGCCATGGCCTCGCGTCCGACAAAAGTCGAGGCCACGGCGAATAGCGCGCATGGCACGGGCGTCCTACCGGCGCGTTGGCAAGCACGTGACATTCGACGTTGGTTTCACTATGGACGCTTGGCTTCATCCTTTCGGATGACGCATGGGGGTTTCAAGATGTTGCGGTCGCAATTATCGAGTGTAGCTTGGCGGTTCGGTGTGGCGGCTTGGTTGCTCGCAGCGATGGCCTGTAGTGAAGACGCCACCTCGGGAAAAAGTACCAACACGCCGCCTGTGGACACCGAAGCGGCCAAGTGGTTGGCGCTCCCCGAGGTTGCTCCTACCATCTACACACCCGGGAGCGATACCCAACTCGCTCAAGCCACCATCGATGCCGCAGGCGGCACGTTAAGCGCTCCGGCCGAGAGCGTGTTTGCGGGCGTCGAGGTGAGCATTCCGGCGGGTGCTGTCAGCGAGCCCACCGTCTTCAGCTTGGGTCAACGGGTCGGGGGAAGCTTTGCCAACGTGCCCGAGGGGATGACGATGGGCCCGGTGTTGGCGCTCAACTCGAACGGCGCCCACAGGTTTCCGGTGCCACTCATGATCAGCAGGCCGTACACCGACCCCTCAACAATTCCGGTACCTTTCTATTTGTCTCCAGACGGCACTCTCAAGATGATGGCCCCCGAGCCCTTAGATCACGCGGGCGGCCGGACCAGCTTCAAAACCTATCATCTCTCCGATTTCAGCTGGGCCAACACCGATCCCAACAACCTCAAGGCGGTCATGACTGGTTTCGACCCTGGCGTGCACGGCTTTGCCTTTAACAACCAAATCGCCGACGAGTACGCACCTGCCGGCCGCTGCGTTGGCATCAGCTTCTTTAGCCGGTGGTATCGCCAAAGCTACGGTGCCGGGTTGTATGGCAAGTATCAGGCAGCGGTGCCGAGCAAAGCTAAATCGAAGCAGATCTCCGGCGAAGAAGTGCTCGCCACCCGCGCGCACCTGTCGGTCTATCGCAACAACGCCACGATGTACGTCGACCCCTTGCCCGAAACACTCACAGCGATCATGGCCGGTATCGCAGTGGGGGACGACGTGGTGGTCGGTATCTCCTGCGACAATGGCACCAGCGCGCACGCGATGTTGGCCATTGCTTTCACCGACAACCAAATTGCCTTCTACGATTCAAACCACCCCACTCAGTGGAAGGCGGCGGACTACACACTCAACGTCGCGGCCAATACTGCCAAGCTCGACTACGGCGATCGCACACAGCTCAACTTATTTTCAGAGCTGCCGCAAGAAGAGGGCTTCGCAGCGATCTTGCGCGACGCCGATGCGCGCTTTCACGATGAAAATCAAACCAAGGTGGAGATCACCTCCCACCAAAAGGGAGACACTGTCGATACCGCCGACATCACGCTGAGCGGCAAGTTGCACAGCGGCCAAGTGTTGGTGCGCGAAGCGACCTTCTGGGTGCAGTACCCCGACGGCAGCGAATCGGAACGGCAAATCCTCACCTTCGATGAGAATAACAAGGACTTCGACGTGCCGCTTAAGTTGGTCGACGGCAAGAACCGCATCATGGTTACTTCGCGCGGCTACCTGATTGGCGACCCGAATCCCGCCAAGATCTCAACCGACATCGAAAAAGAAGAAGAGAAGTTTGAATTGGAATACGACCTAGACGGCAAAAAGGGCAACCTGACCTTCGAGCAATCTAACCTTTGGGGCAGCTTCAGCTATGAGGGGGATGCCGAGCTCTTCTGCGATGGCCCCGACAGCCCCGACGGTGGCAACGGCGACTACATCGATTACACGCAGTGGACGGTGCAGGGCACCCTCACCAACAAAACCACCTTTGCCACCAACGAAAACGGCTCGCCGTGCACACTGGTCACCGGCGCGACGCAACCGATCAATGCGGGCGTCACCTTCCGCGTCTGGAAAACCGATCCGCCTACGGCGCAGTTCCTCAGCCTCAACATCCTTTGGAGCTATGAGTGTGAGGATGGCAACGATATCGGTGGGTTGCTCATGTACAACACGCGCACTGGCGGCTACTGCGCTCAGCTCGCTACTGTACCCGTGGACGACTTGGACTCACCTGCCGGCTCCTACACGATGGACTGCATGAATGCCTTGCAACCCGAAATCGGCGTGATCACCGGCAGTTGGAGCTTTCAACCGTAGCTTGGCACTTAGCGACCTTGGCTTAACCAGTAGCCATCGCTGTTTTGATTCGGGTCGTAACGATCGGGTTGCTCCGCCGGTGCAGATGAATACATCGATCGACGTTGCATCTCAGCCAGATGCTCTTGTGGGGGCGCGCCGCGGTTCGGTCCAGTCCAAACCGCATCTCTTTCGCCGGGGGAGTAGAAGTCGACCTTGTAATTCCCGGAGCCACGGTTCATGAGCGCGGTTGCTACCTCGCCTTCGACCCGACGACGAAAATCGTATTGGCTCTCGCGGGCCTTCCTGTAATAAACGCCAGCGGAACCGTCGCTGGCCTGCGCAGTCACATAGTCCGAGGTGTACTTCGGATTGTTGTTAACGCTGAAACCCATGGCATCCTCCTGTGCGGTACACTGGCCACCCAGCTCCCACACCCTCAGTTGTCGGCGCAAAGAGCCACAAGTTGCGAAAAGTCGGAGTCTGCTTCTTAAAATTTTCGCTAGGCCGCCGGCAATCGGCCCCCGTCAGGGCAGTTGCTCTCTAGGTTCGTGCGCCGCCCCCTGCCCCAATACAAACGCGAAGACGCCCTGTACCACCTGGCTCATGCGCACATAGTCGAGCGTGTCCCAGGTATCCCCTTGGCGATGGTACTCACGATTACGGAAAAACGACGTATCGGTCACCATCAGGGCCGGGAAATGCTCGGCCCAGTAATTGAGGTGGTCGGAAAAATCGATGCCAGGGATGCCGGCCGGAGCGTTGAGCGAATAGACCGGCAAAGGCGCCGCACCCTGCATGGCCGCCTTGAGCTTGCGACACCAAAGCGCATCCTGCGGCCTGCCTACCACCGCGATAAAGTTCCCGGTACTTGGGTACAACGCCGTCATGCCCGGCGCCGGATACTCTTGACGACCTTCGTGGTCGTCAAAAAATCCAATCATTTCAAGCGAAAGCATTAATTCTACGGCGCGCCCTTCGGCCTTGAGTCGGGCCGCATGGTGGGCGCTGCCCATGTTGGGGGTGCGAAAATTGGGCGGCTCCTCTAGGCTGTAAGCCACCAACTCGACCGGCACCTTGGGAGGCTGTTGAACCAACAAGCGTGCCAGTTCAATCAACCCGGCCACACCGCTGGCATTGTCGTCGGCCCCAGGGGTGTAGGAATCATTGGGAGTTGCACCCGTGCCGGGAGCTTCGCCCTCGGTTGCCCCCACCGAGTCGTAGTGTGCGCCAATCACGAGCCAAGCTGCGCCACTGTCTTTGGGCCCAAAACGAGTCACGAGGTTCTTGAACGGCTGCCCGGCGACCTCGAACACCTGCGCCTCAGGCGTTGCGCCCGCCTCGGTGAGCGCCTGCACGATGTAGCCAGCCGCTGCCTCCAGCTTCTCTGGCCTATCGAAGCTACGCGGATGGTAGGTCTCGGAGAGCGCGCGCACATGCTGCTTCAAACGTTCGACGCTAGGACTGGGTACCGCCATGATCTTCGGAGTGATACCGGGTTGCGTAAGCCACAGCAACGCCGCCAACAGCGTCCCCAACAGCGCGCTCAGCACCCGCAGAACCCAACGAATCATAGGCATCCCCTCGTGGCCGTGATGGTGCCTGAAGCTGAGTCCCCGCTCAACTTCTTGGTGTCACCCAGCCCGCCGTGATACGAGCAAGGCTCCCGCAACGTGAGGAGTTCTGCCATGGCAGTATTGAAACGCGATGAGGCGATGGCCAGTGAGTTGAACGTCAACGACGTGCACACGATCCTGGGCCCGGAGAGCGCCTTTGAAGGTAAGCTGGTGTTCGATGGCACCGTGCGCATTGACGGTCGCTTCAAAGGTGAGATCAAAACCGACAACACGCTGGTGATCGGCCAAGGGGCGCGCGTAGACGCCACCATCAACGTCGGCAGCATCATTGTCAACGGTGAAGTCCAAGGCGATATCTTCGCCAAACACACCGTCGAAATCCATGCGCCTGGCAAGCTGCGCGGCAACATCACGACGCCGCAGCTCTCCATCGCCAAGGGCGTTATCTTTGAGGGCAGCTGCCACATGGACGAGGCCCAAGCGAACAACAAGGTTGCGGCCCCGGTGACGCTCTTAAGCAATCGCGACAAAGATAAGGACAAAGACAAAGACAACGGCTAACCGCACAGAGCCGCAAACTGCGTGAAGCCTTATCAGGCGCTATGCCTGATGGGCCGCATGAGCGTAGCCATCCGCGCCGCCAACCGAGGCGCACAGCGTTTCGAGCCAAAGGGGGGACTGCCCGGTGGTTCGCGAAATCGAGTTCGAGTTTCGTGAGGACGACAGCGGCGGCAAGTTCATGGCCTGCGGCAACGTGCTCAGCACGCTGCGCGACACCATCAATCGTGGCGATATCGATGCCGCGGCTCGTTTGTACGCCAGTTGTACCGAAGGCGTCGGGGACGAGATCTTGGCCGATGTACGCGCTGGCGCCTCCAGCCAAGCGCTCAAGGCCACCGCCGCAATGTTCGAGCAAGCCCGCGATTTCATGCGTGCTGCCCAATGTGCCGAGCTGGCTCAACTGTTAGAAGACGCCGCACGCCTGTACGAGGCTGCCTACGACTTCGACAAGGCCGCGGCCCTCTGGCTGCAAAGTGGCAAGGTCCTGCAGGCGGCCGCGCTGTTTGAGAAGACCAAGAACTTCGCTAAGGCGGGTGAGCTCTACTTCAAAGCTCTTGAGTTTGTGCGCGCCGCCTCTTGCTTTGAGCAGGCGCGCTCGTACCTAAATGCCGGCAAGCTCTACATCAAAACCGGGCGCTACGAACGTGCGGTCGAGGTGTTGCAACGTTTAGAGGCCCAAGCACCTGGCTATGCTGATGCCAGGCAACTGCTGGCGCGATTGTCTGCCCACCGCGCCGCTCAAGCACAACCTGCTGCCGCGTCGACGCCCGTGCTAGCGCCAGCACCGCTCGACTTGGGTGCCTCCAAGCGAACATCGCCGGAGCAGATCATTGCCATCGACCCCGAGTTCGAGTTCCTGAAACAGCTGCCGCTGTTCGCTGAGCTCTCCCTTGAAGAGCTGCGCGCGATCCACACACAAACCGAGCGGGTGCGCTTTAAAGCCGGCGAGACGTTGATCCGCCGTGGTACGCCAGGCACAGCGCTGTTCATCATCACGCGCGGAAAAGTCAAAGTCGCCACCCGCGACGCCCAAGACAAAGAGCTGATACTCGTGGAGCTCGAAAGCGGCGCCTATGTTGGTGAGATGTCGCTCATCGACGCAGCCTTAACCAGCGCCGATGTCGTAGCCGTAGAAGAAGTCGGTGCTTTTCGCCTGTCGCAAGAGCATTTTCGCGAGCTGTTGCTCACCAACGAGCGCATCGCTTTGCGCTTCTATCGCACCTTTGTTGGCGACCTGGTGCGGCGCCTGCGCGACACCAATCGCAAGCTGCAACAAAAACCTGCCTGAGCCCTGGGAGTCCAGCGATGCCGAACCTGCCTGCAACCGCCTCAGACGCTGGCCATGTGGCCACCACCGCCGCGTTGGATAGCGCGGGGTTGCTCGACAAAACGCTGCTGTTCGGCAACCTCCACCCGAGTCACAAAGAGCAGATCTTCAAGGTGCTGACGCGCCAAGAGCTGCCGGCCAATCACCTCATTTTCAACGAGGGCGACCCTGGCGATTCGCTCTACATCGTGCGCTCCGGCAAGGTGCTGGTACACACGAAAAACGAGCAACTGGGTGTGACGTTTGAGTTGGCCACGCTGGGGCCTGGTCAGGTGTTTGGCGAAATGGCGTTGCTCACCGAAGAGCAACGCAGCGCCTCGGTAAAAACCCTAGAGCCAACGGTCCTTTACGTGTTGAACCACGAGCTGTTCAAAAAGCTTTTGGGGCAACTACCGAGTATCAGCCTAGGCATTGCGCAAACCTTGGCGCGTCGCTTGGGTCAAGTGAACAAGCAGCAGAGCATCGCCTTTGGGTCGCTCTCCGATCAGGAGTTCGACCCAAACGTCTACCACTCACTGCCGGCCGCAGTGCTGACGCGCCACAAAATGATTCCGCTGTCGCTCAAAGGCAAAGTGCTGTCACTGGCGATGGTCGATCCCTCCAACGTCATGGGACTCGACGACGTGCGCCGCTTGGTGCGCGACCTAGAGATCCATCCGATCGCCATCAGCGAAGCCGACTACGCCCGCTTCCTGCGCGAAAAGGTTAAAGCAGCCCCCAGCGGCACTGTGCCGCTCGGCAAAAGCCAAGCCGGTGACGCCACACAGATTCGCCTGTTCATGTCGGGCGATGCGCAAGAAGACAAAGGCACCGATGTGCAAGGGCCCGAAGTGGTGCAGCTCGCTAACCAAATCATCGCCGAGGGCATTGAGCGCGGCGCCAGCGACATCCATATCGACATCGAGCCCTTGGGGATTTTGGTGCGCTACCGCATCGATGGCCAAATGCAGCAGCGCGACAAGGTGATTCCGCTGGGCTTCACCCGGCCGTTACTCGCGCGTCTCAAGGTGCTTGGGCATATGGACCCAACCGACCGCCAACATCCGCAGGATGGTCGTATTGCGCTGGCCTATCGTGAGCATAACTACGATTTGCGTGTGGCCACGATGCCGGTGCGACGCGGCGAGCGCGTCACGATGCGCATCTTGGACAGCTCCACGAGCCTCGTGGATATCAACAAGTTGATTCTGGCACCGCGGCTGGCACAAACGGTCGAACAGATGGTGGCCCGCCCGCAAGGGTTGGTGCTGGTCACCGGCCCCACCGGCTCCGGCAAATCCACCACGCTCTATTCGCTGTTGAAGGCGCGTATGAGCAAGCAGCGCAACATCAACGTGGTCACCGCCGAAGACCCTGTAGAATACTCGCTGCCCAACGTTGCCCAGGTGGAAATCCGCGAGTCGCAGGGGCTCACCTTCCCAAGCGTGTTGCGCGGCTTCTTGCGCCACGACCCCGATGTCATCCTTATTGGCGAAACCCGCGACGCCGAAACCGCGCGCATCTCGGTGCAGGCCTCGCTCACCGGCCACTTGGTGCTCACGTCGCTACACACCAATAGCGCCATTGATGCCATCGTGCGCCTGAAAGACCTGGGGCTCGAAAGCTATCTGTTGGCCAGTGCCTTGTCGGGCATCGTTTCGCAGCGCCTGGTGCGCCGGAGCTGCCCGGTGTGCGCCGTTGCCAAGCCGCAACCCGCCGCCGTGCTCGCCACGCTCATCAAAGGCGGCTTCCTAAAAGAAGGGGAGCGCGTAGATCTCAAAGAAGGCCCGGGCTGCGACACCTGCAAGGGGAGCGGCTTCCAGGGTCGCGTAGGCATTTACGAGGTGTTGTCGTTGGCCGAGTCGACGCGCACGTTGATTTCTGCCAACGCTGCCGTTGCAGAGATCAAGGCCGATGCCATCGGCCATGGCATGATCCCTCTCGCAGCATACGCCGGGTTCCTCCTGAAGAACGGCCTCACCACCCCCGCAGAAGTGCTGCGAGTGGTCGAAACCTAACACGCTCTTTGTGATAACTAGCGGCTGCTGCCGCCGTTGCTGCTGGCCAAGAGAATCGTCGCGAGCCGCATGTTGTCACGCAGGTGTTCCTGCATTTGCATCATCGACGCAGTGGCATCAAACCCTGACGGCAGGCGCCCATGTGATAGCTCGGACAGCCCACTCTCCAGGCGGTCGACATAAGCCTGAATCGCCGCGCGCCCCGTCAACACCGGCCCGTCCTTCAACGTGATGGTGCCGTCGGGATTCAACGTGCCGCCCAATTCCTTAGAGACAAACATTCCGGGTGGAAGCCCCCCCAAAAGCACGCTTTGTGCGGCGTCGCTGATGCTGCCTTTTTGGTTGCTATTGACGTCGGCAATAAAATCGCCGCCACCGTCATACAGGTCACCCAAGCTCTTGCCATCTTTCCAAGCGTGGTCGCTAGCCAAAACGAACATCTGACCGTCGTTGTTGGCTTTGTCGTAGCTGAGGCCACCGGTGTCGGCGAGGGTGGAGTTGCTGGCTTGGGTGAGATCCATCGTAGCCAGTTGATCGCCAAACTGGATCATCAGCTTGTCGCTCACCGTGATGTCGCCCGCCCCCTTCTCGCCTACCTTGATCGTGTCACAGAAAATTTTGGTACCATCGGGCAACACAAACGACGCATCGCGGTCGAAGTGCCAATCGTCTTTGCCGTCGTTGTTCTCATCCACGTGCGGGTCGCCCCAAATGCGGTGCTCCTTGCCATCCGGCTCACGTACCCGCCATTGTCGACCGCCATCATTAAACAGCGTGTAGCCGCCCGGTGTCTTGATGCTGCCGTCGGCTTGCTTGCCAAGTGTCGAGAACGCGCCACTCTTCAGCGCCTCACGAGCCCGCGCCAACTCCGCGCGCAACGCACTCCCCACCCCCGATTGCAGCCGCGACGACAGTCGACTCTCGACGTTGTTTTGCACCACCCAGTTCATCAGGGCGTTCACATCGACGTCGCTTTGACTTTGCGAGAAGGTGTACTTCACCTTTTGCCACTGCGCCTGAGCGTCACGCACACTGCCGCGCCCAAACTCCGCGCTGAACTTCGTGACCAACACCGCGGCCTCAGCATCTAGCTCCTTCACATTGAAGCTAGTCGGCGCATCGGTGGTCGGCAATCGCTCACTTTTGGGAGCACTGACAGCCTTGGAGCGCACGCTGATGCGTTCCATTTTGTCGGCCGCCACCGGTTCGGCGACGGGAGCTTCGGTCACCTTGTCGACTTTGGCCTGCGTGTTTGTCAGAGCCGGGGGCGCAAGGGCGGTTTGGGTGGGCGCCGCAGGCGTGGTGTTGGCCGCGCGCAACGTCGCCTGAACGTCCGACATCACCGAAGGGTCGAGCTGGCGATTGATCATGCCGAAAAAACTACCATGGCCTTTAGAGGCTTGCTACCTGGCGACGCATAACGCGTTGTCTCCCAAAGAAGAGCGCCGCAAGTGCCGCCGCCCAGGTGGCTCCTGGCGTATCCCGGCAGGCACAACCCGCCACCAGCGCCGTACTGGAGTTTGACGGGGTGGCAAGACTGCCATCGCTCGTCGGGGCTGCGCCATCTCCTGGGCTTACGAGGTCGTCGTGCGATGCATCTCCAGCCGGCACCCCATCACTGGTGGTAATCGTATCGGCGCCACCACCATCGGGGCTCACCGCACCGTCGTGCTCGGGGTAACCACCATCGTCGGGTCCGCTGCCATTCAACTCGAAGGCGCCAATATCAATCGTGCTGACACTCACGCGACCTTCGCGGTTGGCAGCGTGCACGTACATGAAAATCGGTAACAGGTTCATGCCGGCGCCGGTGCCCGGATCGATGCCCGTGTTCTCAAGCGGCGAACCCGACAGTGGGTGATAGTCGTAGCTTTCGGCATCGGCGAACAAAGGCGAGGTGCCTACGTAGTTGTGGCTCAACACGGCCGTCGCCTGACTGCAAACCGTGCCCGGGCCTACAAAGGCGTTGTTGGTAAGGATGGCCGCGGTGGGGTTGGCCGCCTGGATATTGACGAAGGTGCCGCCACTGGCGCGGTTGTTCACAAACGTATTGTTGATGACATACAGATCGGTGCCCGAATTGCCGGCCGCACCGCCCTCCTCGCGGTACGTGAGCATCGTGGGGTTGTGAGTCGAGTCACTCTGCTCGATGACATTACCCAACACCACTGAGGTGCCACCGTTGGGCAGGTCGATCTCGTAACTCTGCCAGCCGGTCGCCTCACCAGTGATACGATTATACAGAATATAATTCTCGGCGGCGCGCGATTTTACCAAGTGGCCTTCTTTGGCGTGGTGAGAGTACGAGTGGCGCAACGTGAACTTACCGACGTTGCCGATGTACATGTTGTGGGCGTACCCCACGCCATCGCCGTTGTTACCAAACTCCGAGTATTCAACGAGGATTTCGCTCGAAAGGTTGGCGCCGGTCAGGATGCCGTTCTCGTTGTCGTGAAAGTAGCAGTGTCGCAAAGTCAGGTTGGTGCCCTCTTGGCGGATGCCAGCGCCATTCTGGTCGGCGACGCTGCAACCGGAGAGCTCGATATTTTCGATGGTGGTGTCGTTGCCACCAATGACCCAGATGGCTTTGCCTCCTGAGTCTTGACCATCGGCATCGATATGAGCGCGGCCGTTCACGCCGCGAATCGTCAGGCCGTTCTTGTTCCAGTAGCAGACATCGCCAGCGTAGTTGCCACTGGCGTCTACCTCGATGAGATCCCCGTCGGTGGCGGCAGCGATGGCCGCACAAGGCGCGGCAAACGTTTTGCCCGGACCGACCGTGCGGGTGGCCGCCGACGCCATACCAAACAGCAAATACGTCAAGGCGCCTATCCCGACGGAACAGAAGCGAGCGCATAGACTCATGCCGGCAGGCTAACGCACCCACCGACTTGCTACCAATAATTCGAGCGTTGTTTTGAAGGCTTAGTGTGGCACAACCACACGCAACGTGGCGATCTCGCGCCGCGCGGCTTCGAGCTGGCTCTTAAGTTGAGCCTCACGCATGTGCGCAGCCTCTACCTCCTGGCACATCGGAAAAACCGTGCCCTCAAGCTTCGCTTCAATTTCGCTGACCCGCGATGCAATGCGGTCTCGCGAAGCCAACGCTTCGCGCAGTTGTTGCTCCAACTCGCGCACACGCTCGTCGCTGCGTTTCAGGTCGTTGTGGGCCGTTTGTACTCGCTCGTCGGCGGCTTTGCGCTCACGATCGAAAGTCCGCTGCAACTCTGTCAGGGCCTGGGTTTGTCGCTGTTGCTCGGCAGCAACTTGATTACGCGCCGCCTCCAACTCGCGGGCCAACCCTTCCCGCTCCGCAGACATCTTGTCCAAGAGGCCCTTGTAACCCCGCGCGACGCTGCGCGCCTCCTCAATGGTCTCTTTGCGATCGGTGTCCACCAAGCGCACCAAGTTGTCGATCCCCATCGCCGTGGCGTTGGTGTCTCCCAAAAGCTTGTCGATGCGTGCCAACAATTGGTCGAGCAACAAGGTGTGCCGGTTAAGCCCACGCTCCACAGAATCATCGGTGACATCACGGGAGTGCTTCATCAACGCTTCCACGCGCTCGATCAGCACGTCCAGACGATCTACACCGCGTGGAATCCCGCCCCCAGGCAAAGTCTCGCGCAACGCTGCCAACTCCCCAGGGAGAGTGGCCTCCAAATCCAGGTTCTGCGGCCCGCCAATTTCGGTTTTGACACCAAACGGGTTGCCGCCGATGACGGTGGGCGAGGTAAACGGGTCATCGCCTGGTGCGGTTTTGTCTTTAAAAGGGCTCATCGGCTCACCACAACCCCGCCGCCACGACGGCCGCGGCCAAGATGATCAGTCCTCCGATGAGAGCATAGACCCACAGCGGCCACAGGCTCGGGTTGCGAATGACATACAACGTCATCGTCGTTGCGCCCACCGGCTCTATGTCGGCATCCATCACGGTCACGTGTGCATCCCA
>Ga0116155_10001196_pt1 | contig 18915 bp, 16 predicted proteins | sample AD_UKC032_MetaG_FD_89890 | JGI IMG/M metagenome (GOLD analysis project Ga0116155, IMG submission 89890) | Active sludge microbial communities of municipal wastewater-treating anaerobic digesters from USA - AD_UKC032_MetaG | ecosystem: Engineered > Bioreactor > Anaerobic > Digestate | place: USA...
AAGATTTTTCAAATCAGGACTTTAATTTTAAAAAATATTTGTTATAATAAAACTAAAGGGCTGGGATGCCCTGCGAAGACATCCCATTTAAAAGCCCCTATTTATTTTGAAGTAAAAGAGTTAGTATATCTACTAGCTCTTTTTTACTTGCAGTTAACAGCAAAAGAATTACTATTATTGCAAGCCAGTCAACTTTATTGACTGCAACCTTCATCCGCGCCACCTCCTTTCTCTGACATAATCCACGTTTTGAGCGTGTCCAGAGAGGAAGTAATCAGGGGCTTACCCCGCTTTTTATGATATCTTATTTATACTTTTTGAGCAATAACTTGTCTTGTCATTGCGAGGGCTTTAGCCCGTGGCAATCTGCTTAACGAACTGCTGCAAGCATTCCAGCCTGGACGGACAGATTGCTTCGCAAGTCAAATTCTCGCAAGCATCCACGCTTTTAGGCTCGCAATGACAATTTAGACAAAAATCTCGGATTCGGAAGGGAAAGAACCTTCAATTACGTCATTTTTATAATTAATTGCCGCATTTTTCACAATAGTGTGAATATCAGCGTATTTTCTGACGAATTTTGGAGTGAAATCGCTGTATTTTCCGATAATATCATCTGTAACAAGAATCTGACCGCTGCAATACCTTCCCGCGCCAATTCCAATTGTAGGTATATTTAAATTTTCAGTTATCGTTTTTGCCGATTCTTCAGGCATCATTTCCAGAACCACGCCAAAAGCTCCCGCTTTTTCAAGCTCAATCGCCTGTTTAAGTATTTTTTCAGTTGCTTCAGGGGTTTTGCCCTGAACATGATAACCGCCGATCGAATAAAGAAGCTGGGGAGTAAATCCAAGATGACTTAAGACCGGAATGCCTGATTCTGAGCATCTTTTGGTAACTTCAACTATATGATCGCATCCGCCTTCAATTTTTACGGCGGTTGCTCCCGCTTCTTTTATAAACCTTCCCGCATTTATTAAAGCGTCCTTTAAATCCGCCTGATAGCTCATAAAAGGCATATCAGCCACGATTAATGACCTTTTAGCTCCTCTTGAAACAGCTTTTGTATGATAAATCATATCTTCCACAGTAACAAAATGAGTTGTTTCATAGCCTAAGGCAACCATTGCAAGGGAATCACCGACAAGAATAATGTCTATGCCTGCTTCATCAAGTATTTTAGCGGTTGAATAATCATAAGCAGTAAGAGCGGTTATTTTTTTCTTTTCCGCTTTATGTTTTTTTATTGCGCTGACAGTTATTTTCTCTGTTTTCAAAGTAAAATTTTATCCTCAAGAGATTCTATTTTTTGGCTTAAAAGATCAGCTTTATGATTATTTTTGACTTTTCCGCTGTTTCTGTACCAGTCAAAAATAATTTTTGCGATTCTTTTTGGGCTATGTCTTACAAGCCCTTCTTCATTCTCTTCAATCAATCTTTTTGTGAGAATTTTTACTCCAAGTTCTTTTAACTTCTCGGAATCAAGGGTTACAGGGAATGAATCAGCCGCTTTATATTTAATGGCAAGGTTTTTAGGCAGGCTGTCATTTACAAGCACTGTATCAATAATATTATTATGTTTTGAATGATCGAAAATAGCTTTCAAATGTTCCGATACAGAATATCCGTCTGTTTCTCCGGGTTGGGTCATTATATTGCAGATATAAATCTTTTTAGCGTCAGATTTTGAGATTGCTTCGGTTATTTCTTCTATTAATAAATTTGGAATTACGCTTGTATAAAGGCTTCCAGGACCCATAATAATTATATCCGCTTCTTGCAAGGCTAAAACAACTTCATCTAAAGCTTTTAATTTTTCAGGAGTGGCTTTTAGCTTTATAATCCTGCCGCCGGCTTCAGGTATATTTGATTCTCCGTAAATAATTCTTCCGTCTTCAAGTTCCGCATACAATTTCATATCATCAAGAGTTGAAGGAAGCACTCTTCCTCTTATGGATAAAACCTTTGAGGACTCTTTAACAGCGGAAATCATATCTCCGGTAATTGCGCACAGCGCTGAAAGAAACAAATTCCCGAAACTATGTCCTTCAAGACCGTTTCCTGATTTAAACCTGTACTGAAACAGCTTTGTTACAAGGTCTTCTTCGTTAGCAAGTCCGGCAATACAGTTTCTGATGTCGCCTGGCGGTAAAATTCCCATTTCTTCTCTTAATCTGCCTGAGCTGCCGCCGTCATCTCCAACCGTAACCACAGCCGTTATGTTGCCTGTAATATGTTTTAAGCCTTTTAGTATTGTTGAAAGCCCTGTTCCTCCGCCTATAGCAACAATTTTAGGTCCTCTGCTTAATCTTCTTTTAACATAAAGATTTTCTAAAAGAGAAGCGTCAGGATTTACAGCATTAATTATGGATGAATTCGTTTTTTTCCAGCCAAACCAGAAGAAAACAAGCCCCACGCCAAGAGATAAAGGTCCAATTATCCATGAATAATGACTTTGCGTTAGTTTTTGTATTAATTCATAAAAATGATACACGGGACGCAACCCAATTATTATTGCAATTCCAAGAACCATAAAAACAGTGCCTGAAAAAGTAAGGAACATCCATCTTTTTATTTCAAGACCCGGCATAAACCATGCAAGAAAGATTGGTCTGTCTTTTCTTCTCTTATTTATCAAAATTTGCCTCTTTAGCAGATTATTAAATTTAGAATTAACTCCTATAATACAAGGAATTATCTTACATTTACATATTTAAATCAGCCGATTTTTTAAAAATAGTTACATAATGATACACAACCAATTTTATAATAAAAATCATTAATATGCTTGCATTTAAAGAGTTTTCTTCATTATTCGCAAGAAATTCAGGTTAATTAGTTTTGTCGTTTATACCAATCAATTTAAAAAACCGTTAAATAAAAAAGATGGTTTTTGTAAATCCTTAATTAGCGGGTGTTTTGTTGCGCCAGCGGGAGTTTTAACTCATTCATGCGCCGAAGGCAAAACACCCGCTATACCCTTACCCAGCCCGTGCCGCCCTACGGGCGGCACGGGCTGTAGGTATCAGCTTTTTAACAAATTAACGAAAACTTATTTGGATTGGTATAGCATAAAAGAAGTTATGGGCGCTTCTAAAAAATCATCAAAAAATATTACTTGTTTGATTGCAACTTAGTATTAAAATATGATTAAATATTTAATAATTCAATAAAAAAAATCAATTTGAGCGCAGAATGTCAAAAGTTGTTAGTTCTAAATCAAGATTCCCAAAAACCTATAAAAAAAGAACCTACTATTTTTTTCTTGGAATAGTTCTATTTATATGCCTATTACAGTTTTTAGGAGGCTCTATATATAATTTTACCCGCTATATTGTTCTTAACAAACAGCTTGATGAGCTTGAAGAACTTAATAAAAAATCGCTTGAAACAAATCATAATCTGAAAAATCAGCTCCAGGTTTATTCTTCCTATAAAGGAATCGAAGAACTTGCAAGAAATAATCTTAAAATGGTTGGAAAAGATGAAGTTCTGGTGCTTATAAAAAATAAACCCGTCGCCCCGCAGGAATTAAAGAAAAAATAAAACGTTGCGCATTTTCGACACAATAAATATAATAAAAGTATAAAATTTTTTGAGTTTTAAAAAGGGGCATATATGCGTATAAAAATAAATAAAAATTTTTTGTATTTTTTGTTTATAGTTTTTTCGTTTTTTATAATTAATTCCGCTTATGCATATTCTTCAGAAGCGATAGGATTTTATAATGAAGGAATAGAGAATGTTAAAGAAAAAAAATACGAAAAAGCGGCGCAAAATTTTGAAAAAGCTTTATTTCTTGACCCATCTATAAAAGACGCTTATTTTAATCTCGGTTCTGTATATAGAGAATTGGGGGAAATGAATAAAGCAAAGGAAATTTTAAGCAATCTTCTGAGAAAAGACCCTTTTGACGACGAAGCCGCATATCTTTTAGCCAAATTATACGCTGAAACCAAAGATTATACTAATGCGTTCTTTTATCTTAATTCGATAACAGAGTCATCTGATAAATATGATAAAGCGCAAAATTTAACTTCCTATATAAATAAAAAATTGCAGGAAAATGAAAGCAATCGGAAAAAAACTTCAAGAAACTGGGAAAAAAATGTTTTAAAAGGTTTTTATGGTCCGGCAGGGGTTACAAAAGACAGCAAAGGCAATGTTTATGTCGCTAATTATAAAGATAATTCCGTACAAAAGATTTTTGCTGACGGAGTTAAAAGAGAAAATTTAACGGGTGAAAAGCTTAAAGGTCCTGTAGGACTTGCTGTGGATTCTCTGGATAATTTATATGTCGCAAATTATGTTTCAGGAAATGTCATTAAAATTTCTCCTGACGGTAAAATTAAAATTATACTGGATAAAATAAAACAGCCTTATTATTTATTTATTCACGATGATATTTTATACATTACGGAACAGGAAAAAAATTCTGTAATAATGCTGAATTTGTGGAAATTATAGGAATACGGCTAAACTGCATTGACAGTGGTCAGATATGCGCTGATAAATTATCCAAGAAGTTTATGACGGGCATAATGCATATTAAGTTTTGTGAAGCGAAATTTATTTTAAACAATAAAGGCTTATAGCCTTATAGAACAGTTGTTTTGCCTTATAGGCAAAACAACATGAAAAATAAAATAACAACTTTTTCACAAAAAACCGATTTTTATATATGCAATATAGCAATTATATTTCCTACAGGGTTTTTAAATATATATATAATCTTGTATTTGTTTAAAAAACAAATATCTATAATTAAAATGATTTCCTTTATAATTTTTTTGAGGTTTTTGTTATGTTTGTAAGTCCTTTTGGAGCCATTAGTACAAATTCTTACCCGACACAATCTTTAAATGGTATGAATTTTTATTCAAATCAATCTTATGGCGGCGGATATTCTTCATATCCTCCATCAAGCATGCCTTTTAGCGGCGGATATTCTTCTTATCCTCCATCAAGTAGTCCTTTTAGCGGCGGATATTCTTCATATCCTTCATCAAGTATACCTTTTGGCGGCGGATATTCTTCATATCCTTCATCAAGCATGCCTTTTGGCGGCGGATATGATTTGTTTAAGCAATCTTATTCTCCTTTCAATTTTGGCTCATCTTTAAATTTCAATATGCCTATAAATTTTAATACCAGTAACTCTCTTAATTTTGATATTTCAAATATAATTGGCAATACTTCAAGTACTCAAAATAACAATCAGGGTACTTCAGATGTGTCATCACTTCTTGATCTTCTGTTAAACGGCAGTGATTCCGAAGATTCAGGCAGTGGGCTTGATCCTGGAACGTTTGATCCCCTGCCGTTAAATCCTATATGGGGAAATAGCAATATTCCTTATAACTGGGCAAATGTGGCAACAGGATTATATGGAAACATTCATGGAATGAATGCAATTCTTGGCAGATATGAAGCGGATACAATGCCTCCGGCATCGGTAGACCCGACGGCTCCCGGAAACACCTGGATATATACATTATTTGGAAATCCACATATACCGGAATAAACTAAATAAAAAAACTCTATAAATAAAAAAGATACAGATGGATTACCCGGCTTTGCCGGGTAATCCATCATCTATACTTAGCCTGCGCCGCCCTGCGGGCGGCGCAGGCTAAGTAAGGGTGTTGCTGGCGTTTCGGCTTCGCCGAAACACCAGCAAATTAAGGTTCTACAAAAACTAGCGCTCTGTTAAGTTAATTCATTGGGTTGAGCGAGCATAGCGAGCGAAACCCAAAAACAAACAAAAGCCCCTTCCCTTTGAAGGGAAGGGGTTGGGGATGGGTAGATAAAAAAATAAAAGCCTTTAAAATTAACTTAACAAGCCACTATCTTTTTTATTTCCCGATTTCTTTTTAAGATCACTATACAATTTGAACATCACTTTTATTTTTAATCTGATATAATTATAAAATGTTATTTAAGCAAAAAAGAAAATGAAATTATGGCAAAAGATGAAAGTTTTGATGTAGTGTCAGAGTTTGATCAGCAGGAAATCGTTAATGCGGTTGATCAAACTAAAAGAGATATTCAAACAAGGTTTGACCTTAAGGATTCAGGCAGCATTATTGAGCTTGAAGAAGGCAAAAATATTATTATTACAACAAAAGACGATTTGAAATTAAGAAATATTATAGACATTCTTCAATCCAAAATGGCAAAGAGAAGTTTAAGTTTAAAAATTCTTGATCCTCAAAAAGTTGAAAATGCGCTTGGAGGAAATGTAAGACAGGTTATTAAGCTGAAAAAAGGCATTTCTCAAGAACTTGCAAAGAAAATTGCAACAGACGTTAAAAATCTAAAACTTAAAACGCAAGCGGCAATTCAGGGAGAACAGCTTAGAATTTCAGGAAAAAATAGAGATGATCTTCAGGAAGTAATAAAATTTTTGAGGGAAAAACAGGAAGAGTATAATGTAGCTTTACAATTCACGAATTATAGATAAAAATATAGTGATCTGTAAAAGTTTATAGAAATTATATACCAATCAATTTAAAAAACCGTTAAATAAAAAAGATGGTTTTTGTAAAGCCTTAATTTGCGGGAGTTTCGGCGAAGCCGAAACTCCCGCAAAACCCGCACTCAGCCCTCGCCGCCCTGCGGGCGGCGAGGGCTGTATACTAAACGACAAAACTAATTAACTTGAATTGCTAATTAGCCGAAACCGTCATCCTGAGCGGAGCGAAGGATCGCAACCAATTGTCAAAAATAGGAGATTCTTCGGGCTAAAGCCCTCAGAATGACGATTAAAAAAAATAATTAGCAATTCGAGTTAATTAACATGAATTTCTTGCGAAATAATGGGAAAAACTCGTTAAATGTAAACATATTAATGACTTTTATTATAGAAATCAGCTTTTTAGCAAATTACCGATTTTTTTTAAAATCACACTATTTTTCGGCGGCTATGCCGGCAAAAGCCTTGTCAAAAAAATTAATTTATATCATGCCCCGAGCCTGAATCAGAATGTTTTTGAGCATTCTCTCTAAGTTTTGCGACTTTAATATCTATTTCACTTTGCAACTGAGCTTGTTTTATGCCATTTATACTTTTTTTATTAAGCTCTTCTAAAATATCTTCATGATATTTTATTCGATGATGCTGCATTCCTCTTAAAGCCCTTTTAAAAACTCCTGCAACTGTTTTAAGGTCTTTTTGCGTTAAAGGACTCTCGGAAAGCTGATTATCTATAAGTCTTTCCCGTATCAATTTGTCAATCATCTCGTCTACAACTTCAGGTTCAGCATTTTTTAAGGTTCTGACAGCGGATTCCACTGCATCAGCAAGCATAAGTATTGCGGCTTCTTTTGTGGAAGGTCGGGGACAACTATATCTAAACTGTTCTTCCTGTATATTTTCAGCTCCTTCAGCTTCAATTGCCTGTTTGTAGAAATAAGCGACAAGGCTGTCGCCGTGATGTTGAATAATAAACTGGTGAATTATAGACGGTAAACCGTATTCTTTCGCCAGCTCAACCCCATCTTTAGGATGAGCGGTAATAACCATCTTGCTGAGTCTGGAAGTCAAATTTTCATGAGGGTTTTCAATTCCAAAATATGATTGGTTTTCAATAAAAAATAAAGGTCTTTTAAGTTTTCCGATATCATGATAAAAAGCCGCAACCCTCGCAAGAATAGGGTTTGCGTCTATTGCTTCCGCGGCGGCTTCGCATAAATTGCTGACCATAAGACTATGATGATATGTCCCGGGAGCTTCAAACTGAAGCCTTCTTAATAACGCCTGATTATGGTCTGCAAGTTCCGCAAGTCCGTAAGGAGTAATTATCTTGAACAGACTTTCGATTAAAGGCAGTATTCCAAGCGCGATTATACCGCTTAAAAGACCGTTTCCGAAGCCCAGAAACATTTTCATTACCATCACTCCAATATCTAAATTTTCTGTATTATTCTGAAGCAAAAACATTACAAGAGCAACGAACATCTGAATAAGACCAACATCAAAACCCGCTCTTACCATATCCATCCGTCTGTAATAATTTACGGAATTAGTTGTAAATATTGCTATAATTGCCCCTAACATAAACACAAAAATGTATTCAACCGAATATTGAAGAGAAATGCCGATCATTATAAGGATAAGCATCGTTATTAAAAGAGCGACTCTGGAAGATGTAAATATAGTAAGTAATATTGCTATTGCAGGTATTGGAACAACATATACAGAAATCGTCTGAGGCAATGAAACCGCAAAAATGCTTATTACAATAGTTAACAGAGCCATAAGAGCCGTATATGGAATTTTGAGAAATTTATCCGCAAAATTTCTAAGATAATAAATAGTTGTAAATAAACAAAGTCCCACAAGAGATAAAATCCCCATAATTCCGATTAAATCCAGTTGGTTTACATTATATCCCAACTGTTTCAGAGCTTTTTTCTGCGTTTCTTTTACTCTCTCGCCGGCAGAAACCACAATGCTTCCTTTTTCATATACAACCATCACAGGGCTAATTTCTGAAAGCACTTTTTGAATAGCAAGTTCTGTTGCTGTTTGATCCTCTTTCATATTTGGTTCCAGAATATTATTTAAAAGAAAAGCGACAGCAAGACTTTGAGTTCTTAAAAACGAAGCCGGAATGTGTTTTTCCAGTATTTCATCTTTATTATCAATAAGATCAGCTTCTATAATGCCTTCTTTAAGCGCATCGTTCAAAACAGCAAGCGCATTTACGGCAAGTTTTGAAAATTCAGCGTCTGAACACATATACAAATAATCTATAGTGTGATTTATAAAATAATCCTGATCATCAATATTAAATAAATTTTTAATTTTGTTTCTTTTTTCGGAAGAATTAGCTTGTAGTTCTCTAATTTGTCTTATAGAATCTAATTCCGCGCCTAATTTTTTCCGCATATTATTATTTATATCATCCTGAATCGGTTTTAAAACAGGCTTAACTTTTAAGGACTCATATCTTTTTTTAGCTTCGGTTTTATCGATGTCTTCAATTTCAATTTTTTTGAACGCAACAACATTTATTCGGCTTACGCCGTTATCTATAATATTTTGAAACAAAAAATTCCGGCTGGAAAGCACAAAAGTAAGTATTAACAAACTTGAAAAAAGAATTAAATAATTTAAAAATTTTTCCGAATAAAATAAACCAACTAATTTAGTTATTAGATTTATGAATTTTTTATACATTAACAATTTAACCAGTAATTATATATACATATTTAATCAATCCTTTAATATTTTATCAACAAATAATTTGAATTGCCAAAAACACAAAGGAAATTTACAAAAAAACAAATATATCAATTATTGAAAAAACCTGGCAAATTAAGGCTTTATAAAAACCGCCTTTTTTATTTACAGATTTTTTTCAATGATTGGTATAACGAAAACTTATTTTGATTAGTATAATAGAGTTGGCGATATAATTTTTCTGAATTAAAATAAATATATTAAATTTTTATATCAGGAGATTTTAAATGAGCAATTCAAAAAAAGGAAAAGTCTGGGTTTATGGAGATAATGTGGATACTGACGTAATTATTCCCGCAAGATATCTTAATTCCACGGACGCAAAAGAGCTTGCTTCACATTGCATGGAAGATATTGACCAGGAATTTGTCGGAAAAGTCCAACAGGGAGATATTATAGTAGCGGGTGAAAATTTCGGGTGCGGAAGCTCAAGAGAGCATGCCCCGATTGCGATTAAAGAATGCGGCATTTCTGCTGTAATAGCAAAGAGTTTTGCGAGAATTTTCTTCAGAAATGCTATAAATATTGGACTTACAATCATTGAAAATCCTGATCTTCCAGATGAAACAGAAGCAGGAGATGAAATTGAAATTGATGTAACCAACGGGCAGGTAAAAAACCTGACAAAAAACAAGGTTTACAGCATTAATCCTCTACCTCCGTCAATTCAGGAGCTTATCGCCGTTGGAGGGCTGATTAATTACACTAAAGATAAGCTTGGAATCAAGAGTTAAATTGCGAAAGGAAATATAAATGAGCAAAACATATAAAATAGCTGTACTTTCTGGGGATGGGATAGGTCCTGATGTAATTGCTCAAGGGATAAAAGCATTAAAAGCCGTGTCAGAAAAGTTTGAGATAAATTTTGAATTTAATTACGGATTAATAGGCGGCGTGGCTATAGACGCCGAAGGAACGCCTCTTCCCGATAAGACGATTGAGCTTGCAAAAAATTCTGATGCTGTATACTTGGGCGCGATTGGCGACTGGAAATATGACAAGCTTGATCCTGCTATCAGGCCTGAAAGAGGACTCTTAAAAATTCGCAAAGAGCTTAACCTCTTTGCTAATTTAAGACCAGCGGTTGTGTATGACGAACTTGTTTCTTCTTCTGCGCTAAAAGAAGATGTCGTAAAAGACGTTGATATAATGATTATCAGGGAATTAACCGGCGGATTGTACTTTGGAGAGCCGAAAGGAATTATTGAAAAAGACGGAGAAAAAGTCGGGTTCAATAATATGATCTATAAAGAATCTGAAATTGAACGTATAGTTAGGTTAGCCTTCGATATAGCAATGAAAAGAAACAAAAAACTTTGTTCTGTAGATAAAGCTAACGTTCTTGACGTATCAAGATTATGGCGTGAAGTTGTTGAAAGGGTTGCAAAAGAATACCCTCAAGCGCAGCTATCCCATATGTACGTTGACAATGCGGCGATGCAGCTTGTCAGAAATCCGAAACAATTTGATGTAATAGTAACAGAAAATATGTTCGGAGATATTTTGTCTGACGAAGCCTCAATGCTTACAGGCTCTTTGGGAATGCTTGCCAGCGCAAGTCTTTCTGATAAAGCTCCTGCAATGTATGAACCATGCCATGGCAGCGCTCCAGACCTTAAAGGACTGAATAAAGCCAATCCAATAGCGACTATAATGTCGGCGGCGATGATGCTTAAGTACAGCTTTAACCTTGATAAAGAAGCTGATGCAATTGAAGAAGCTATCAAGCAGGCGCTAAAAGACGGATACAGAACCGAAGACATAATGAGCGAAGGTAAAAAACTCGTTGGAACTTCGGAAATGGGCGATTTAATTTCAGCGAAAATTTTGGAAAAAATTAAAGCATAAGCGTGAAAAATGACAATAACCATAGCAATAACAGGCAAAAGCGGAAGCGGAAAAACAACAGTGGTGAAATCTCTGGTTACGGCGCTACAGGCGCATTATCCCGAGAAGTCCATTCTACTGGTTGATAATGACCTAAGCTGCGACCTTTCAAACGCTTTTGGAATAAGGGTTAAAAACACTATAAATAACTTGCGGATTGAAAATTACCATTACAGAATCCCTGAAAAAGTTAGAAAACACGAGCTTATAGAATGGGCGATCAATGACCTGACTGTTAATTTGTATGATGACATTGACATTATAGTTGCAGGACCTGTAGCTACAAAGGGTTGTACCTGCATAACAGACAAATTTATTGACGATGCGCTTGCTGATTTAATTAAAAACTACGATATTGTTATTTTTGACTGCGAATATGACCTCGAATACCTTAATAAGCTTGTGGATTACCCGTTAGATACGACGTTAATTATTGCTGACACAAGCATTTCGTCTATTTATTCAGCGTCAAAAATAAAGGAATCTTCGCATAGATTCGCCGCTCAAGGACAACTTGGGGTTATTATAAATAAAGTCAGAGATAACAGAATTCCTGAAAACGTAGCGGCATTGCTGGTTGAGAACGATATGAAAATTATAGGAATGTTGCCTTACGATGAAAATCTTGAATATGAAAACCTGATGAGAGATTCGGAAATCTTAACGCAGGCGGTTGACGAACTTTTATTCAAGCTAAATCTTTCTATACTGGGAAGTTAGGAGAAAATTTATGACTACTTTAATATCCGGCAAAGAATTATCAGAAAAAATTATTGCTAAAGTCAAACAAGAAGTTGAAAATTACGATAAAAAACCCGGATTAACCGTAATAATAGTAGGAGAAAACCCTGCAAGCAAGGTTTATGTTAATAAAAAGAAGAAAACCGCCGAAAATGTCGGTTTTAATTCTTCTGTAATTGAACTTTCGGAAAATGTCAGTCAGCATGAACTTGAACAATATATAGAAAAACTCAATCAGGACGATGCTATTGACGGAATACTCGTTCAACTTCCTTTGCCTAAGCATATAAACACTTATGACATAATAGAAAAAATCAAGCCTGAAAAAGATGTGGACGGCTTCCATCCTGTAAATGTCGGCAGGTTGTCGATAGGGCTTAATCCTTATGCAATTTCCTGCACGCCTTATGGGATTATTAAGCTTCTTGAAGAATATAATATTCAAATTGAAGGTAAAAACGCTGTTATAATCGGACGTTCAAACATTGTCGGAAAGCCTTTGGCAGCATTGTTATTGAACAAAAACGCAACGGTTACAGTTTGTCACAGTAAAACCCGTAACCTTGAAGAAGTTTGCAAAGATGCGGATATACTGATTGCGGCTGTAGGCATTGCAAAATTTGTAAAAGCCGACTGGATAAAGCAGGGAGCTGTTGTTATAGATGTAGGAATCAACAGGACAGAAGAAGGAAAGCTTGTTGGCGATGTTGATTTTGAAGACGTTTTTGTAAAAGCCGGTTATATTACCCCTGTTCCGGGCGGAGTCGGTCCTATGACAATCGCTGTGTTACTTTCCAATACTCTTGAGCTGTTTAAATTACACTATAATTTATAGATAGGAAACTTTATGCAAAATTTCAATCCCCAGCAATTTTTATCCCAAATGGGTTATACGAATGAATTAAAAGGCAATATAAACCTTGATGCGCTGAAAATTCGCCCCGCAAGAATAGAAGATTCTTTTTTCATGAATGAATTGCGGATAATGGATGGTGTATTTGAAAACTGTCCTTCTGTTTACAGCGAAAGAATCAGTTTTAGCCAGAATATGATTAACGGTCTGTCTGGTGAGAGCGATCACATGTTTGTGGCGGAAGCTTTTATGGAAAATCGTGTTGTAATTCTCGGAATTGCAGGGCTTCATGTAAATAAAAATCCAAGAATGAAACATTCTGCCACAATCGGCATTTTGGTTCATACCGCTTATCAGGGCAAGGGCATTGGCAAAAAGCTAATGGATAAGGTTATTGATCTTGCTGACAACTGGCTTTTGCTCAAAAGAATAGAGCTTGAAGTCATTTCTGACAATATTCCGGCGATTAATCTTTATAAAAAGTACGGTTTTACTCAAGAAGGCATTAAAAAATACTGTGTAATCAAGAATGGCAAATATATGGATGCTGTTTTAATGGCAAGATATAAATAATAGCAAGTTACAATCGATGTAGTATTAAAGAAAAAACAAAAAACAAAAAACAAAAATTATTTAACAGGTTTTTTAAATTTATAATATAATAAAGTGCGATAAAGAAAAAAATATAGAAAAAAATTAGTATGCTTAAAAATCTTTTTAACAAAAATGACGCTTATTATGATAGCAAAGGTGGTCTTATATTCCAGAAAGTTATTGTAACTTTATTTTTAAGACCTTACTATCAAATATTTTTTAGAATGGAAGTGGAAGGAGCGGAAAATATCCCTAAAAATCAAGCTTCAATATTCGCTTCAACGCATATTTCATATCATGATCCCCCGTTATTAGCTTCCGCAACACAAATGCATATGGCTTATATGGCGAAAAAAGAACTGTTTGAGGTTCCGGTACTTTCACAAATCATAAATGCGTTAGGAGCATTTCCGGTAAACAGGCAAAAACTTGAAATAAAAACCTTGAAAACAGCTAAGCGCATTATTGCTTCCAAACGGTGGAATTTAGGTATTTTTCCGCAGGGAACAAGAATCATGGACGGTTCTCTGGAAGATGTTAAGCCCGGTTTCAGCCATTTGGCTAAAGCGACAAGATCAACAGTAGTGCCTGTTTATCTTGATTATAAAAAAGGGCGATTCCCTTTTTACGGGAAAGTAACTGTAAAAATAGGAAAACCTCTTCCTCCTTCTGAAAATGCTGAAGAAATTCATGAAAACTGGAAAAAAGCAGTTTCAGGGCTGGCAGGACGTGAATATATCAAGCAGGCTTCTTTAGAAAATGACGCAAAAGTTTCTGTTTAGCTAATTTATCAAACGGGAGCAATTATTAAATGGATAAATATTTCCCTGAATCCGAAACATTGTCTGTAAAACGGTTAAAAGTGGCAATTGAAAAGAAAAACTGGGAACTTCTCGAAAAAGGATTGGAAAAAGCTTGGCAGGTAAAGAGATCCGGTCAAAAATTTCAACGGCCGGATTTATGGAAAAACTTGCTTATGTGGACAGAAGCAGAAAATGTACCGCCTGAATTGTGGGAAAAGCTGAACGAATTTGTTGATCACCTGGCTGAAAGCGTACTCTCCGGCAAACAGCAGACTTTAGCGATAATTGAAGAATATAGCAATGAAACGTTTAATTTGATTGACAAAGACGTTACAATCGTCCATAATCAGTTTTTTGACAAAAACGTATGGGCTAAAGTCAGGAAGCATAGAATAAATTTTAATAATATAGCTCATTTATCCAATAAACATAACCTTGATGCCAAATGGATGGATGAACTTGCAGAATTAGCAGCTGATTTTAATGAACCGGAGGAAGAATTAAAAGGTTTTATTTCGCTAGTTTCGCTTTTTAAAAGAAACGGGTCAATAATAACAAACAGTCCGTCGTGTAATATCTATAAAATGCTTGTTAAATCTGACATAAACGCAATTTATTCCGGAATTAAATCTGATATCAATAAATCAGGAAAAATTTGGGAGATTTTTCATCTTGGCGGATCAATAAACAGCTTTATATGCGCCGGATGCGCTAACAGGCTGGTAAAAGCAGAATATACCTCCAGCTCCCTTGTGGAAAGCTGCAATAAATGCAAAAGCCCAATGTATCCTGATATTAGCTGTACAGGCGATAGTTATTCCGAAATTCAGCCTCAGACTTGGTATAATGCTTACGACAGACTGATAAATTCGAGGGTATGGATTTTAATGTCCCCGCCGTCGCATAATGACCAGATACCGTTAAGAAACATGCTTTTAGACGCGGTGAAGAACTCTGTTGTGGAGGAAATTCATATTATTACAAACAAATTTGAAGTTTATGAATTATGGAAATCAAAATTTTTAAGTTTTGGAAAAAAAGTTGAAATAAAAAACAATCATTCAAATATTGTCGCGCTTCTGGAAACCTATAACGAAGCCTCTTTAAGCTCAGGGCAATTCAATTCTAAAAATTAAAAAGACGTCATGCTGAAATTGTTTGTGAAATGCGGACAGCATCGACTGCTTCGCAACAGCATCTTTCCAGTATGCAATAGAATGCTTACCGTTTCTTCATTTTCTTTTCTTTTTGAACGCAAAAAGAAAAGAACCCGCAAAGCGGGACACTTGGGACTCAATCCAAGTAACATTTCCATGCGCATGCGCCTTAGGCGCGCAAAAGAAAAGAAAAACTAACAAGCCAAACTGACATATCCATCAGGGGCAAGCCCCCGAACCCCCTCACTTACAAATGCCTGCTCTTTGTTTTTCTTGGCTTTTTTACATAAAAAATATTATCGGTCTATATATCTACAAAATTAACTTAACACAACACTAAAACGATTTTTTGCGAAAGCTGGAAAGACCATGAAACAAGCTTAGGGGGACGTATTCGGTCAAGTTTGTTCAGATTGGAATTGAATTGCCATGAATGATTGGCAGATTGGTATAATTTTTTTTTGAGATACAATTTAAAAGAATAAGAATTATAAATAGCTGGAGGTTAAATTGTCTCAAAAAAGTACTCAAAGTAGCCTTGATAATTTGCGAAACACAAGAATTCAAAAATTAAATGACCTTATAGATAATGGAATAAACCCCTACCCTTATACATTTGACAGAACCGCCTGCGCCGGTGAACTTCACGAAAAATACGCGGAATTAGAGCCGGGCTCAGAAGATTCTAAAGTTTATAACGTTTCAGGCAGAATTATGGCAATGAGAAACAACGGCATGTTTGTCGATCTTGTTGACAGCTCAGGCAAAATCCAGCTTTTTATTCACAAAGATCATGTAAATGAAGATAAAATAAAGCTTTTAAAACTTCTTGATGTCGGAGATATCCTTGGAGTATACGGCGCAGTTCGAAGAACTCCCCGAGGTGAACTAAGCATAAAGGTTAGCGATTTTAAAATACTTTCAAAATCACTCCTGCCGTTGCCGGAAAAATGGCATGGGCTTACAGACACAGAAACCCGCTACAGACAACGTTATATTGATATGATCATGAATCCGGAAGTCAGGGAAACATTTCTTAAACGAAGCAAAATTATATCTGAAACCAGAAATTATTTGATTCAAAGAGGTTTTCTTGAGGTAGAAACGCCTATGCTTCAGCCGCAAGCAGGAGGAGCATCCGCAAGACCGTTTGTTACATATCATAATACACTTGATATGCAAATGTATCTTAGAATAGCGCCGGAATTATATTTAAAAAGGCTGTTAGTCGGCGGTTTAAGCGAAAAAATATTTGAAATCAACAGAAATTTCAGGAATGAAGGCATTTCACCAAAGCATAATCCTGAATTTACAATGCTTGAGCTTTATCAGGCGTATGTAGATTATAATGAAATGATGGTTCTTACTGAAAATCTCGTAAGCGCAATTGCTCAAAACGTTCTAGGGACAATGGAAATTGAATATCAAGGCAAAAAAATCAACCTTAAGCCGCCATGGCAGAGAATTACAATGATCGGAGCGGTTAAAAAATTTACAAATATAGATTTCAGCCAGTTTTTATCAGCTCCTGAAGCCGCTGAAGAAGCCAAGAAGATCGGAGTAAATCCTCAGGAAGGCGATTCTTGGGGTTCAATTATTGATCAGGTCTTTGAAATTAAAGTAGAACCTCATTTAATTCAGCCTGTTCATATTATAGATTACCCAAGAGATATCTCGCCGCTTGCAAAGCCTCATAGGGATGATTCCAGGCTTGTTGAAAGGTTTGAAACCCGTATTAACGGCTGGGAAATAGCAAACGCATTTTCCGAGCTAACTGACCCTATTGATCAGAGAAGAAGGCTGGAAAATCAGATTAATTCAAGAAGAGAAGGCGATTTTGAAACTCCTGTTGAAATTGACGAGGATTTCCTAAAAGCCCTCGAGTATGGAATGCCTCCTGCCGGCGGCTTGGGAATTGGAATTGACAGACTTATAATGCTGTTAACTGATTCAGCCAGCATAAGAGATGTTATTTCTTTCCCCACCTTAAAGCCAAGACATGATAATCTGTAATTATGCCGCATAAAGACTTAAAAGACTTTATAAACAAACTTAAAGAAGAAAATGAACTTTTGGAAATCACTATTCCCGTGAGTTCAGAACTTGAGATAACAGAAATTACAGACAGAGCAAGTAAACAAAAGGGCCTTCCAAACAAAGCCCTTTTGTTTACTAATGTTGAGGGATACGAATTCCCTGTTTTGACCAATGCGTTTGGTTCTTATAAACGCATGGCTCTTTCTTTAGGCGTAAATGACGTTAAAGAAGTTGCAGGAAGAATAGAAAATCTTTTACAGCCTGAAATTCCAGACAGTTTGGCTGGAAAAGCCGCTTTATTGCCGAAATTATTTGAAGTAAGCTCTTTTTTTCCTAAAATAGTTAAACATGCGCCGTGTCAGGAAGTTGTGATAACTGATTTAAAACAACCGATACTTGATAAATTGCCTATATTAAAGTGCTGGCAGGAAGATGGCGGAGCTTTTATCACGCTTCCGCTGGTTATAACAAAAAATCCGCATACCGGAAGCAGAAATATGGGCATGTACCGGCTTCAAAAGTTTGATAACACAACAACGGGAATGCATTGGCATAAACATCATGACGGAGCGAAAAATTTTGAAGAATCAAAAAAAATAGGCAAAAAATTTGAAGTTGCGGTTGCCCTGGGATGTGATCCGGCAATAACATACGCTTCAACAGCGCCTGTTCCGCCCGGAATTGACGAAATGATTTTTGCGGGATTTTTGCGGAAAAAGCCTGTAGAACTGGTAAAATGCAGAACGGTTGACATAGAAGTTCCTGCTGATGCGGAAATAGTGCTGGAAGGATACGTTGATTTAGACGAAAAAAGAATCGAAGGACCTTTTGGCGACCATACAGGTTATTACAGCCTTGCCGACGAGTACCCTGTTTTCCATATAACAGCTATGACACATGTTAAAGACCCTGTTTACCCTGCAACAATTGTAGGAAAGCCGCCGCAGGAAGATTGTTATATGGGAAAAACCACTGAGCAGATATTTTTACCTGTTTTAAGAAAAATTCTTCCTGAAATTATTGATATGAATTTACCGATTGAAGGGGTATTTCACAACTGCGCAATAATCAGTATTGACAAAAGATTTCCAGGGCATGCAAACAAAATAATCAATGCAGTATGGGGCATAGGGCAGTTGATGTTTACAAAATTTGTTATTGTGGTTGATTCTGAGGTTAATGTTCATAATTTATCAGAAGTAAGCTGGAAGCTTTTTAACAATACTGACCCGTCAAGAGATTGTGTAATTACAAAAGGACCGCTTGATATTCTTGATCATGCCTGTGATTTGCCTGGTTTTGGCGGCAAGATGGGTATTGACGCCACTAAGAAATGGAAAGAAGAAGGCTTCTTACGGGATTGGGCGCCTGAAATTGTTATGCCCGATGAAATTAAAAAGAAAATTGATGAAAAATTGAAAAATTTTATAAAGTCTTAAATTGAGGGCGTTTTGTTAATTATTGGTATATTGTTCTGACCGAATGATTGCATAGAACAAAATTACGTTTTTAACGTCTTGAAGAAAAAGACGTGAGGTAAGGACATGAAAAAAAGCGTATTAAAATATGAAGTTTGCCTAAATAATGACCAGAGAG
>Ga0116155_10001200_pt1 | contig 18881 bp, 16 predicted proteins | sample AD_UKC032_MetaG_FD_89890 | JGI IMG/M metagenome (GOLD analysis project Ga0116155, IMG submission 89890) | Active sludge microbial communities of municipal wastewater-treating anaerobic digesters from USA - AD_UKC032_MetaG | ecosystem: Engineered > Bioreactor > Anaerobic > Digestate | place: USA...
CGAAAGACGCCGACGGGAAGCAATACCGCGTCACCATCAGCATGGGCGTCTCGTCGCTCACCGGCAAAGAGTCGCAGGAAGAGCTGATCAAGCTCGCCGACACCGCCCTCTACAAGGCGAAAGAGACGGGGCGCAACCGCGTCTGCTCTTCATAGCCGATCCGTCATATCCTAGAAAAACAAGAGGCGCAGCATTTCGCTGCGCCTCTTGCTATGTATCGCCTGCAGACTAAGATCATCCGCATTCAGAATAGGCGCACGACTTACACACAACGCACCCGCTCTCGTGCTCCATCACGCCGCCGCACTCCGGACAGGCACCCCTGATCATCTGCGTGTCGTAGTCGTTAGCCGCCGGCGGGACGATCTCCTGCACGACCGCCGCATGCACCGCTTCCCTCGCCGCCGCGCGCGCCGGCGTCTCGCCGTTCTTCATCGCCATGTAGAGCTGTATCGCCTTGGCGATCGCGTCCGAGCAGGAGAGTATCTTCCGGTCGCCGACGCCGACGTGCTTGTGGCAGCTGATACCGATGAGCTGCTTGACGATCGCATCGGCGCTCATGCCGCTGCGCCACGCCAGGGAGACAAGCCGGCCGATCGCTTCCGACTGGCTCGCCGCGCACCCGCCGGCCTTGCCCATCGTGTTGAACAGCTCGAACATCCCCTGGTCGTCCTCGTTGATCGTGATATAGAGAGGCCCGCACCCCGTCTCCATCTGGACGCTCCTGCCGTGGAGGATCCGGGGGCGTTTGCGCTTCGCCGCCTTCGCCGGAGGCACCGCCGCCGGGGCCTGCGCCGCCGCGGGAGCGGGCGCCGCCGCTGCAGGGGCTTCGGTCTTGCCGGTAGAGAGCACCTGCTGGCTGCGGCTCCCGTCGCGGTAGATCGTCACCCCCTTGCACCCCAGCTCGAAAGCGAGCTTGTAGACCTTCGCCACGTCCTCACGGGTAGCGGTATGCGAGAAGTTGACCGTCTTGGAGACAGCGTTGTCTGTGTATTTCTGGAACGCCGCCTGCATGCGGACGTGCCATTCGGGCGTGATGTCGTGCGCCGTCGTGAAGACGCGCCTGATCTTCTCGGGGATCTCTTCGATCCCGTGCAGCGTCCCCTTCTCGGCAATCCGCTTCATCAGCTTCTCCGAATAGAACCCCTCCTTCTTCGCGATCCGCTCGAACGCCGGGTGGACCTCCACCATTTCGGTGCCGTCCATGACGTTCCGCACATACGACACCGCGAAGAGCGGCTCGATGCCGCTCGAGCAGCCGGAGATGATGCTGATCGTCCCCGTCGGGGCGATCGTCGTCACCGTCGCGTTGCGCAGAGGGAAACCGCCCGGCCGGTCGTAGATACTGCCCCGGAAGTTCGGGAAGAGGCCGCGCTCCTCGGCGATCTCGCCCGATTTCTTGCGGCCTTCGTCCTGGATGAACTTCATCACGTCCTCGGCGACGCCGAGCGCCTCGGGCGAATCGTACGGGATACCGAGCTGGATCAGCATGTCGGCGAACCCCATCAATCCCAGGCCGATCTTCCGGTTCCCCTTCACCATGTCGTCGATCTTCTGGAGCGGGAACCGGCTCTTGTCGATGACGTTGTCCAGGAAATGGACCGACGTCCTCACGATCTCGCGCAGCTTCGCATAATCGATCTTGCCGTCGGCGACGACCGCCGCGACATTGATCGACCCGAGGTTGCACGCCTCGTACGGCAGGAGCGGCTGCTCGCCGCAGGGGTTCGTGCTCTCGATCTTCCCAAGGAGCGGCGTCGGATTGTCCCGGTTGAGCCTATCGAGAAAAACGATCCCCGGCTCGCCGTTGGCCCAGGAGTTCTCGACGATCATGTTGAACACCTCGCGGGCCTTTTTCCTCTGGATGACCCTGTTGCCCCTCGGGCTGACCAGGTCGTACTCGCTGTCGTTGATAACGGCGAGCATGAAGTCCTCGGTGATCCCCACCGAGATGTTGAAGTTGGTCAGCTTGGTCTGGTCTTTCTTGCAGTGGATGAACTCGACTATATCGGGGTGGTCGACGCGCAGGATCCCCATGTTGGCGCCCCGGCGGAAACCTCCCTGGTTGACCGCGTGCGTCGCCGCGTCGTAGGCGTGCATGAACGACACCGGGCCGCTCGACTTGCCGTAGGTGGTGCTCACATAGTCGTTCTTGGGGCGCAGGCGCGAGAACGAGAAGCCGGTACCGCCGCCGCTCTTGTGCACCATCGCCGTATCGCGCAGCGAGCCGAAGATACTCTCCATCGTGTCCTCGATCGGCAGGACGAAGCAGGCCGACAGCTGCTGAAGGTCGCGGCCGGCGTTCATGAGGGTCGGCGAGTTCGGCATGAACTCGAGGTTCACCATCATGTTGTAGAACTTCGCCTCGGCCCCGCCGAAATTGCCGTCGCCCGAGTAGAGGGCGTCAGCGGAGGCGATGTTGTGGGCGACGCGCCGGAACAGCTGCTCGGGCGTCTCCATGAACTTGCCGTTCTCGTCTTTCTTGAGGTAGCGCTTCTCAAGAACGGTGATCGCGTTTGGCGTCAGTTTGCCGACTTTCTTCGGGGCGGCCGTTTCTTTCGCCGGCTCGCTCTTCATCACATTCTTCAAACCCTCCGCCAGATTCACGCGCGCATCCAATCTCGATTCAGACATCACCCACCCTCCTTCCGCTGTTTCATCCCTGTTGAAATACGTTACAAACCGTTGTTTTCGCCTTGTGGCCACCGGGGATATAGCCCCACTATGTTGTGGCCGAGCTATACTAAAACACTACATATTGGGTGTCAACGCTTTTTTAGCGTAAAATTCAACAATCAGAATAACCCCCTAAAAATCAATCATTTATATTAACGTCCTTGCGGCTTTATGCCATACTATACGGAGCTTATGCGCAATACCATCTACCTATTACTTGTCGTGTGCCTGCTGCTCCCGGCAGCGCGGGCAAAATGCGCCACCGGGGCGCAGCGCGAGAAGGATTCGACGGTCTATATCGTCCCCGACATAGAGACGTTCGTCTATACGCTCTCGCTCTGGGACAAAGACAAACGGTTCCCGATCTTCATCGGAAATAACCGGTTCGTCGAGAAGTTCCTGGAAGCATACCCCGACGCACACATCGTCACCGCGCCGAAGGCGTATTTCATCGACGTGACGCCGGAGACGGTCCTCAAGGCGCTGTACGCATCGTGGGGGCCGGAAACGCTCTATGACATCAAGCGGCCGGTCACCAAAGAGGACATCAATAGGCGGCTCCGCAAGAACGGCGTCACTCCGCGCGGCATCGTGATCACGCGCATCGGCGACGCGGAGTTCGCGGGCGGACTGCTCCTCGCGGCGCGCCACGGGCAGCCGATCGATTTCATGGAGCTGCTCCCGGGGACGACGCGCGACGAAAAGGGGGCGGCGATCCCTCCCCACTGCGACTTGAAAGTCGTCGACTATATCAGGAAAGATATCATCGCGCGGATCGTCTCATGGGGATACGAATACCGCGGGATCGGCACCGGCATCGACTACATAACGCTGGCATTGAACCTGCCGGTCCACTACAACAGTTTCTCGGTAGACGATGCGATCAACCGCGAGGAGCAGACCGCCATACGCGCATACGCCTACTGCGGCCGCCTCTTCGAGGGAGAGGGCGGCATGGCGCTCTACCAGGCCAACTGCGCCGCCTTCCTGCCGGTCCACAAGGCGCTCCTGTTCGACCGGTGGCCGGCAAACTGGCGGTACGGGATGGGCGAAGCGGCGTGGTCCCTCTACAAGAACATACCGGTCACGCACCTGAACGGCAACGACGCGAACATGGAAGCATGGCGCGCGCTCATGGAGAAAGGCAACGCGTTCGACCTCATATTTGTCCAGTCGTCCGGCGGCGCCACCAACTGGATGGACGGCACGGTCGATGATATACCCGACTCGGCCCCCACCATCGTCCATTTTTCGCACAGCAATGGTGCGCAGAGTCCCCACAGCCGGAATACGATCGGCGGCCGATGGCTCTCCAACGGCGCGTTCATCTACCTCGGGTCGCTCAGCGAGCCGCAGAACAGGGCGTTTCAGAAACCGGCGGACATCGCCGAGGCGATCGAGCGGGGCGAGCCGCTCGGCAAGGCGTTCCAGCAAAAAGAGAAGCTCGGATCGCGGTTCGCCGTCCCGTGGAAGCTGATCTACTTCGGCGACCCGATGTACACGGTGCGGTTCGCGGTGCGGCCCGACGACGGGCCGCAGGGCACGCTTTTCCAGAGAGGGCTCCTCGCCCTCAACCGGATGAACTTCAGGGAGGCCGCGGCGCATTTCGAGAACTTCATCGCCTCGTCGCCCGGGTCGGGGCTGGCAGCCACGGCGCAGGATTTTCTCATGAGAACCTACGACATACTGTTCATGGAATACGCCTCGCAGAAATACCCGGTCCAGAAATATCTCACCGACAGCTATGTGAAGGACTGGTACTGCGGGACGCCGTCGGAGGCGCAGAAGACCCACGACGACCTCGTCTACCTCAGGTCCCGCGAGCTCTGCCTGTTCCTGACCAACCTTGCCGCGCAGAAGGCGGCGAACAGCTACGTCAACGGACTCATCGCCGGACGGATACGGGCGCTGGAGGCCTCTGCCCCGTTCATAAAAGAGTGGGCGGTCGCGGGGCCGTTCACGCCGGACGCTGAGAAGAGACACCCTGAGATCGCGGAACCGTCCGGCCTGGCCGTCTACCGGCCGATCGCCTTCGATAACACCGTCTACCCGTGGTCGACGCTCTCCGCGGACCCTGCTACGAACACGCTCAGCCTCACGCCGCAGGCCGACCAGCCGCCGGAGAGCTTCGCCTACGCGGCGGCGCTGGTCGCCCAGTCTCACGACGGCCCCGCCGACTTCGCGGTTAGGTCTTCGGCTCGCTGGATTCTCTACGTGAACAACGCGAGGGCCGCGGACAACTTCGACGCGCTCGCCGCCGGAAAAGAGGCCGTCATGGCCCGGGTGTCTTTGAGAAACGGGATCAACAAGGCGGTCTTCAAGATATACAGGGGCGCCGCCGAGTGGAAGCTCTCGTGCGCGATAGCGCCTGCGGGCGGCAGCGGTTTCTCCGTCCCCCTGCCGCTGGAGCGCAACCTGTCGAGGAACAGCCCGCTGTTCGAGAAAAAACCCGATCGCAGGAGGCAGGGCACATTTTCTCTCATACAGGAAGGTTCGCCGGAAAAGGTATTTCCCTGGCAGAATAAATAGGGCTTCTTATGCGCCTACCGAGGCAAGCTCTTTCGCGCGTTCGATGATGTCGAGGGTCCGCTCTTCGCTGCCGATGCACATGATGTGCGCGCCGTGGCAGCACTGGCGGAACTCGTTGAGCTGGCGGGCGGCGATCTCGATCCCCGTCTTGAGCGGATCGGCGGACTTCTCGAGCTCTTCGATCAGCGCGTCCGGCACCTGGACGCCGGGGACATTTTCGTTGAGGAAGCGGGCCATCTTGGCTGACTTCAGGAGCAGGACGCCGGCGAGCACCTTGACGTTCAGTCCCGCCACGCACTTCATGAACGCGCCGAACTTCTCCGCGTCGTAAACCGCCTGCGTCTGGAAAAACCGCGCCCCCGTCTCGATCTTCTGCTGCATCTTGATCACCACCGGCTCGACCGGGACCGACCCCGGATTGACGCTCGACCCGAGGAAGAAAGAGGTCTTTCCCTTGAGCTCGTGGCCCGCGGCGTCGACGCCGCGGTTAAGCCCCGAGGCGACCTCGAGGAGCTGGACCGACTCGATATCGAAGACCGGCTTCGCCGTCTTGTGGTCGCCCGTAGTGATCTGGTCGCCGGTCAGCGCGAGGACGTTCTCGATCCCGAAGGCGGCGGCGCCGAGCAGGTCCGACTGGAGCGCGATCCGGTTGCGGTCGCGGCAGATCACCTGGTAGATCGGCTCGACACCTTCCTGCTTGAGGATGATCGCGGCGGGAAGCGCCCCCAGGCGCATGATCGCCCGCTGGTTGTCGGTGACGTTGATCGCGTCGACCTTCCCCTTGAGGAGCTGCGCCTTCCTGACGAAGGGAGCGATATCCGCGCCTTTCGGCGGGCAGAGCTCCGCCGTGATCGCGAATTCGCCGCCGAGGAGTTTGTCTTTTAATTTTCCCATGGATCTATGTCCTCGAAGGTCAGAGCTTGCTCCGCGCCCTTTCGCCGATGTTCAGCGAGGAGGGTTTGGTGTGTCTGGAATAATCCTTCATCGGCTTTATTGTGCGCATCTTGTCGAGCTGGCCCTGCTCCTTGAGCCGCTCGTAGATCCGCACCCAGGCGCAGTCCCTGGTCTTGTCGAGCTCGCATTTCCCGTCGTCCATGCCGCCGCAGGGGCCGTGCAGCAACCCCTTCGGGCAGCGGGTCACGGGGCATATCGAGGCGGTCTCTCCGAGGACACACTCGCCGCACAGCGAGCAGTTCTCGACGAAGTCGCCGACCCGCTTGGTGTTGCCGAGAAAACCGGTGTCGAGCGCCGGGAAAACCGGCGTCTTTTCGAAAAGCGCGGACATCGTCTGGACGCCGGCGCCGCAGGAGAGCACCAGCACCGCATCGGAACGCACGAACTCGTCCTGGTGCTCCATCACCAGTTTGCGCGTGAGATTCATGTGGCAGGTCTCGTCGGGGACGATCCAGCCGGTGACGTGCCTGCCGCGCGACTCGAGCTCCTCCTTCATCGCGAGGACCTCCGGCTCGCCGCCGGTCTTGCACGCCTTGGCGCAGCTCCCGCAGCCGACGATAAAGATATTCCGCTTGTCGCCGACCGACGCGAGGACGTCGTCAATTTTCTTCGCGGTGGTTATGATCATTATTCCCCTACCTGCAATTTCGCCGCGCGGACCGTGTTGTGCATCAGCATCGCGATGGTCATCGGGCCGACGCCGCCGGGGACCGGCGTGATGGCGCCGGCGACCTTTTTCACGTTCTCGAAATCGACGTCGCCGACGAGGCGGTAACCCTTCTGCGCCGCGGGATCGTCGACGCGGTTTATCCCGACGTCGACGACGACGGCCCCCTCTTTTACCATATCGGCCTTGATAAAACAAGGACTTCCGATGGCGGCGACCAGGACGTCGGCCGAGCGGCAGATCCCCGGCAGGTCGCGCGACTGCGAGTGGCAGACCGTCACGGTCGCGTTCGCCCCCTTCGCCTTCTGCATCAGCATCGCGGCGAGCGGCTTCCCCACAATGTTGCTGCGCCCGACGATAACGACGTGCTTGCCCTGGACGTCGACCCCGCTCCGCTGGAGCAGGACCTGGACCCCGTAGGGCGTGCACGGCATGAACCGCGGCGTGCCGACGAGCATGAGGCCGACGTTTTCCGGATGGAACGCGTCGACGTCCTTGACCGGGAAGATCGACTGGAGCACATCAGACTGGTCGAACCCTTTCGGCAGCGGGAGCTGGACCAGGATCCCGCTGATCGAAGGATTGTCGTTGAGATCCTCGATGATGTCCAGGAGCTCCGCGTGCCGCGCCGTCGCGTAGAGCCGGTGGATCTCCGAGTAGATGCCGAGGCGCGCGCAGGCCTTTTCCTTCATGTTCACGTAGGCGGCCGACGCGGGGTCCTCGCCCACGATCACCACCGCCAGCCCCGGCGGGTTCCCCTCGTCCTTCAGCTTCTGAATATCCCTCTGAAGTTCGTTCAGGATCTCTTCCGACACCTTCTTACCGTCAATGATTCTCGCTTCCATAACGCTCCTTTCAAACTATTGGTCATCCTGAGGAACGAAGCGACGAAGGATCTCACAGACCTCTGGGATAAGCTGTAAGATTCTTCGCTTCGCTCAGAATGACATTTCATCCTATAGCGTCGCCAGCGTCACGATGAACCTCGTCCCCTTGCCCTCCTCGCTGTAGCACTGGATGTCTCCGTCGTGCGCCATGGCGATATGACGGGCGATCATCAGCCCGAGTCCGATCCCCTTTACCTGCCCGGTCTTGAACTTGTCCACCTGCTTGAAACTGTCGAAAATATGAGCCAGCTCGTGCGCGGGGATGCCGACGCCGTTATCGACGACCTCGATCTTGAGCTTGCCGTTCTCGATCGCGTCCGAGACGCAGACCGCCGTCCCCTTCGGGTTGAACTTCACGGCGTTGTCGAGGAGGTTGTGGATCAGCTGCTTCACGCGCGCGCGGTCGGCGATGATCGTCCCGATCCCCGGAACGAGCGCCTTTTCGACGCTGATCCCCTTTTCCGCGATATGCGAGGCCAGCCCGGCGACCGCCTCGTCGACGACCGCCGACACGTCGAAACGCTCCTTGGAAAGCGACATCTTCAGCGACTTCTTCTCGATCGCCGCGTAATCGAGGAGCTTGTTGATCAGCCCCTCCTGGTGTTCGATCTGCGCGTAGCTCTTGTTGAGCGCGCTCAGCTGCTTGTCGGTCAGCGCCCCCATGATCCCGTCGCGAAAAAGCGATATCGTGGACTTGACCACGGCGAGCGGCGTCTTGAGCTTGTGGCTGGTCATCATGATGAACTCGCTCTTCATGTTCTCGACGAGCCGCATCTCGGTGATATTGCGGACGGAAACGACGCACCCCGCGTCGGCGCCGTCGCTGTCCTTGAGGCGCGTCATGAGGACCGAGAAGACGAGCGCCTCGGACTCCCTGGACACCATCTCGGCGACCACCGGCTCCGCGTTGCGCACCGCGGCGTCGATCGGCACCGACAGCGCGTACCGGTCGAACAGCGGAACGAACTCCTTCCCCTGCGCCGCGTCGCCCGTGTTGAATATCTTCTTCGCCGCCTCGTTGATCAGGACGATCCGGTTGTCGGTATCCGCGACGATGATGCCGTCGGCCATGTTCGCCACGATCGCCTCCTGCCGCTGCGCCTCGAGGTCACGGACCTTCTTGTTGGCGACGGAGAGCGCCGCGTTGGTCCGGTGGAGCCTGACGTTCTGCACCTGGATCACCGTGGCGAAGAGCACCAGCGCCGCGACGAAGATCAGCCCCATCCCCCACACAAAATGGCCGGTGTAGGCCCCCTCTTTGACGGCCCCTTCCTTGAACGCGAAGCGCATCTCCCAGTTGGTGTCGCCGATCTGTATCTTACGGCTGGTGAATTCCTCGGGGAATTCGCCGGGCCCCATCGATATGATGCGCCCGTTCTGGTCCAGGAGGCGCATGTAGTACTGCTGCCGCAACGCCTTGATGAACGCCTCGCTGACGATCGTCTCGACCTCGAAGACGCCGGCGACCCAGCCAACGCGCGCCTTGCCCTTGTTCACCGGGATGAACGCCATGAAGCCGACGCCGTGCCGCCTGATGTCCATGCTGACGGAAACGGCGAGCTTGCCCTCCTTCTCCGAGCGCTTCATCGGCGCGGCCGATTCGCGGATCTCGCTGATGTTGAGGCTTTTCGACTCCTTGTTCTCCTCGAGCGGATAGATCTCGCGGATAAAGCCGTTCTGGTCGATGTACTGTATCGCGAGGAACCCGGAAACCTGTTTCGTTATCCCCTCCGCGAAGGTGCTGAACTCCCTGGTCTTCACCTCGCTGAGCGATTCGTAATACGACTTGAGCGCGATCAGGGCGCCGAAACGGACGCCGAGGTAGCTCTGTATGCTCTCTCGCAGCTGTTCGGCGGCAAGGCCGCGCTGGGCCGCGACGGTCACCTTGCGCTTCGCGCGCAGCGTCCCGTCGATAACCGCGACAGCGCCGACGCCGAGCGCGACGATGATCAGATTGACGATGATGATACGGATGATCTTCATTTTATTGTGTCATCGCGAAACGCTAAAAGAAAAAGAAGAACTTATGCTTCTTCTTGTCTTTCTCCTCCCGCTTCTCTTCCCTGCTGTCGTCCCGCTCCGGGTCGCGCACCGCTTCGGCGTCGGCCGAACGGGCCGCGAGATCTCTCAGCGACATCAGCTCCTCCTGCGCCTTCTCCGCCTCGTCGCAATCGGCGTACTTGCGGGCGATCTCGCGGAACCGCCCCGTGATCTCGTCGTAACGCGGCGCGGCTTCCTTCTGCGCGAGCTCGGCATCCTTAAAGCGCATCGCATCAGCGTAGGCCGCTTTCGCCTCCGCGACACGCTGCTTCTTCGCCTCGTACCCGGCCGTCGACGAGAAATACTGGACGAACCGCTTGGCGACATAGGCCGTCGCGTCCTTGGGCGGCTCGATCGCGAGCCAGTCGCCCATCGTCTCCTTGACGGTGAACTTGTACCCGTTGGGGATCTTGCACAGGACGGTGAAGTTCTCGCCTGCGCCGCAGTGGGCCTGGATGTTGTTGGCGATCACCTCGTTGTCCTTGACGAACTGGTTGAAGATCCAAACCCTCGCCTTCGCGGGGTATTCGATCTGGCACCATTCGCCGGTATGCCCGACCACATTCACCTCGTCGCCCTTCCCGAGCTGGCACACCACCTCGCGGTAGGTATCCGGCTTGGAGCGGACATTGACGTTGGTCCCGCTGATCTTCCCGATGTACGGGAGCTCCTCGGCATGCGCCGCGCCCGCGCACAGGGAGACCAGCACGCTCAGACACACGAACAGCTTTTTCATGGGCACCTCCTCTTTCGTGGATAATAGTCAAGCAGCCATACACAATTGAGACATATTGTCCTAAATAACAGACGCAAGGTCAATATCGTAACCGATTTATATGATTATATGGTCGCAGGCCCTAAATGTCACGGGACTGTGCCTATGCAAAATCACCATATTTAAGTTATTTTGCATAATACGCACACAACGCCCAACTCCGGAATTGTTATTATGAATGACTGTCGTCACACAAATTCCACCTAAGCACAAAAAGCTGGCGGACATTTTCTACGGAACCGGCAATGCCGACGGGCCGTTATCCGCCGTTTCATTACTTCTGCACGTCGCGCGAGTAGAGTATCTCGGCTTTGGGGAGATAGGTGATGGTGACGTCTTCGAGGACGGGGGTTTCGTCGAGATAATATTTATATGTTGGATCTCCCGACTGATAAAACGAACTTTTATTCGCTTGATCTTTTTGCGTTATCAACAACGCCCTAAAATAGAGCCGCTTCGAATCGGCCTCCGAGATACCCTTCCGGGATGCACGAAACTTGCTTACATCCCACGACGACCCGTCTGAACTTGTCAGGAAGACAACACCTTCGGAATTAGCATTCGCCGTTTTCGGAATGGTTATTGTTCCCGATAATGTACCCCAACTCACATTTTCAGGCACATCAAAGCATGTACCCCAATAACCGAAATCGCTTATCTGCGGGGTTCCGCCTATAAGCGTTGGATCTGTAAAATTATATTCCCCAAGGTTGTTGAACTTGTATTGCGCCCCAGGACTTCCGGGAATAATTCTGACATAACCGATTTTGCCCCAAGTTAGATGGAGTGCTGAATACCTATCGTCATTTCCACCTTTGCCATACAAACCAATACTACCATTGGCTGATAGAGGACTACGCTCTGTATCCCCCAGGGAGTCCCCCCAATTGGCTCCCGTACCATTATCTATCAGCCAAAAATAATATTTATTTCCAGTTGCGGCCACATAGATATCCTTTTTGGGATTATAAACTAGCTTTGCTGAGTAGAATTTATCTTCGTTGGCACTATTTCTATACATCAACTGCCCACTCTTTGGATTGCTTCCAGTCTTAACAAATTGTGCGACAAACACTTTTTCTTCGATTCCATTATTCCCATTTAACAGAACCTGACAGACAAAATCTTTTGGTAATGGCCATTCCTTCTTGGTTTGATCACCAAAAGCCGCAACTTCATTTGGAATAGGACCATCATACGGCCCATGATAATCGGTCGTCCCCTCATTTGCTTCGTAGTTCCATTCTTGCCCTAGAACACATTTTGTTCCTGGCCAAAAATCCTGCCAACTGGCTTCTGGTGGAACCATACAGGTCCCCGGCCAGTGAATGACTGCTCCCGTTACGTTGTCATAAATAACAGGAAGGGGATCCTCGCCGTTATTGACATCACGAGGACCTTCCGCTTTGTTACCAACTCCGTTAATATCTGCAACTTGAATCTTCAGTCCAAATTCCTTCCACTTATAAGCATCATCAACATCGGAGAAGTTCTTACCATTTCCAACAAGATCACAGACTGGTCCATAGCCACCTGATAATTTCAATGTATTATCGACTACATCCACAACAATACTACTTCCTTCCCTTGCCTTCCAAATTGTTGATGAGCCAGCGCTCCACCCAAGAGCCTTCGAGTAAAACCTTACTTGTCCCCCATCCAGATCGTTTCTGAAATTATCCCAGAAACCAAGCTTCACCGCATTCTTCACCACATAGTAATTGGATGCATTCGAATAACCCGCATCTTCAGACCACGTCTGTGTTCGATCATCAGTGGACACAACAGGGCATGAGTCTGCTGCCGTCGTTTTATATGCAACTACGTTTGGATCTGTAACAGTAGTAGTAGTATCGTCATAACCATCAAAGTCTGATTGCTTCGAAAAAGTCTTAACCTTAAACAACCGCGCAACCGCAATGAGCGTCTTTTGCGCCATCTTCGTTTCGGTGTTACCGACCTTTTTATAGACCATCCCGTTCGATTCGATCTCATAGAAACCGCCGGAGCTGAAAGAGAACTCAGTCGAATAGAAATCGGGCTTCTTCCTGTTCGGGTTCGCGTTTTGTTTCACGCGTTGCTTTATCTCATTTGAAACACTTCCCAGATCATCTATCCAATAATCAAAGCCGCTCCAGTAAACCAAAGGTCTTTTTTCAATTATCCTATCTGCAATTACGCTCGATTGAGTAGTTCCTACACCTTCGACTCCCTCAAGAACGGCCTGCAGGACAAACTTCGGAGCTGTATTCAGGTTGACCGGCGCTCTTGCTTTAACCACACCCGTATTATCCAAAACATTCGGATCTACATAGCTGAAGACCGTGATATAGTCTTTGATCGTGTTATAGACACCATCGCCGACGCCGTCAGCGAGCTTCACATGCTCTTTTGTCGGATATTTCCCGCTAAATTGATTATCGCGTTTATTAATAATATTCTGCGCCACGGTCGCAGCGCTCGCAACTCCAAGCTTCGTGAAGAGTCTCTCGAGCATTGCCTGCAGGTTCGGGTTCCAATCGTTTATGTTGATCATGCTCGAGCAGTCGCGGATCTTGAGAATGCACTTTCCGGTGTGTGTAATCTTGGTATTGCCAGAAAGGTCTTTAATCTCTTCCGTGCCGATCCCTTCCGTGAAACTGTCACCGATAACGCCATCAATGTTCGAAAAAGAAGGACGGGACGGGTCACCGAATCTGCCCGTGTTTTCCTTAAACCTATCGTAGAACCATGCTTCAGACTCCCAAGGATCACCGGGAATAATCGGACTGTCAAAAGAGCGCACTTTCGCTTTCGCACGCAGTTCCATGATCGCCCGCTCGATGCCGCCCTCGGCGACAAAGCGCGCCTTGGTGCGGAAGTCGTGCTGGACCGCGCCGCCGCTTTCGAGGGTCATGTTCATCACGAACGCAACGCCGAGGACGAGGAGGAGCGTGAGGATCCCCAGCGTGAGGATGAGGGCGACGCCTTTTTCGTTATTCTGCCGTTTATATTTGTTTTTCATATTCTCTCGAGATTGCTACGGATACTCGGGCGCGGCGTTGGTGTCGATCTTCAGCTGGTCGACGGCGCGCGTCCTGTTGCGCATGCGCGCGATGCCCACGAACGTCTTCGCGTGGTTCTCCAGCGCAGTCTGATCGTCCTTATATTTCCTGATCGTGTCGTCGTCCGCGGTCTTGATCGTGATCTTCACCGCCCGAGGTAGGCCAGCGGCATATGACGATGTCCAGTTATTGGACCAGTTGGTACCATCGTAGTACGAGATGGCGAGGCTGACGACGTTCGACGCGAGCAGCTCGCTTGCCCCATCGGTGAATTTCCCGAAGTTGCTGATCTTTGCGGCATCCCCCTTATCGCTCTCTCCGATGGTGTGGACATACCGCATCAGGTTGAACCGGTTCGCCAGGTCGGCGTCGGTCGTGCGCAACCAGAACCCGACCTCAGCGGCGCCTAAATAATTATCTTCCCGGACATCTGGGACGATGCAATACGCCTCGGGGCCTGCCGTCCCGGTCTTCGAGCCGCTCTCGGTCCCGACAAACGTATATACGGGGGCACCGGCCTCGCTATAGGTCGTATAGGCGCCCGACAGTTCCCGGACCATCCGGTCGAGCGCGATCCGCGCGCTCTGGTAAACCTGCGTATTGTCATACCCCTTCTTGAACGCCGCCGTCCCCTGGCGGAAGATCATCGCGAGGGCGATGACAAGGATGGTGAGGAGGCCGAACGACACAAGGAGTTCCAGCAGGGTAAAACCGGATCTGTTTCGCAAGCGCATCATACGCTATCCCCTGAACAATATCCGTTTAATCAACAACAGAACGAATAAGAAACCGATGGACGCAACCGCGATCTTCATCACCTTATTCTGCATAAGCTGAGCGAGCGAGCTAAAGACATCTTGCACCGATTCCGGCTTCTTGAAATGCTTAACCTCAGAGACAAAACCTGATATCTCTTTCTTCGCCCGCGCTTTCAGAGATGCCTCTTCCGCTTCTGAAACGACTCTAAACTGCCTAACGTTATGAAAATAGAGCGTGTCGAGCACGTTCCTTTTCGACGGCGGCAGATACCGGAGCAACGCCTTTACCTGCTCCTTCGAATATCCGAGGGTATCCCCGGTTTGCGCTATGTGATAGGCGACTCTCTTTTTTTCGCTGGGAAGCCTTGGCAGGTCCTTGGCGTTGATCGTATTCGCGATGGAAACTATGAGAACCATTGTAAAGACGAGAGAAACCGTTCTCACGCAAACCGCCTTTCGCAGAAATAGCTTCCAAAAGGTAATTTACACTAGAAACGGGGGGAAGTCAATGGATGTAAAATACAGCCAGGCAACCAACTCAGCCGTCAATCCCCGTCCGCATCGTCGCCCGCGGCACGTTCGGAGGGCGGCTGGTACTTTCTGTGGGGCTTGACCTCCGCTTTGAGGAAGCGGTTGATCTCGCCTGCGGTGAGGTAGCGGTACTGGCCGCATTTCAGGGGGCCGATCTTGAGGAAGCCGATCTGGACGCGCCTGAGGTGGACGACGCGGCGGGCGATCTGCTCGAACATCCGCTTGACCTGCCGGTTGCGCCCCTCGTGGATCGAGAGGCGCACGAGCGCGCGCTTTTCGAAGCGGGTGACGTGCAGGACCTTGGTCCCGGTGACCTTCCTGCCGTCCAGGACGATCCCCTTCTCGAGACGGCTGATCTCCTCCTTGCCGATCTCGCCGGTGACCGTCGCATCGTAGACCTTCGTCACCTCGTAGCGAGGATGGGAGACCTTCAGCGAAAAGTCGCCGTCGTTGGTGATCAGGATCGCCCCCTCGGTGTCGTAATCGAGGCGGCCGACGGTGAAAAGGCGTAATCCCTGCTCGCGGAGCAGGCTGTAGACCAGCGGGCGGTCGCCGTAGTCGGCGTGAGAGCAGACGTAGCCGGCCGGCTTGTTCAGGAGGATGTAGACCTTCTTCGGCGACTTGATCGATTTGCCGTCGACGAGGACCTTGTCCGACGGTTCGACCGTCGTGCCGAGCTTGGTCACGGTCTTGCCGTTCACCGTGACGCGACCCTGCAGCATGATCTCCTCGCACTTGCGGCGCGAATCGATCCCGGCGTCGGCCATGAGTTTTTGGAGACGGATAGACATATAAATCACTATTCGGTAACGCGGACAGGTGTGGAGCGTTCCCGTCAGCATCGCGAGATTTTCCCCGGCGAGGAAAATCTCGCTCGGCGACAATTCTCGCTCGTCCCTCGCTTACGCTCGGGACACCATGCCCGCTCGAATTGTCAACGTGCTGACAGGAACACTCCACACCTGTCCCGCAGCGTCTGAATTCGATCAGAGACAAAAGACCAAAGGCCCACATTCATGCCACGCAGGCCTTTGGTCTTCGGTCGTTGTGTATGGGTTTTACGATCAAACAGGCGGCTTGGTTTTCTTCAGGCCGAACACGCGGTCGCCGGCCTTAAACTGGCCGCGCTTCTTGAGCTCTTCGACGCGCTCGAACCGCTTCATGACGGAACGCTTCACCTGCATCGTCCCGCCCGATTTGCCGAAGCTTGGATGGATTGACATGGCAGATTCCTCCTTCTTTTTCGTTTACTTCATCGAATCGTCGATCCACTTCAGATACTCTTCGCTGCCGGCGACGATCGGCATGGCGATGATCTCGGGGACCGAGTAGCTGTGGTTTTCCTTCACAGCCGTGTAAAGGGCGCCCAATATACCCTTTTTCGTTTTAATAATCAAGAGAGATTCTGCGCCGACCTCCAGCTTGCCCTGCCACCAGTAGTGCGATTGGACGCCGTCGACGATATTGACGCAGGCGGCGAGCTTGCGGTTCAGGAGGGCTTTGGCTATCTTTTCGCCCTCGGCGCGGTTCGAGACGGTCACGTAGACGACGACGTATTCCATGAGCCCCTTCTTATTTGTCTTTTTTCAGGAAGAGGGTTTGCGTGGTGTCGTCTGACGCGTTCTGGTTGATCCCCGCGCGCTTGCTGTAACAGGAGACGAGCTCCCATCCGTCGTTCCCGGCCGTTTGCAGGTACTCATGGACGAGCGGGCACGAGAGCACCGCATTCTGCGTATTCCCTTCCGCGGGCTGCACTTTTCCGACCCAGACGCCGTTCACGAACGTCACGCGGTCGAACTGGACCGTGCACGTCCTGTAATCGAATTGCCTGTGTTTCTGTTCCGACGCGCGCGGGGAAGGGGCCGCCAGCAGGAAAAGCGCCAGGACGGCGAGACAGGCTATTGCAAAACAGTTCTTTCGTGTTCTCATGCAACCTCCGTGAAACAGGTATGTTAATCGAACAGCTTCCGTATCTCGTCGGGCACGCGGACCGGCTTGCGCTCTTTGTTGATGAATGCGTGCGCGGTCATCCCGGCGGCGATCAGGCGCAGGTCCTTCCTGATCTCGTAGTCGAATATGATGCTCGCGTTTTTGACGGCGCGCACCTTGATCTGTATCGTGATCAGGTCGTCGTACGTCAGCGGCGCCTCGTACCTGCAGTTCGCCTCGACCACCGGCAGGTAGATCCCCTTCTTCTCGAGCTCGGTATACGCCGTGCCGCAGGCGCGCATCAGCTCGGTGCGCGCGACCTCGAACCAGGTGAGGTACTTGCCGTAATAGGCGACCCCCATCTGGTCGGTCTCTTCGTAGCGGACGCGGAGCTGGAATTCGTGGGTGCGCATGACAACAGGCCCTTATTTCTCTAGCAGCGCGACGATCTCCGCCTTTTTCTTCTCCATCAGCGCCTTCGTGTCCGCCTCGAGGTTGAGGCGCAGCGCGGGCTCGGTGTTGGAGGGGCGGACGTTGAACCACCAGTCGGGGTATTTCGCCGATATCCCGTCGAGAAAGTAGACGTTGCCGTCCTTGTATTTCTGCGCGAGCTCCTTCATCTTGCCGTCCTTGTCCTCCACCTCGAAGTTGATCTCGCCCGTCGCGTAATACTTCCTGAGCGGCTTTACGATCTCGGAAACCTTCTTCCCCTCCTTGCTGATCAGGTTCAGGAACTTGATCATCGTGATCTGGCCGCTGTCTGCGTAATAGTTCTCGCGGAAATAGTAGTGGCCGGACAGCTCGCCGCCCAGCGCCGCGTCGTTCTTGCGCATGATCGCCTTGATGAACGAATGGCCGACGCGCGACTCGATCGCCTTGCCGCCGTGCGCCGCGACGTCCTCGGCGACGATCTTGCTCGAGCGCAGGTCGTACACGACCGCCTGGCCCTTCTTTTCCGAGAGGATCTCGCGGGCGATCAGGGCGCAGACGAGGTCGTTGGTGATCGTCTCGCCGTTCTCGTCGACGAACGCGACGCGGTCGCCGTCGCCGTCGAACGCGATCCCGAGGTCGGCCTTCTCGGCCTTGAGCCGCTTCTTGAGCTCGACGAGGTTCTCCTCCTTGAGGGGGTTCGCCTCGTGGTTCGGGAACCTGCCGTCCGGCTCGAAATACATCGAAACCATCGAGCAGGGCAGTTTCGCGAAGACCTTCGGGAGGTATTTGCCGACGATGCCGTTGCCCGTGTCGATGACGGCCTTCAGCGGCTTGATGCCGTGGACGAACTTCAGGACGTGCGCGACGTAGTCTTCGGTGATGTCCTTTTTGATGACCTTGCCCCGCTTGCCCGTCGACGCGAACTTGCCGCTCCTGACCAGCGCCTCCATGTCCTTGATCCCCGTGTCGCCGCTGATCGGTATCGCCTGCTCGCGGCACATCTTGAAGCCGTTGTACTTCGCCGGGTTGTGCGACGCGGTCACCATGATCCCGCCGGGATAACCGTAGTGGCCGACGGCGAAATAGAGCGCCGGGGTCGAGACCATGCCGATGTCGACGACGTCGACGCCGCAGGAGACGATCCCCTCGATGAGGGCGTCGCCGGCCACCGGCGAGCTGACGCGCATGTCGCGCCCGACCACCAGCGTCTGCACCTTGTAGAAGGTCGCCGCGGCCTTGCCGATGTCGACGCACAGCTTCTCGTTCAGCTCGTCAGGGAAAACCCCCCGTATATCGTACGCTTTGAAGATAGACACAACCCCCTCCTTGTTTTTTACGCCCGTTCCATCCAGTATGCCAAGAGATCCTTCAGCGTGTCGTCCAGCGAATACTCGGGACGCCAGCCGGTCTTTTTCACAAATTTCGACGGGTCGCCGCAGACATAGGTGATGTCGACCTTGCGGACCCGCTCCTTGTCCTGCCTGACCTTCAGCCGCACCCCCGAGACGGCGATCATCCGCTCGAGGATCTCGCCGATCTCGAACAGCTTCCCCGAACAGACGTTGTACGCCTCGCCGCCCGCGCACTTCTGCGCCGCGAGGTGGTAGGCTCGCACGACGTCGCGCACGTCGGTGAAATCGCGCTTCGCCTTGAGGTTGC
>Ga0116155_10001205_pt1 | contig 18827 bp, 12 predicted proteins | sample AD_UKC032_MetaG_FD_89890 | JGI IMG/M metagenome (GOLD analysis project Ga0116155, IMG submission 89890) | Active sludge microbial communities of municipal wastewater-treating anaerobic digesters from USA - AD_UKC032_MetaG | ecosystem: Engineered > Bioreactor > Anaerobic > Digestate | place: USA...
GCAAATGGCAGCAGTAGTAACAGCGTCGACGGCTCGGGCACGTCTCCTCCCTGCACCCCCCCCGCCTCCGAGAGGCGCCCTGACGCCGCTTCCGAAGTAGAAGTACGCATAGCCGCCCTCTTCAAAATAATCTCCCGGGTTATGCCCTTCGATCTGCCAGTCGAAATACTCCCATTCAAGCCCGTCGATCACGACCGGCGAGGGCGGATTACCCGGATCCGCTTTGCCGTCAAAATACAGCTGGACAAGATCACCAATTTCCGTCTCATCAAGATCGAGCCCTTCCATTGACGCCCAGTTGCTGTCGATTATCGAGTATTCCTGCGTCTGAAAACTAAAAACTGTCCCTTGACCATTAATTCCTCCCCAAAGGGTCATCCCGTATATTTTTCCTCTGTACTGCGACAACTTACCGTAAGCAGGCCTTCCACCATCATCGGGACCTCCTCTAAATTCATAAAGCACCGTAAAGTCTGATCCGTCGGGCTTGACGCTGAATACAGTTCCCTCATTAAAACTACCGCCGTATGTTGCCGTGCCGTAGAGCCGGTCACCGAAATATGAGAGGGCACCTAACGGATTGTATCCTTCGCTCATGTCGCTGTTGAAAGCATGGAGAACGGAATAACCGCTGCCGTCCGTCCCGACTGTATAAATTGTTCCATTACCATTGCCGCCGTATCCTGTCATCCCATACAACTGATTTCCAACGAGAACCAACCCGTTCCCGTTCTCGACTATTCCTTGAGTTTGGCTGCTGTCGGTCACGGGATCTATGCTTGATCCGGACAGAGGCAACGAAAAGATGACGCTTTCCTGTTCGGAAACTCCAAAAAGCTTGTTAGCCTGCGCTGAGTAGACAAGCGTTGTGACGGGACATCCCATGTTTCCAGGCCAACCTACTTCGAAGTTGCGCAGGATCGTATAATTATTCCCGTCAGTTCCTATTTTAAAAAATGTTCCTCCTTGATTTGTCCCTTCGTATTTTGTAGTGCCATAAAGAAAATCCCCGACCAATGTGAGGGCCGCTGGCGAATCAGAACCGTTGCCGGGATCAAAATATTGCATAACGCTGTACCCGGTTCCATCAACGCCTATCCTGAATATGCCGCCCGCCAAGTCATCCCACGGATAGCTGTCGTCTCTGCTTCTCGGGACTATACCGTAGAGCGTTTGCTTGTCGGCCGAAAGAGTTAGGCTGCCATGCGGATGCTGCAATCTATCCCCTCCATCGCCAAATGCATGAAGAAGGACCGGATCGCTCCCATCCGTCTTTATGCTGAATATACAGCCCCTTCCCATGCCCGCGTCAGTATTTGACGCCATCCCGTAGATCCTATTTCCTATGACCGTTACATCACCGTAAGGCTGAACTCCGTTATAATATACATTTTCTTCACTATCTAAAAAGTATCCGCCGAAATCGAAAATAACATCATATCCTGGAGGAACTTCCCCACCGCCACCTCCTCCGCCGCCACCTACCGCATACGCGCTACATGCCAGTAACAGGACCAATGCCAGCGCTCCAAGAATACCTCTTAATGATTTCATAACGGACCTCCATCTGCAGTCTATTCATTCGCACAAAAAAACCCGAACATCGAAAAGATGGTCGGGGCTCACAAAGCATTGATCCTCCGCACAAGGCGCAGGTAACTTTTTACGTGGCATGTTCCACGGCAACTGGCTGCCATAGCCTTGCGGCTGTAGGCCCTCTAGCTTTGCGACCCGGCGAATCGTCAGATTCGCAGAGCGGCACCCGCATGGGTGCGTCCCATCTTTTCAAATGGTTTGCCTTTGCTCAGTTCTTCTTCCTTGCCCTCCGATGCTGTACATTACGAGCACAAATACAAAAAACTCCCTATACATTTAATTATATTGTATTTGTATTCTTGTGTCAAGCGATTTTTCTTGACATCCGTCTCGCCGCTAAAGGATTTTTTGGGGTGAGGCAGCTATGTTTATATTATATCCGCGCTGTTAGCCACTTACGAATATGACTTTTTCAGCTTGACGAAGCGCCCGGCACGGCATACCATTCTGGCCCGCTTATGGAAACGAAGATCGGCACTATCACTCTCGCGAATAACCTCGTCATGGCCCCGATGGCCGGGTATACCGACTGGCCGTTCCGCAAGATCCTGGGGCGGTTCCGCTGTTCGCTGGTCGTCACCGAGATGATCGCGGCGAAGCCGCTCGCCTTCGGGCACGGGAAGACGTTGCGGATGCTCTACAACGACCGGAAGCACTGCGCACTCCCCGCCGGGATCCAGATCGTCGGCAGCGACATCCCATCTCTGGTCAAGGCGGCGCAGAAGGCGCAGGAGCTGGAATACGACTTGATCGACCTCAACGCCGGCTGTCCCGCCCACAAGATGATCAAGTCTGGCGCGGGTTCGTCGCTGGTCAGGGAGACCTTCCGGCTTCACAAGATACTGGCGGCGATGCGCAAGGAGATACGGATCCCGTTCACACTGAAGATGCGTATCGGCTGGGACGAGAACTCGATCAACGCGGCCGAAACGGCGAAGATCGCCGAGGGCGAAGGGGTCGACGCCATTTTCGTCCACGGCCGGACCCGCGCGGCGGGATATGCCGGCAAGGTCAACCTCGACGGCATCAGGGCGGTAAAGCAAACGGTCAAGATCCCCGTCTTCGGCAACGGCGACGTTCGCGACGTCGCCTCCGCGCTCAATATGTTCGAGAAGACCGGCTGCGACGGCCTCATGATCGGCAGGTACGCGGTCGAGGACCCGGCGATATTCGACCGGATCGACGCGGCGCTAGCGGGAAGGCCGGTCCCCCCGCCGCCGACGCTGCGCGAGAAGGCGCTCCTCCTCCGGGATATTTGCCGCGAACTGTTCGCCTTCTACGGCGATAATATCGGCTCGCTCCGCTCGCGCGGCGCGCTCCTCTTCTCGATGCGCGGCTTCCCCAACGCCTCGCAGATGAGAAAGCAGATCACGCAGCTGAAGGGCCCGGCTGCGTTCGAGCGTTTCTTCGACGGACTGCTCGCCCCATAATACGTTTCCTGCCTTGCTCACCGGCAACACACAGACGGCATTCGATGTCATTTCAACAAGGATCCCCGTACCCCTTGAAATATTTGTATTTGTCAGGTATAATATAACTAATTGGGCAGCTGAAAGAGCGGGGTAACGATGATAAGGCTTTTAGCCGTATCTTTTTGTATTGTCATTACACTTTTCTATCCTTCGTCATCTGCGCCGGCCACTGATGCATTCACCTCTGCGCGCGCTATCGGCGACACGCGGGCGAGAGATCATGCGCTTGCCCCAAAGAGCACTTTCAGCGACGAGCTCGTGTTCCTCTCAGAATCCGATAAGCTATCCGAAAAAAAACACGGACGAAAAGCCGCAAATTTCCAGATAATCAAAAGCCAGGGGCTGCAGTTCCCCGACGGGTTTGTCATCGACACCGATGCGGTCAAAGCCATATACAAGACGTCATCGGTCCCCTCAGGAACGCGTGCAAAGATACGGAAAGCGATCGAAAAGCTCAACCGGACAAGGCAGGCGGCCTCCGCGCGCCCCCTGCTCGTATCGGTACGGAGCTCGCCGACCGTTTCCGTCCCCGGCGGAATGCTGACCATCACCAACGTCGGGTTCAACGACGCGGTTGTTCTCCAGATGATAGCCGCCGGCGAGAACGAACAGTTCGCCTACGACACCTTTCGCCGTTTTATCGAATTTTTCGGAATGCTCGCGTTCGACATCCCGCGAAAAGTGTACGACGACGCAAAGGAAACGATCCTCGGCGGCAGGCCTGAGGCAGAGGCCCTCTCTGACATCGCCGTGCAAAGGAAGATCATCGCCAGGAATAAAGAGATCTTCAAACAGCATACGGGAATGGAGATCCCCTCCGATCTCGAAACGCAATTGGCGTATGCGATCGTCGCGGTCGCGCGCTCATGGAAGAACGAGACGGCGAAAGTCATCCGCGATATCGGCGAACGGACCGATCCTTCCGCGGCCGTCATTATCCAGGAAATGCGCTTCGGCAACAAGAACAGGCGGTGCGCATCGGGAGTCGTGTACACGCGAGACCCCCACACGGGAGAGAACAAGCTGACCGGCTCGTTCCGCATTCAAAAGCAGGGGACATTCATCGTCTCCGGCCGCGACACCGGCTCCGACATCTCGCTGCTGGCACGCGAGTTTCCCGGCGCGTACAACGAGCTGCTTGCAAAGAAAGAAGGACTCGAGAAGCAGCTGGGGTTCGTCGCCGACATCGAATTCACCATCGAAGACGACACCCTCTACCTGCTCCAGATACGCCCAGCCAATATCGCGATCGAACGTGAGATGTCGGTGCTCGACCAGCTCGAAAAGGAAGGGATCATAACGCCGTTCAACAAGATCCACCGCATCGTCAGCATGCAAAAACGCCTGAAAAAGCGCGTGGTCTACAAGCCGAAGCCGCAGGTCGAGAGGACGGCCGTCCTGAACGCCTCGGATTCGTCAGCAGGGGCGATCTACGGCCGGCTCGCGTTCACCGAAAAGGAGTTCAATGACCTCGTCGGAGCCGGCCAGCCGGTGATACTGGTCATCTCCAGCACCGACATACACGATTTCTACCTGGAGGCGTTCAGGCACCCCGATACGGCGCTGCTGATCGAACGCGGCAACAACGCGTCACACGCGCTGGAGCTTGCCCGCCTCACCGGCGTGCCGATCCTGATACTGAACCAGCCGATACAGATGCTCACCCCTGACCAGGTGCGGATCGGCGCCCAAACGCTCGACAGGAATATCCGCTACCTGATCGACGGATACGACAAGGCCGTCTTCACCACTGCCGATCCGGAGCCGCTCGTCCCGCTCACGCTCTCGGAAGAGATCGACTGCGGCATCGATTTCGAAAAGGCCGAGCGGGAATTCCGGCGCGACTATATCGACGACGCGACGGGCAAGCTGAAGGTACCGGTAGCGGCATTGCTCGAGCTTAATTATCAGCTGCTCGAACGGTTCAAGAACATCGAGCAGATATACACCCGCGGGGCCGTTCCCGGCGCCGAATCGGCGATAAAGAAGCTTCTCCTCCGGGCGAACCTGGAGAAGCATTTCGCGCACAACATCCTGCGGGACATAGGGGCTGGCGAAGCCGCGATCAACGAGATGCTTGCGGATTACTACGTTCAGCGCGAGCGGGCGCTGGCGCCCTACACTATCGAATATGAGCGCGACGCGGCGAGCGGTACGCCTGCTCCCAAGCGGCGCGTCTTGAGAAGAGAACACCTCTTCTGCTCCAGCCAAAAGTATACTCTCGAAGAACGCGAGGCCCTTTTCAGCGAAAGGAACGCGCGCTTCGAGCGGGAAGCCCGCGAACAGGGGTGCAGGATCGAAACGCAGACCCTCCAGCAGATGCGCCGGGGACACAGGGAAAAAGGCGGCGGGCTGGACGTCACCTACGACTGGACCTTCTACACCGAGGTTTCAGAGAAAGAGCTGCCGACGCCCGAACGGATCGCCTATTCGCTCAGCTACCGGCTCAGCGACATTTACACGGACGACGAATACCTGAACTCGCGCGACGAAAAATACCTGCGCGAATTCTTTTACACGCTCTCGCGCGCCTTTCCCGGGACCACCGTCGTCGAAACGGTCATACCGGCCAGCGACGCAGCACCCGCTTACACGCCGCGGGAACCCGACGTATGGGAGAAAAAACTGATGCTGGTGTCCGGCGATTCAGCGGTCACCCGCCAGGCGGTCTCGGAGGCTCTGCACCGGCTGTTCCCGATTGGCCGGTCGGCGCAATCGCGGCTGTACGCCCGTGACCTTTCGCGCGCAGGGGGCGCGGCGCTGCGCATCCAGCTCTTCCGGCTCAGGAACGGCATGAACGACGGGATGGAGGGGATCTTCAAATACCTGACCGATAAGCCCGGCCAGGCGGCACTCCTGCAAAAGCACAAGGAATGGTTACGGCCGCTCCTCGAGGAGATTTACCGTATACTCCCGCCGGACAACGGCGAACCATTCGAGATAGAACTGATAATCCATGATAATTCGGGAGATTTTTACCCGAAAGACCGCGTGACGATAGCCGGACTGCCCGAGCGCTGGCAGGCGCCGTTCTTCAGGGAAAGACCGACCCTGATCATCGCTTTTCCCGATACGCTGCCGGCCGAGAACGGTGTCGATACGCGGGATGCCATGGTCCTGATCGGGAATGCGTTCCGAGACATGACCACAGAACGCCTCGCACCGCCGCCGGCACATCTCTTCCCCATCGAATACGAGATCGACGCCGCAGACCTCCTCGAAAACGCCGCGTGATCTCCGAGCCCCGCGAAACGCTGACTCTATATATTCGTTGCAGCGTGCCGAAACCGTGTGCTACATTGATTATATGCCACTCACCTGCGGAATAGTCGGCCTGCCGAACGTCGGGAAATCGACGATCTTCAACGCGATCGCAAACGCGAAGGCTGAGGTCTCCAACTATCCGTTCTGCACGATCAAGCCAAACATCGGGATGGTCAACGTCCCTGACGAACGCCTCCGGGCTATCTTCGACATCATCAAAACAAAGACGATCGTCCCCGCGACGCTCGAGTTCTTCGATATCGCCGGGCTGGTCAAGGGGGCGAGCAAGGGCGAAGGCCTCGGCAACCAGTTCCTCTCCCACGTCCGCGAAACAGACGCGCTGCTTCACGTCGTCCGCTGTTTCGACGACGGCGACATCGCCCATGTCTCCGGGACGATCGACCCGATACGCGACATCGAGACCGTGAACATGGAGCTGATCCTGGCAGACCTCGAAACGGTCGAAAAACGGATGCATAAGTGCCAAAAAGAGTCTAAGGGCGGTAATAAAGCGGCTGCACACGAGCACGCGCTGTGCGAGCGGCTGACGGCGGCGCTCGGCAGTTTCGCGCCGGCCCGGTCGGTCCGCTTGAGCAAAGAAGATCAGGACGTCTTCCGCGAATTCAACCTCCTCACCGCAAAGCCGGTCCTCTTCGCGGCGAACGTCGGCGAGGAGGGGCTGGCGAAAGACGATGATCGCCTGCAGGCGCTGAAAGGGTATGTCGCCAGAGAGGGCAGTTATCTAGTTAAGATCTGCGGCAAGACCGAGTCGGAGCTCCTCGAGCTCTCCCCTGACGAACAGAAAGAATATCTCCGCGGCATCGGCGTCGAAGAATCGGGGCTCTCGCGTGTTATCCGCGAAAGCTTCAAGCTTCTCGACCTGATCAGCTTCTTCACCCACAACGAGAAAGAGCTCCGCTCGTGGACGATACCGAAAGGGACCAAGGCGCCGCAGGCGGCGGGAAAGATCCATACGGATTTCGAGCGCGGCTTCATCCGGGCGGAGGTGACCCGGTACGCCGATTTCGTGTCATGCGGCGGCGACCACGGCGCGCGGGCAAAAGGGCTGGTCCATACCGAGGGGAAAGAGTACGTGGTGCAGGACGGGGATATCGTCCTGTTCAGATTTAATGTGTAACGACAAGCCCCTCGAAATACTCAGGGTGGGCTTTCTTCAATGCGACCTTCGCGAAAGTTCCGATCAGGGCATCGTCACCGCCGAACGAGACCCGCTGATAGTTGCCGGTGTAGCCCTGCAGCGTGTTGCCCCGCTTTTTCTCCTCCACGAGAACCTCATGCGCCGTATCGACCATGCGTCGCTTGAACTCCAGCGCCGACTCCTCGGCGACCGAATCGAGCTCTTCGATGCGGCGGGTTATCTCCTTCGGCGGCACAGGGTCAGCCAGCCCGGCGGCGCGCGTCCCGGCGCGCGCGCTGAACGGGAAGATATGGACCTTGCTGAAACCTATCTCGCAGACCGCTTTCGCGGAGTTGTGGAACTGCGCCGCGGTCTCGCCGGAGAACCCGACGATAATATCGGTGCTGATCGCCACGCCGTCGAAATACTCTTTAACGGCATCGGTGATCCGGCGATAGTCGGCGTAGGCATAACGCCTTCCCATCAGTTTTAGGACAGCGTCATCGCCGCTCTGGAGCGGGATATGGAAATGAGGGCAGACCTTACCGATCTGGGACAGCCGCTTGATCAGCGCGGGGTCGATGTTCATCGGCTCGATCGAGCTGATCCTGATCCTGAATTTGCCGGGTATCGCCGCGATCGCGCCGATCACCTCGTCGAGCGCGACCACCTCGCGCAGGTCGTGCCCGTAACTGCCGAGATGGATCCCGGTGACGACCAGCTCCCTGTACCCGTTCGCGAGGATGCCCTTCGCCTCGTCGACGACGTGTCCGAGCAGCTTGCTCCTGCTCCTCCCCCGCACATACGGGACCTTGCAGTAGGCGCAGAACTCGTTGCAGCCGTCCTGGATCTTGAGGAAGGCGCGTGTGCGCCCATCGAACGACGTGATCGCGTTAAGCTCGCTGACCTCGCCCTGATGGCCGAGCAGCTTGGCGATCTGCTGTCGCTCGTCGTTCTTCACCAGGAGGTCGATACCGTCGATCTTCTTGAGCTGCTCGATGTCGCCGTCGACGAAGCACCCGGTCACGACCACGGTGGCGGCCCCTTTCTCGCGGACGAGGCGCTTGATCGTCGTGCGGCATTTCTGGTCGGAGCGCCCGGTGACGGTGCAGGTGTTGATGATGATCACGTCATGCCGCTGGTTGGGAACGTGATCCGATTCAAGGTAGCCGGCGCCGATCATCTGTTCGCGGATAAGCTGGCTGTCGTACTGGTTGACCTTGCAGCCGAGCGTGTGGATGTGGAAGCGTTTCATAGCGTCACGAGCCGAATTCGTACGACAATATCGCTGCCGCGGCTATCGCGGCGGTTTCGCAGCGGAGTATCGTCCTGCCGAAAGAGAACGGGAGGAAGCCGGCGGCCTCCGCGGCCTTGACTTCCGATGCTTCGAGCCCGCCTTCGGGGCCGATGAGGAATATCACCGACGCGGGCGCCTGGCCGCGCTCCAGGACCTCCTTGAGGCTGCGCGACGTCTTTTCGTGCGCCACCAGCTTGAGAGCGCCGCCGTCGCACGCCTCGAAAAAGGTCTGCAGGGCGACCGGCTCGGCGATCTCCGGCAGGACAGTCCGGCCGCACTGCTTCGCCGCCTCGACCGCGATCTTGGTCCACCGGTCTTTTTTGGCGCCGCGCTCTTTCACCTCGACGACCGTGCGCTTCGTAACGACCGGCACGATCCGCGCAACCCCGATCTCCGTAAGCTTCTGGACCGCCAGCGGCATCTTCTTCCCTTTGGGGATCGCGACGGCGCAGGTGATCTCGACATGACCGTTCTTTCCCGCCTTTGACCGGGTCACGATGCGGAGGGCCGCTTTCTTTTCTTCCGTTTCGAAGAGAACGGCGCCGTACTCGCCGCCCTCGCCGTCGAACACCGTCACCGGGTCGCCTTTCCTGAGCCGGAGAACGTTCATCAAATAGTTGGACTGCCATTTGTCGAGCTGGATACTGTCGGGATCGTGGCTGATGACGTCTGAGGTGACATGGATGCGCGGCTTGGTCATTTCGGGCCGAACCACTTCTTCGCTTTTTCGAGGAACGACCGGCAGATCGGGTGGTGTTTCTCGCCGCTCAGCTCGGCGAACTTCGCAAGCAGCTGTTTCTGTTCGGCGGAGAGGTTCATCGGCGTCTCGAGCGCGACGCGAACGAGCTGGTCGCCCCGGCCGTACCCTTTGATATTGGCGATCCCCTTACTCTTCAGCCTGAATATCTTGCCGCTCTGGGTCCCTTCGGGGATCTTCAAGGCCGTCATCCCCTCGAGCGTCGGCACGTCGACGCTGCCGCCAAGCGCCGCCGTCGCGAAGCTGACCGGCATCTCGCACAGGATGTCGTCGCCGTGCCGCTCGAAAAGCTCGTGCGCCTTGACATGGATAACGACGTAGAGGTCGCCCGCATGGCCGCCGCGAGCGCCGTCTTCACCGGCGCCGGTGATCCGCAGCCGGGATCCGGTCTCGACGCCGGCCGGCACTTTCACCGAGATCTTTTTCTTGAGATGGATGCGCCCCTCGCCGCGGCACTTCTTGCAGGGGTTCTGGATCACCGACCCGATGCCGCCGCATTTGCCGCAGGTCCGCAGGATATTGATGAACCCGGCCGAGCTGCTCACCTGGCCGCGGCCTCCGCAGCTCTTGCAGGTGACCCGCTTGGTCCCCGGCTCAGCCCCTTCGCCGCCGCAGGAAGAGCATTCGCACAACTTCGGGATCTCGATCTCGCGTGCGCCGCCGAACGCCGCCTCTTCGAACTCGATCTCGAGATCGTAACGGATATCAGACCCGGGGACCGCGCCGCCGCGGCCGCGATCGTCGAAGCCGCCGCCGAAAAACGAGTCGAAGATGCCGCCTCCTCCTCCGCCACCGCCGCCGAACGCGCCCATGAAGGTCCGCAGCGCCTCTTCGAGATCGACGCCGCCGAACCCGCCGCCAAAGCCGCCGCCCGCGCCGCCCATAAAGGCGTCGTGGCCGAACTGGTCGTAGCGCGCGCGCTTGTCGGGGTCGCCGATGACCTCGTATGCCTCGGTGATCTCCTTGAATTTCTCTTCGGACTCCTTGTTGCCCGGGTTGCGGTCGGGGTGATACTGCAGGGCAAGTTTCCTATAGGCCTTCTTGATATCGTCTTCGGACGCGCTTCGCGAGACGCCGAGCACGTCGTAGAAGTCTTTTTTATTGCGGCTCATAACAATTCACCTTATGTCATCCCCGCACGCTTTAAGCGGGGATCGAGAGCACAGGGTTCGTTGTGCACTTGCATCACGAAGCAAAGCGCTCTTGATTCCCGCTGAATGACCGCGGGAATGACAGGATGCAAGTATACTCAATAAAGCGAAAAACGCAAAACCGAATCTTTCCCGCGGGCGCCGCTCCTCTTTCTCTCGCGGCGTCCCGCTTTTCCGGCCTTGCGTTTTTCGCGTCGTACTTATTTCTTCTTTTCGTCATCGACGTCTTCGTAATCTGCGTCGACCACGTCTTCTTCCTTGCCTTCCTTCTTTTCGGCGTCGCCGCGCGGAGCTTTCCCCGCCTGCTCCTGCTGCTTCTTGCTCGCCTCTTTGTACATCATCTCGGAGATGGCGTACGATGCCTTGGTCAGCTCCTCCATCCCCTTCTTGATATCCTCTGCGCTCCCCGATTCCATGGTTTTCTTCAGGGATTCGACCGCCTTCTCCACCTTCGCCTTCTCGTCGGCCGCGACCTTGTCGCCGTGCTCTTTCAGCGTCTTTTCGGTCTGGTAGATCAGCGAGTCGGCCTGGTTTTTCGCGTCGACCTCTTCGCGTTTCTTTTTATCTTCCGACGCGTGCGCCTCAGCGTCCTTGACCATCTTCTTGATCTCTTCCTCGTTCAGCCCGCTCGAGGCCTCGATCTTGATCCTCTGCTCCTTGCCGGTGCCGAGATCCTTAGCCGAGACGTGCACGATACCGTTCGCGTCGATATCGAAAGTGACCTCGATCTGCGGCACGCCGCGCGGCGCCGGCGGTATACCGACCAGGTCGAACTTGCCCAGCGTCCTGTTGAACTGCGCCATCTCGCGCTCGCCCTGAAGCACGTGGATGCTCACCGCCGGCTGGCTGTCCGCCGCCGTGGAGAACACCTGGCTCTTGCGGGTCGGTATCGTCGTGTTCTTCTCGATCAGCTTCGTGAAGACGCCGCCCAGCGTCTCGATACCGAGCGACAGCGGCGTCACGTCGAGCAGGAGGACGTCCTTCACCTGTCCCGACAGGACGGCCCCCTGTATCGCCGCGCCGATCGCGACGACCTCGTCGGGGTTTACGCCGCGATGCGGCTCTTTGCCCTTGAAGATGTCCTTAACGATCTTCTGCACCGACGGCATGCGGGTCATGCCGCCTACCAGCACCACCTCGTCGATCTGGCCGGGCGACAGCTTCGCATCGTTCAGCGCCTGGACCACCGGCTTGCGGCACCTTTCGAGAAGGTCATCGCAGATCTGCTCCATCTTCGCGCGGGTCAGCGTGACATTCAGGTGCTTCGGGCCGTTCTGGTCTGCCGTTATGAACGGCAGGCTGATCTCTGCCTGCGCCGTCGACGAGAGCTCGCACTTCGCCTTCTCCGCCGCCTCTTTGAGGCGCTGGAGCGCCATCTTGTCCTTGCGAAGGTCGATCCCGTTCTCCTTTTTGAACTCGTCGGCAAGCCAGTCGATGATCCGCTGGTCCCAGTCATCACCGCCGAGGTGGGTGTCGCCGTTGGTCGATTTAACCTCGAAGACGCCTTCGCCGATCTCGAGTATCGAGATATCAAACGTGCCGCCGCCGAGGTCGAACACCGCTATCTTCTCGTTCTTTTTCTTGTCGAGCCCGTACGCCAGCGATGCCGCAGTCGGCTCGTTGATGATGCGGAGCACGTCCAGGCCCGCGATGCGCCCCGCGTCTTTGGTCGCCTGCCGCTGGCTGTCGTTGAAATAAGCGGGAACCGTGACGATCGCCTTGGTCACCTTCTGCCCGAGGTAGTCTTCCGCGGTCTGCCGCATCTTCTGCAGTATCATCGCGGATATCTCGGGAGGCGTGAACTGCTTCCCGTCGATAACGGCGACGGCATCGCCGTTCGGGGCCGCAGCAACCTTGTACGGCACGATCTTCTCTTCCGATTTCACCTCTGCTTCTTTGCGCCCCATAAAACGCTTGATCGAGAACACCGTGTTATCCGGGTTGGTGATCGCCTGGCGCTTCGCGACCGCGCCAACCAGCCGGTCTCCCGATTTGGCGAAACCTACCACCGAAGGCGTCGTCCTGCCGCCCTCCGAGTTGGCAATAACCACCGGTTCGCCGTTCTCCACGATGGCTACGCACGAATTCGTTGTACCAAGGTCTATTCCGATGATTTTCTCTGACATAGTCTCATCCTCCTTTTGCTCCATAAATAAGCAATTTACATGCCACGGATATAAAATATGTTAATTAACGTAATTAGTTGCTAATCAGCGCTTTGAGAAAACAGCGTGCTAACGTGCTCACGGAAGCAGTGTGACAGGATGTCGCGCTTTGATAGGACTGATGGGGCATCAGACGCTATGCTATTGCGCAGCCTTGCCCTTCGAGACCTTGACCATGGATGGCCTCAGAAGCCGGTCGTTGAGCAGATACCCCTTCTGAAGCTCCTCGACAACCACGTTCTCAGGGTGCTCTTCGGTCTCGACATGCATGACCGCCTGATGCTTGTAGGGATCGAACGGCTCGCCGACGGTGGGGATCCGCGCGAGGCCGAGCTGTTCGAGGTATTTGTGGAACTGGCCGACGATCAGGTCGATCCCTTCGCGGATCTTCGCGATATCGGTCGCATCGTTGATCGTCGTCAGGGCGCGGTCGAAGTTATCGAGGATCGGCAGAAGACCCTTGATAAAATCGCTGTTGGAATACTTGAGGATCTCCTCTTTGTCCTTCTGCGCGCGCTTGCGGTAGTTGTCAAGGTCGGCGACGGCGCGCAAGTAGCTGGCGTAATTCTCGTCGGCCTTCTTCGCCTTCTCCTCGAGCTTCTGGATCTCTTCGGCGGTCAGCGCGGCCGGCTTCTTCTCAGGCTGCGGCTCGTGGGCGTTGCCTGCCTTGTGCGCGTCATCTGCCTTCGGCTCGTGGGCATGGGCGTTGTTCCCGTGCGCCTCGCCGGCCTTCGCGTCGTGCTTATCGTTCTCTTTTTTGTGCTTGTTCATGTTCCCTCACATTGTGCGGAGCGGATGATAGCAAAAGTTCCTAAATTGTCAAATAGTACAAATGACCACTGTACCGGGTCACAACAAGGAATTTATATCATACTATCCTTGTTGGACATTGGGAAATTGGTCATTGATCATGCTTCCTCGATGATCTGCCTGAGCGCGCCCTTCGGGTCCTGGTGCTCTAGGACGGGCCGGCCTATGACGATATAGGTCGCGCCGGCGCCGACCGCCTCTTTCGGCGTCATCGTCCGCTTCTGGTCGCCTTTCTGCGACCACGCGGGACGGATGCCGGGGGTAAGGATCACGAAATCGCCCCCGCACGCCTTTCGGACAAGCCCGATCTCGTGCGGCGACGCGACGACGCCGTTGAGTCCGGCCTCTTTCGCGAGCTTCGCGAGATGGACGACCTGATCGGCGGTTTTTTGGGCGATATTCAGCTCTTTCGCGAGAATGTCGTCGTTGAGGCTCGTCAGGCAGGTGACCGCGAGGATAACCGGCATCGGCACGCCTATTTTGATCGCTGCCAGTTCCGCGCCGCCCGCCGCCTCGCGCATCATCGCTGAGCCGCCCGACGCGTGCACGTTAAAGATGTCGACGCCAAGCTTCGTCGACTCCTCGGCCGCGTGCCTGACCGTATTGGGTATGTCGTGAAACTTGAGGTCTAGGAAGACGCGGCACCCCTCGTCCTTGACCATACTGACGACGTCGGGGCCTTCGGCAGTGAAGAGCTGGCTGCCGATCTTGAAAAACGACACCTCGCTCTTGAGCAGCTTCACGAACTTCCGCGCAGCAGTCGCGGTCTCGACGTCCAGGGCGATGATTATCTTTTCGCGCATATGTCCTCTGTGGGATGCTTAAACTTTTAGCGATTTTCGCAATTCGTTGACGTCTTCGATGCGTTTCTCGACCAGATATTTCCTTATCCCGTCGACGATCTCCAGCGGGGCGCGCGGGTTGTAAAAGTTGGCGGTGCCGACGCTCACGGCGGAGGCGCCGGCCAGGAGCAGCTCGACGGCGCTCGCGGCGTCCTCGACGCCACCCATGCCAATGATGGGGATGTCGTACGTCCGCGCAACCTGCCAGATCATCCGCACAGCGACAGGGCGTATCGCCGGGCCGCTCAGGCCGCCGGTGATATTGGCGATATGCGGCCGCATCTTCTGGATATCGATCGACATGCCTAGAAGCGTATTGATAAGCGAGAGGGCATCGCTTCCCGCGTCAATAGCCACCTTTGCGAGGAACACAATATCCGTCACATTCGGCGACAGCTTGGTGACGACGGGAAGGCGCGTCGCTTTCCGCACGCCGCTCACCACTTCGAATGTCACATGCGGGTCGATGCCGAATGCTATGCCCCCCTTCTTCACGTTCGGGCAGGATATGTTGAGCTCGAGCGCCGCGGCGACGCCGAGGCTTTCGACACGTCGCGCCAGCTCCGCGTACTCATCGGGGGTATCGCCGGCGATATTGACGATGACCGGTATTTTCAGCTTTTTTAAGAAGGGCAGCTTGTCTTTGATGAAGCCGTCGATCCCGGGGTTCTGCAGGCCGATCGCGTTTAGCATCCCCGAGGGCGTCTCCACGATGCGCTGCGGCGGGTTGCCTTTCTTCGGGCGAAGCGTGATCGATTTGGTGATGATGCCGCCTAGCTTCGTGATATCGATAATGTCAGCGAACTCCTCGCCGAACCCGTACGTACCTGAACAGACCAGCACGGGGTTCGGCAGGGTCAGCGTACCGATCGTCACCTTGAGGTTTGGCGTCTGCGCCATAGTCTAGAGCTCTTTCCTGAAATCGGCGAGGAGCCGCACATGGTTGTTCTCGGCGGCAATGATCTCTTCGATGACCTTCAACTCTTTTTCCGGCATGATCTTCATCATGCTTTCGTAGAGCGAAATAGATTCCTGTTCGAAGCGGATCGCGGTATCGACCGCGTCGATAACGCCTTTGGCGCCGCGCGCGGCGATCTCCGCCTTGTCCTTCTGCGTGAAGATGTGGCGGGCGGCCATGTCGTTGACGCTCAGATAATACTCTTCGGTCAGGACCTCAGGAGGCCTGTATCCGGCGATCGTTTTCAGAAGCGCCTGAAAGATCTCTATATGCTTTTTTTCCTGCCTCGTCATGAACTCGAAGAACATCCTGACCTTCATGTCCTTCGCCTCTTTCGCCAGGATCGAGTAAAAAAGCTCGCCGTTGATCTCGATCTGCAGCGCAAGCTGCACGATCTCGCCGGGTGATGAATAGTTGACCATGGTCGCCCTCCTTTTTGTCTACCTGAACCCCGCCTCCATTAGTTTCTTGCCCAGATCTCCGAAGCGGTCCTGTTGCGGGATGGCCGGCCGGCGCATGTTGCCGCCGTCGCGCTTCATGCCCATGTCCTTCTCCGGCTTGGTCTTCATCGAGAGAGCGATCCGCTTCCGCTGGAGATCGACCTCCATGACGGTCACCGCAACCTTCTGGTGGACCTTCACCACGTCGCCGGGGCTCTTCACGAAACCGTCGGAGAGCTGGCTGATGTGGACGAGGCCGTCCTGGTGGACGCCGATGTCGACGAATGCGCCGAACGCCGTGACGTTGGTCACAATGCCTGGCAGCTTCATGCCGGGCTTCAAGTCCTCCATCTTCTCGACCCCCTCCTGGAACGCGAACGCCTCGAACTCCTTGCGCGGGTCGCGCCCCGGCTTCGCCAGCTCGTTCACGATATCGGTGAGCGTCGGGATACCGACCGTCTCGGTGACATATTTTTTCAGATCTATCTTCCGCCTGAGCGATTCGTCCTTCATGAGGTCGGCGACCGAACAGCCGATATCCTCAGCCATCTGCTCGACGATCGGGTAGCTTTCCGGATGGACCGCGCTCCGGTCCAGCGGGTTTTTCGCGTCCCTGATACGGAGAAAACCGGCCGCCTGCTCGAACACTTTCGGACCCAGCCCCGCGACCTTCTTCAGCGACGCGCGCGACGCGAACGCCCCCTTCTCGTTGCGGTGCTCGACGATGCTCTGGGCGATCTTGGAATTGAGGCCGGACACATACGTCAGCAGCTGCTTGCTCGCCGTGTTGACCTCGACGCCGACCGCGTTGACACAGCTCGTCACCACATCGTCGAGGCTCTTCCTGAGCGCCGGCTGGTCGACGTCGTGCTGGTACTGGCCCACGCCGATCGATTTCGGGTCGATCTTGACCAGCTCGGCGAGCGGGTCCATGAGCCGCCGCCCGATCGAGACGGCGCCGCGGACCGTCACGTCGTGCTTCGGGAACTCCTCGCGCGCCACCTCGGAGGCCGAGTAGATAGACGCGCCGCTTTCGTTGACCATGATCACCGGTATCTTCTTGAGCGCCTTGACGCTCCTGACGAACGTCTCGGTCTCCCTGCCGGCCGTCCCGTTGCCGACCGCGATCGCCTGTATCGCGTGCTTCTTGCACAGGCTGATCAGCGCCTCGGCGGCGTCGGCAGACTGTGACTCGTTGAAGAGCGGAAAGATCACCTCATTCTCGAGCAATTTCCCCTGGCTGTCGAGTGCGACGACCTTACAGCCGGTGCGAAACCCCGGGTCGATCGCCAAAACGTTCTTTTGCCCCAGCGGCGACGAGAGGAGCAGCTCGCGGAGGTTCTCGGTAAAGACCCTGATAGCCTCCTCGTCGGCCCGCTTCTTCGACTCCACCCGTATCTCCGTCTCCATCGACGTCGAGAGGAGCCGCTTGTAGCAGTCCTGGACGGCGAGGCGCACCTGTTCCGAGGCGGGGCCGTGCCCTTTGACGAAATATTCCTCCATCAGCTGGATACCCTGCTCTTCCGGCGGCTGGATCCGCATATTCAGGAACTCTTCGGTCTCGCCGCGGCGCATCGCGAGGATCCGGTGCGAGGGCGCGGTCGCGACCGGCTCCTGCCAGTCGTAGTAATCTTTGTATTTGATCCCGTCCGCTTCCTTGCCTGTGCAGACCTTCGAGGCGATGATCCCCTTGGTCGCGAATAGCGCGCGCATCTTGGCGCGGATCCCCTGGTCCTCATTGGCCCACTCGGCGATGATGTCGCGCGCGCCGGCAAGGGCGTCTTCGGCGTTTTCGACCCCCTTCTCCGAGCTGACGAACGACGCCGCCTCTTTCTCCGGATCGGTCTTCGCGTCCTGCGCGAAGATCGACTGCGCGAGCGGCTCGAGACCTTTTTCCCGCGCGACCGTCGCGCGCGTACGGCGCTTCGGCCTGAACGGCAGGTAGACGTCCTCGAGGACGGCGAGCGTCTCCGCGGCCCCGACCTTGTCGAGCAGCTCTTTGGTCAGGAGCTTGCGCTCGGTGAGCGACTTGACGATCGCCTCTCGCCGGTCATCGAGCTCTTTCAGCTGCTCAGCGCGGTCGCGGACGCCGGTGATGGCCAGCTCGTCCAGGCTGTTGGTGAGCTCTTTGCGGTAACGCGCGATAAAAGGCACCGTCGCTCCCCCGTCGAGCAGGAGGACGGTCGCCATCACCTGGCGCGGCGTTATCTTCAGTTCGGCTGCGATCTTTGCGACATGCTGCTCGTTCATAAAGCACCCCCCATTCGGCTTCTTTTCGAATGACCAATGTCCAATGAACCAAATCCCGACATGGTATTTATCATATATTCATTGTTGGTCATTGGTCATGTACGTTACGCTATATCAGCGCCTCCGCGTGCTCCTTCTCGGGCGCGCGCTGCGTTTTGTATTCCTGGATCGCCTTCGGCGTATCGATCCCTTTCTGCATCGCCTCGATCCCCTCGACGCTCGCCTCTGCCGCGGCGAGCGTTGTTATGTACGGTATCTTGTGCTGGATCGCCATGATCCGGATGTAGCTGTCATCGTACTTGCTGAACTTGCCGACCGGCGTGTTGATAACCAGCTGTATCTCCTTGTTCTTGATCGCGTCGACGATATTGGGCCGCCCTTCGTGCACCTTCTTGATCTCATCGGCGGCGACGCCCTTCTCGTTGAGGAACTTGCACGTGCTCTCGGTCGCAACGATCCTGAAGCCGGCCTTTTTGAGCCGCTGCGCGATCGGCAGGAGGTCCTTCTTGTCCTTGTCCGCAACGGTCAGCAGGGCCGTTCCCTTGAGAGGGAGCGTGGAGCCCGCGGCGGCCTGCGCCTTAAAGAACGCCAGGCCAAAGGTATCGGCGATCCCCATCACCTCGCCCGTCGCGCGCATTTCAGGCCCGAGGATCGGGTCGACCTCCGGGAACATGTTGAACGGGAATA
>Ga0116155_10001211_pt1 | contig 18795 bp, 16 predicted proteins | sample AD_UKC032_MetaG_FD_89890 | JGI IMG/M metagenome (GOLD analysis project Ga0116155, IMG submission 89890) | Active sludge microbial communities of municipal wastewater-treating anaerobic digesters from USA - AD_UKC032_MetaG | ecosystem: Engineered > Bioreactor > Anaerobic > Digestate | place: USA...
AGCTACACCCAGGCGGCCCGTAGCCTTTGGACGACCTTCATTCCCGCCACGCCGCCCACCCTGACCGACGCACAGATCTACGCCGTCATGGCCATGCACGAGGCCAGAATGGCGGCGGAAGCCTATTGCGAGATCGCTGCTGGCATCGAGCAGGAAATGGCGCAGGCCGGCATCGGCCACGACGACGAGGACGATATCGTCGAACTGCGCGGCGACATCGCCGGGTGGGAGCGCTGGCACTGGCACGATGCCGCGCAGCAGGTCGGCACCGCCGAGCGGTTCCTGCTGATGGCCAGCTTTGCTGCCACTGCGCCGGATTCGTCAGTCATCAAGAAAGCAGAAGCGCAGATTGCCACCCTGGAACGCAAGGCGCGCGCTGCCAGGGCCGAAATGGTTCCTTATCGCCAGGGACGCAAGCGGGGTGCGGTTAATCGGCTGACCCGAGCGCTCATGGCCGTGGTTAAAGAAGCCGGCAGCAGTGAGTACTCCGCTGTGATTGCGTATTTGGATGGCGCCTATGACGATGAATTTGAAGGCATCATTTTCCGGGATATTGTCAATGATCGCCTCGAATACTCCGATCTCTCCAAAAAAAGGGAAACTTCCATCGCCATAGACACCCTGAAACGCAAGCTGCAACAGCTTCCGGACGTTTAGCGCTATCCATCCGAACGCCCTCTGTAGGCTGACCTTCATCGACGCTGAGATGCGTCACACGATGAAAGGCAGCGCAGACAGATGGGCACTCACCAAGTTCGCCGTACCCCCACGGTAGCGGACCCCGTTCTCCTCAACGAGGACGAAGCGGCTCAACTCCTCAAGATTCAACCGGCCACGCTCGCCAACTGGCGCGTCAAGGGCCGCCCGAACCTGCCCTTCGTCCGTGTCGGCCGCTGTGTGCGTTACCGCCGGCAGGACATCATCGCCTTCATCGAAGGCCACCTCGCCAGCCATACCGGCCAGGGGCGCGCATGAAATCCGCCCCCTTGGTGCCGGACGGGCGTCCGGACTGGGCCAAGCCTAAGCCGGTGACCGGTGATGCGCCCCTGCCGCTGTCGCGGGAGATCGATCCGCCCACCCCTTTTCCGGTGGACGCCCTCGGCCCCATCGGTGCGGATGTCGTCAAGGCGATGCAAACGGTCATCCAAGCCCCAGTGGCACTGCTCGGCCAGACCATTCTCGCCGCGATGAATCAGGTGGCACAGCCCCACGCCAATGTGGTGGTCGATGGCCGCGTCTCACCGCTGTCCGAATTCTTTCTCACCCTGGGTGAATCCGGCGAACGTAAATCGGCGGGTGACAGTTGGGCGCTCGCGCCAGTACGTTCCCGCCAGCGATTGCTGATGCAGCAATACGCCAGCGAGCGCGAACAGTACGAAATGGCCGCGCAACTGTTCGATGCCCAGGCCAAACGCATCCTCGCCGACAAGAAGCTCTCGGCCGAGGCCCGCCAAGCGAAGCTGGCCGAACTCGACAAGCCCATGGCACCGATCATGCCAATGCTCATCGTCTCTGAGCCGACCTCCGAGGCGCTGCAACGGCAACTGGCCCACGGCCTGCCGTCCATCGGCCTGATCAACGACGAGGCGGGCCAACTGCTCGGCGGCTTTGCCATGAGCAGCGAGAAGAAGCTCGGCACCCTGACCACGCTGTCCCGCCTGTGGGATCGTGGCGAATTCGACCGGGTGCGCGTCGGCGATGGTTCCGGCACCTATTACGGTCGCCGCCTCACCTTGCATCTGATGGCGCAGCCAGTTGTTGCCTCCATGCTGCTCGCCGATCCTCTGGCCCGGGAGCAGGGATTCCTGGCGCGCTGCCTGGTGAGTTTCCCGCAATCCACCGCCGGTACGCGCCGCTATGTGGAAACCGACCTTGGCCACACTCCCGAATACCGCCGCTACGCCGACCGGCTGACTGATCTGCTGGAACGCCCCTGGCCCCTGTTGGAGGATGACCACGAACTCGATCCGCCCGAGATCAGACTGACGCCGGCCGCCAAGCGCACGTGGGTGGCGCTCTACAACGATATCGAGCACGCCTTGGGCAAGGACAGAGAACTGGCCCCGGTGCGGGCGCTGGCCTCCAAGGCGCCGGAACACATCTCCCGGCTGGCCGGTACCTTTGCCGTGTTCGAGGGTGAGGCCAACGTCAGCGAGAACCACGTCGACAGGGCGGCAGCACTGATGCAGCACTACCTTGGGGAAGCCCTTCGGCTATGGGGCACTGGTCAGGTATCGGCAGAACTGAAACTCGCCCAAGAGGTGCTGAACTGGCTGCGCGACAAGATGGGGCCAGGTCGGGCCATCCCGCTCGCCGACATCTACCGCAACGGGCCGGCGGCGATTCGTAGTGCCGGTACCGCGCGGCGCGTGATGCAACTGCTCGCCCATCACGGTTGGGTGGTCACCGCCGAGCATCCCACGGCCCGCGAGGCCTTTGAACTGGTGGCCGTGTGATGGGGTTCCAATTCTCCCGCCCCGTCGTTGCGAATCTCGCGAATTCCGCGAAAGCGCCTGTCACGCCTGAATCTGCGGCTGCGCACATCGATGCGCAACGTGCGAACACCGTCGATGACGACGACCGCATCCGTTGCACCGACTGTAGCTGGCTCTCGATGAGCGGCGTCTGTCGGGCTGCCGGCCCGAAGTACAAACCCGTGGTTGCCAATCGCGGCTACCAGCCCGTGCGCGACCTGCCGCGCCGCTGCGAGGGCTTCGCTCCCTATGCCGACAACCCCGATCAGCGCCGTGGCTTCGAGCGCTGGCCAGGACTGGCTGCCTTCCATTCATTTAACGCCACGCCGCCCGGCGTTTCCCATTCCGTGGGCGGCATTTCTGGAGAATCCAAATGAACGTCAATCCTTTCAGCAAGAAATCTGCGGCCGTTGCCAAACCCGTCAAGGGCGTATCGCCCCTGAACGACATCGGGGACGTCAGTGCCGTGACAGAAATGTTCCAGCGGCTGCGCCAGCAGAACGCCCAGTACGACCAGGCCATTGCCGCCTTGGTGGCCGCTAACCGCATCAAGGACGGCTGGGACAAACCGGCCGAGCCGGAGATGTCGCTCACCATCCGGCGCGAGGTGCTGGTGGGCTTGGGCGACACGGAAGCACTGGCCAAGTTCGATCAAGAGCACAGCGCAGAACTGGCACAGGAGCAGGCCGAGCGTGTGAAGGCCGCGCAGCAGGTGATAGAGGCCCCTACCCGCGTCAAGGCGCTGGAGCAGTACATCAACGACCTGGCGGCGCAGATCGAGGAGGGTGTGGATGAATCCCTCATCGATGACGAAATCTGCCGCATCTTCCGGCCCAGCGCACAACGGATGCTGGATGCCGCCAAGACCTTCGTGCAGGCCTGGCGCGAGATGCAGAGCGTGGAATCGGTGCTGATCAGTCGCGTGAACTTGTTCCATTACAGCGTGACCGGCGATTCCCGCACCCGCTACGAGCATGAACTGATTGGGCGACGTCGCGATGGGGAATTGCTGCCCACCCTGATCGAGGGACTGGCCTTTGATGATCTGCGCGATCTGAACGACCAGTTCAACCAACACGATAGCAAACTCTCGACGGGGCTGGATAACGCCCTGCGCTCGGTCGGCTTTGATGCTTGGGGGCTAAAGGTCTATCACCCCAAGGGCAAGAACGACGAGCGCCGCGTCTACGCCCCCGATCCCAATCCGCCGAAGAAGCATCTCGATTCCTACAGCGAGATGGCGGCCGTGGTTCGCGTGGATGTGGCGTGAGGGGATGGCGATGGAAATCCACAGCACCCGATTCGATATGACCGATCCGTTTGCTCAGGCGAAGTTGCAGATGAAGAAGGCGGAAACGGTGATGCGGCAATTGCCGCCGGCACAACGTGAACAAGTGCTGGCCGAGATGCTGCCACCGATGCCAATGCACCGGCCTTCGCCTGCCATCGAGCCTGCCGTGACGATGGTGTCGGTCAAGGTCGAGGACTGGGACGGCGGACCGGTGGTGCAGCAACGCTACCCCACCGTCGTCCTCCGGCCACGGCGCATCGTCGGCTACATCCCCTGGCAGTGGCGCTGGATCGTCGCCGGCATCCGCCTGACCCGGATCATGCGCAAGTCGGCCAAGCGGCAGATGAAGCAGTTCAACAAGCTGCAACGCCGAATGATTCGACGGGTCCTTCCTCGCCATAAACCCATGCGGGGGGCGCGAGCGCGCTGACCCGCTACCGACAGACCGCGAAACGAGGTTACCAGGGTTACCAGTTACCACCCTGGTTACCACCCGATCACAAATTCAAGGAAATGAAATGAACACCACGACGATCAACAGCACCACCAGCGACCTCCTGCCCATCGAGCGGTTGGGCCACTACGACCCGGCAGTCCACCAACGGGTGCAGCAGTGGCTCGCCAGCGGGCAGTTGCTGGTCTGGATTCCCATCCTCAGTCAGGAGAACTTCCCGGACGTCCCGCCGCAAATCTTGCGGTTTGCCGATCAGTATCAGGAGGCGATGCGCTGGCCCATCAACCGCCCGGAGGACTTGCTGGGTTTGCCCGATGGCATCACTGGCTGGCTGTTGCCTGCTGATGCCGAAGATACCGACGTGGCCTGCGGGGTATGGGACGGTGAGGTCTACATCTTGGGCGTACAGGACAAGCGTACCGGGCGCAAGCAGACCTTGCTGGGCGAGCGCTTCGATATTGCGACAGGTCAAGCCGATGACCCCGAACAGAGCGCGGTTTGACTTGGCTTCTGCCCGGGAAGAAGCGTTCATACAAACCCCTTATGACATGGAGTTTGCAATGACCCGATCAACTTCTGTGGCCGCCCAGTTGGCTGCACTTCCCACGATGCCGATGAAGGACCTGTGGGCGCTGTGGGACGCCCACTTCCCACGCCGGCCCGGAACCTGGAACCGCGATTACGTGGCCTCCCGCGTCGCCTACAAGATTCAGGAGGCTGCGCACGGCGGCGTCGAGCCCGACATCCGGCGGCGGCTGGTGCGTCTCGGCGAATCGAAATCCGTGTTCGGCAAGCGGCGGTCGGAGGTTCATCTGATGCCGGGCACTGTCCTGCTGCGCGAGTACGAATCCAACGAGTACCGCGTCACTGTCACGCCGGAGGGTTTCTACGATCTGAATGGCAAGGTGTTCAAGAGTCTGTCGGCGGCGGCGCGACACATCACCGGCGTCAATTGGTCGGGCCCGGCGTTCTTCGGCGTCAAGCAGAAGGGAGGCAAGAAATGAAAGCGCCGATGGTTCGCAAACGCTGCGCGGTGTATTGCCGCGTCTCCACCGACGAGCGCCTCGACCAATCCTTCAACTCCATCGACGCCCAGCGGGAAGCCGGGCAGGCGTTCATCGCCAGCCAGCGCACTGAGGGTTGGATTCCGGTGGTTGATGACTACGACGATGGTGGATTCTCCGGCGGCAATATGGATCGGCCAGCCCTGAAACGCCTGCTCGCCGATATCGATGCCGGGAAGGTCGACATCGTGGTGGTGTACAAGATCGACCGGCTGACCCGCAACTTGGCCGACTTCGCCAAGATGGTCGAGTTGTTCGATCAGCGCGGCGTGAGTTTCAGCGCCGTCACGCAACAGATCAACTCGGCGACGTCGATGGGGCGGTTGATGCTGAACATTCTCCTGTCGTTTGCGCAGTTCGAACGGGAAGTGACCGGCGAGCGTATCCGCGACAAGATCGCCGCCAGTAAGGCCAAGGGCATGTGGATGGGCGGTACGCCGCCGTTGGGTTACGACGTCTGCAACCGGCAACTGGTCATCAACGAACCCGAGGCCAAGGTCGTGCGCGGCATCTGGCGGCGATTCGTGGAACTGAAATCGACCACCGAATTGGCCCGTGAGTTGAATCGCCAGGGCATCACCACCAAGGCGTGGACAACGCAAGACGGCGTCTTCCGTCCTGGCCGGCCGATCACCAAGCAGAACCTCTACAAGATGCTGCGCAATCCCCTTTACATCGGCGTCATCCGGCACAAGGATAAGGATCACCCCGGCGAGCACGCCCCCATTCTGGATCAGGCACTGTGGGATCAGGCACAGGCGATTCTGGCCGACGATTCACGGCTGCGGGCATCACAGACGATGACCCGTCACGACCATGACTCGATCCTGCGTGGCCTGCTGTTCGCCCCCGACGGCGACCGGATGCTGCCGACCGCGACCAAGAAGAAATCCGGCAAGCGCTACCGCTACTACCTGCCTTACTCGGACAAGAAGCTCGGGCGCGGTACCAACCCCTTCGGCATCGTGCCGGCCGAGCAGATCGAGGCCTTGGTGCTGGAGCAGGTCAAGTCAGCCTTGCAGGCGCCGGAGATGATCCAGGCGGTGTGGGATGAGATCCAGAAACTGGATGCCACGGTGCCGGAGCCCGCTGTGGTGCTGGCGATGCGCAACCTCTCGGCGGTGTGGAACGAGATGTTTCCGGAGGAACGTTGCCGGCTGGTGAAGTTGCTGATTGCCCGGGTGCAACTCAAGGACGAGGGGATCGACATCGAATGGCACCCGGCCGGATGGTCGGCGCTGATGGCGGAACTGGCACCGAACAGCATCGGCGCGGAATTGCGTGAATTGGAAATGGAGGAAATGGCATGAGAGGGTTGGAACAGACTGGGCAGGCCAAATCGAGCACGGCCAAACTCGATGAGGGTATCAAGCTGACGACGTTCATCCCGGTGCGCTTCGTCAGGCACAAGGCAAGCAAGGTGGTGGTCGAGCCGACAACGCCCGGTCGGATGGCCTCGCCGCTGAATCCGGGGCGACCGACGTCCGTGGATGAGAACCTGATGGCGGCGCTAGCCAAGGCGTTCTTCTGGCAGGAGATGCTCGACACCGGCCGGGTGAAGAACATGACCGAGTTGGCCAAGGCTGAAAAGATCGGCCTGGCACGGATGCAGAAGATGTTGAAGCTGGCCCGGCTGGCACCAGACATCGTCGAGGACATTGCACGCGGCCGGCAACCGGTGGGACTGTCGCTGCTGTTCTTCGTGGAGAACCCATTGCCTGATGACTGGAACGAGCAGCGGGCAGTGATCGGCGGCCTGGCCAATTGACCGTGAGAGCACGTTCGAAACCCCACCGCTATGCGTTATGGGGTGCAAACCACCGCCCGGAAACCCGCATGGTTACAGGGTGCTGCGCCTTGACCGGGCTAGACAAAAACAGAGAAAAGAGAGGAATTCGGGTGACCGACAGGGCGAAATCAGGGCCTGCGGGCGATCATCGAAATTCGCACCGCCCGCGAAACCCCGCCACTGCTGGCCCTTCGCGGGCAGAAAAAAGCCCGGAGCAAGTCCGGGCTTTGGTGTACTGGAGGTGTGCAGTTTACTACCGAACTATTTGCTATTGGGGCTAATGAGCACTGCTGCGGTCTGCTGCGTGCATCCATCCCCCGGCCTCATCAGATACCCCGCCTCCGCGAATACTCTCGAATTCGCAGGTAACGGGGATCTTGCGCGAGTTGTGGTGCGGTCTGCACGATTTCGTCCAAACATTCCCCCAATTCCCGAGGTGCCCATTGTTGGTCGGCAATGATGGTATCCAGCAGTCGCAACGCATCCACCGGGAATCGGCAACACAGGTTCGATCCGTGCAACAGATGCACTGCATAGTCCGGGTGTTCGATTGGTTGCAGCCAGTCCTGTACCGCTGCCAAGGCAGCAGGGAATTCGCCTCGGGCAGCAATGACTAGACGGGTCAAGGATTCGGAGATCCTCGGGGTGGCTTGGTCGCGGGATTTTGGCCAGATATGTTGCCAGAACGGTTGTGCGCGGTTCCTCCAGTAGTCTTCGCGCTGATCGGCAGAGCCTTCAAGCGCTTGGGAAAGAGCCTGCGCGGATTCCTCCAGGCCTTCTTGTGGGAGAGCACCAATCGCAGACCGGAACTCCTCCACGGTGTATCCCTCGGTGGGGGCCAATGCTGCGTAGGTCAGGAAAGCCGCGAACTGCTGGCGGTTCTCGCCAAGATCGGCATAGTGGTTTGCGCTATCCAGAAACTGGGGCTTGAAAGCGATCAACAACGGCTGATACAAGCGCGGCGACCAGAGGAAACCTTCCCACGCGGCTTTTGCTTCGACGGGATTGCTCCAGCCAAACAACGGCAGAAGGTGCTGTTCAGTCCAGGCCCGGTCCACACGGAAGAATGCAATCAGCCGAGACCCCAGCAGCACCCGGCCGTGGCGGAATCGATCCACCTGCACATCGCACAGTTCGGAAAACATGGGCTTAAGGTCTGCTGGAAGCAGATCGTTGTCGTTCGGGTTCTGTTTGAACCAGAGGTTGATCAGTGCCTGTGTGACATGCCCGATGGGGTGGTTTATGGCAGAGCCGACGGGGTCGTAAGTCTCGACGCCATCACGGACGATGCGGGAACCTGAGCCAGTTTCCAGCGGCAGCGCCAACACGCGGCGGCACAGGTTCAACAGAATGTCCTCGTGGCGGTTGATGGACTTGGATGCGGCCTCCAGCCACCAAGTCACTGCGTGATCAATCTCCTGAAGTACGGCATCTGGCATGGTCTGCACCAGTGGTGCTGCGTATCGCCAGGAGCGCAACACCATCCCTTCTTCGGCCCAGACCTGCAGGGCTTCGCGCCACCGGCCAGCGGGCCACACGCCATCCTGTGCCAGATCACATAGCGCGGACAAACTGTGGAAGAAGCGCGTGCGACAAACATCACGCCACGTGTCTTCGTAGAAGGGCCGCCGTTCAGGGGGCGGCTTTGTAAGCCATTGCACCAGTTCCTGCCGCTTGCGGGGCGCAATGTCGACGTCTCGGCTGTCCTCATAATCTGGATCGCCAGTACCACTCATCCAGTGCGAAAACTCGTCACGCTCGTTGGTCGCCAACTGCCATTGTGGGTACGCATTGGATATTTCTGCCAGGCGCGTCGCCGCAGGCAAACCCAACACGAGGCCCGAAGTGTTCAGTTTTGCCAAATGCAACCAGACGGAACGGGCCACCAAGTCTTGCCATCGATCTGCTTCCAGATCGTCCCGGTACATCTCGCGCGGAGGACCCGCCAGGATGGCTGCCTCCAGACGCTCCTGAGCCGGCCCAGCCAACTGCCGCCCCTGCAGAACGAACAGTCTGTACACCTCCCGCCCCGTATCTGTTGACCACAGCCACCAAGCGCCTTCCGCCAGCAGCCAATCCACCCACTGCTCCAGCGGGATGCAATCATCGTGGCTCGCAGCAAATAGGGCCAGTCGTTTGAAGGTGGGATAGGGCAGATCGAACCAGGACTGAGCAATCCGCGTAGCGCGAGGGCTGTCGATGCCACGAACCGCCAGCCACGCATCACGCAGCAACTCGATCAAGGTCACCCAATCGCGGAAGCCCCTGTTCTGCCAGTGCGGCGTGATGGAGGGCAGATCCCAGTGTGATCGGTCGTCACGGTCGTCGGCTTCGCCCAACTCGCGCAACAAGTCCAGTGCATCACGCAGCAGTTGCTGAAAATCCTCCAGCAACTGCGGCAAGGCAGGTGCCCAGCGCTCGTCGGCAAGGTCGCGAAAAGCGGAATGCACGTGATCGGCGGCCAGCACCAGTTCCCAGTCCACCAGCTGCTTGATCCGTGAGGGCTCGTCCGTGCTTTCTTCTTCATCGCCCCAGCGAAACGGCTTCTTCAAGGCCACCTGGGGTGCGAGCAGGTCGCGTAACTCCAGGCGCAGCGTGGCGGTCAGCCCCTCCCGTTTCAATCTACCTTGCCAACGGTAGAGGTCAGGATCGCGCCACGACGATTTCACCCGCCCGCTGAGCAGCAAGCGCCATAGCGTGCGCATCAAGGGGCCAGGGATGGCCTTGGGCGCCTGTAAGCGGATATCGGCCAGTTCGGTAGTCTTGCCGTCACGTTCCAGTGAAGCCAGGCGATCCAGTTCGTGTTCGATCAGCCACGGCCAGCGATCGTGCAACTGGCCGCCGCGCTGTGCGATCCAGATGACCAGCCTCGGATCGTCAAGGTGGCGCACCAGCCAGCGGGCGAGATGGAACATCACGTCATCCCACTGGCTGCCGATGACGCCGCCGGAAACCAGCAGCATCGGCGGTGCGCGATCATATGGCGCTGGCCGGCGAATCAAGCTGAAACGCAACTTGGCGTCTACTTCTTCGTGAGGAGGCACGCGGAAGCGCGGCAGATCGCTGTGTTGAAAACGTTCATCCGAGAAAGCCTCCAGCAACCAGTCCAGCGAAGGAACAGGATTGAAGTCGGCAAAACGCTTGGCCGGTAGCCCCGACTTGTCCGACAAGGCCCACAGCATCCGACCGACGAAGTCGTCTTGCTGCGTGCTGGCCGATGGCCGGGCCAGGGCGTGACTGACAACGATGCGTTCCTTGCCCAGTACGCCGTCGCGGTAGGTTTCCGCCCAGGCGTGCAGGGTCTGGTGCAGTGCCGAATGCTCGTGGCTACCGGCGGGCACTTTGTACAGGATGGGCGTAACGCCCTTGGCTTCCCACTCGATGGTCTTGCGGCGCTCCTGCCCCGGTTCACAATCACCCAGTGCCCAGGCTTGCGGCGTGACTTCACACAGCATCCGGTCGGCGGCCAGCGCATCCATCATGTAACGCAGTACCGGGTCGTTGATGCTATAGCCCACGAAGCAAGCCACGTAGTTGCGGAACAACTCGGTCACGAAGCGCGCTGCCCAACGTTCGGTCAGATACGCCAAGCCGAAATCACCACTGGTGACCACCAGCCGATTCAGGGCGGTGTCGTCGGCCTTTTCGGGCAGCAAGCCGTGCAGATAGACCAGTCCGTTCCAGCGGCTGTTTTTCGGAATTGGCAGCATCGGAGCCGCGTAGGCCTGGAACGCTTGGCCCGTGCGTTTGGCTGCCACATGAAAGATGCGGTCGAAGTTGGTGGTGACCAGCCGAAGCGCACCCTCGCGGCTGCGCGCCAAACGCAACAGCGCCGTCTGCGTATCGGTGGCACCTCTGCGGCGAAGTTTTGGTTTCAGCGCCTGCGCCAGTTTGCTTCGGACAGCCAGTCGCTGCCCTGGCAGGCGCCGCTCCAGCAGATCGAGCGTGGCATCAAACTGCCCGCGCTCGAAAGCGTCACGCTCAATATCGTTGAGTGATGTGCCATTCAACTGGTAAATCTGCTCCACCAGCCCCTTGAAGCCCGGCAAACCGGCAGGGTAGGAAATGCCTGCGCCACAGAAAAACACCACGCGGCCTTCCTCGTGCGCCTGCAAGAGCGCATCGGGGATGTCGGGGCCGTGGGTGACGAACTGCACTCACTGGTTCCCGGCAAACACCCGCTCAAGCGTCGCGGGCAACAGCGCGGCATTGGCTTCGCGGATGGCGGTGTGTTTGGCCTTGAGGGCCGCGATTTCAGCCTGCAGGCGGTCGAAGGTTTGCTGTACCGCCAGCGAGGGTAAGGTGACTTCGATGGCTATCAGCGAAGGAGCCGTCATGGTTCGGTTGCGGGCGGCTGTACCTGGCGATGCTGCATAAATTTTCGCGAAACCTTCTTCGGTGGTGAAGTAGTACCAGAGGAAGCCGGGCACCGCGAGGTCTGCATTGGCCTCGCAGGTAAGCATCCGATGGTTGCCAACACAACCGTCATCCTCGGGTTGCGCAATAGCGATAGCCTGCTCCCAAGCCATGATGTTGCTAAAGATCAGATCACCAGCCTGAACGCGATACAAGTCCTGCCACGAGAAATCCGAGCCCGGAACGGTGCGCCGGTGAAATGCGCCCTTGTAGAAACTGCGCACGCCCAGCTCCGTGTAGCTTTTCTCTGGGTCGATGACAACCTCCCGACGTACCAGCGGCGCCACTTCCGCCATCGGCCGCAGCGGTGCGTCGGCAATGGCATCGCGGAAACGCAGGGCGAGCAGGTGTTCGGCGTCGCGCTCGACGGCATCCAGATGCGCTTCGACCTGCCGGGTTTTCTCGGCCAGCGCATCGAGGCGGGCGACGAGGGCTTGTTGTGCAGTCAAATCTGGCGTCGGGACTACCATATCCAAGAATGCATCCTCTTGGAGGTAGCGCCTATTTGTTGTGCCATCACTGGCTACAACGCATGCGGCCACAAAGTCTGGCGACTTGGACAGGTAGTTGAAAAATCGGCTATCGAGCTGGGTGTGATCGACGTCAAAAACCCAGAAATTCCCAGTAACGATCGCGTTATCACAGTCGTCCGGCAGTACACCGAATGCACCGTTGCGTGCATCTATTTTGGATAAAACGAACTGTCCAGAGCGTGCGATGAACTGGCGTTTCGTGCCGATTTCACTACCAATCACGCGATCTCGAAGCGTTACACCTTTGCCAGCCATTCGAATGGTTATTCGGCCATATGTAGTGAAGTCGTCGATCTGAACGTCGTCTTTTACGCGGGTGAGTAATTCACCTATCTTGCGCTTTGGCCACGCCTTCATTTACCGCCCTCCACGCCATCACCGCGTGCGATCCGCCGCGTTTCCAGCTCCCGCCGCGTCTTGTCCAGTTCATCGGCCAGCAATTTTTCATCCGGCAACACGGTCTGGTATTCGGCGGCCAGCACCTTGTTGGGCAGGCCTTCCAGCGCGTAGTGGGCTTCGGCCGCGCCCTTTTCGGCACACAGAATCAGGCCCACGGGCGGGTTTTCGCCGGGCTTCATCCAGTGCTCGCGGGCGTAGTTGAGGTACAGGTGCATCTGGCCGGCATCGGCGTAGCCAAACTTGCCGACCTTGAGGTCGATGACCAGCAGGCATTTGAGGCGGCGGTGGAAAAACAGCAGATCGACGCGGAACCAGCTGTCGTCGATACGCAGCCGACGCTGGCGGCCGACAAAGGCGAAATCGTCGCCCAGTTCCATCAGGAAGTCGGCCAGGTGCTGGATCAGCGCGTCTTCGAGGTTGGATTCGGAGTATTCGTCCTTGAGGTTGAGGAATTCCAGCACGAAGGGGTCTTTGATGGCCTGCTCGGGCGTGAGGGCGTCGCCGGGTTCGGCCATTTCGCCCTTTTCCAGCATCGCTGCCTTGTTGGTGGACAGCGCGGTGCGTTCATAGAACTGGCTGCCGATCTGGCGGTTCAGTTGGGGAATGGTCCAGCCGCCTCGCAGGGCTTCGGTTTCGTAGAAGGCTCGGGCCTGCGGGTTCTTGACGGAAAGCAGGCGCACGTAGGCCGACCAGGACAAGGGGAAGGCTTGGGCCAGCACGGACAAATCCAGACTTTGTCCAGATACCGTCTGGAGAATTTGGGGCGGGGAAGATTCTCCAGATGGTGTCTGGAGAATTGGGGCGGGCAATTTTGCAGATGGCGTCTGCAAAATATGGCCGGCAGGCCACGCAAGGTGAAAGGCACGCATCTGCCACAGATTCTGTTTGCTGAAGCCTCGGCCAAACCGGGCTGACAGGTCAGCCGACAGGCGTTCGATCAATGCCTCGCCGTAGGCGGCCCGTTCCTGCCCGCCTTGCTCGAATGTCACGATACGCTGGCCGACCGCCCAGTACGTCGCCGTCATCACCGCATTGACGCTGCGCGCGGCAGCGCGGCGGGCGGCCTCCAGCAGCGCGACGATGTCACCGTGGACGGGGGCGTAGTCGGCCTGGGGCAGGTGTGCCGTGGGTTTGGTCATGCCTGTACCTCGGTTACCAGCGCTTCGATCTCGCCCAACAGGCGCATCACTTCGGCTTCGTGGCTGCGCATCGAGGCAATCAGGTCTTTCGGATCAGCGTGCTCCAGCCCGGCTTTGGCATGGGGGTTCTTGAGGTCCAGGTTGTAGATCGGCCAATACAGGGCGTCGCCTTCAGCCTGCGCGGACTTGGTAGCCTGCTCGTGGGCCGATTGTTCGCTCTTGAGTTCCTTCAAGCGGTCTTGCAACTCAGCCTTCTGGCCATTGGCTGCGGCCTGGATGGCCTGTTCCAACTCGCGAATGGGCTTACCCAGCGCAATGGCGGCATTGCGTTCGCTTTCCGCCCGCTGCCAGTGCGGCGTGGCGGCGGCGACGGCGGCAGCACGTTTAGCCGCGAAATCCACCTTCCAAGCCTGCGGGCCTTCCTCCCGATTGTTCCACCACGCCAGGGCCGAGGCGAATTCCTCGAACTGCAGGGGCGCAGTCTTGCTGTATTTCTTGCGCCCTTCGGGCAAGGGCAACTCGTAGTACCAGATGGTGTCGGTGGGGCCGCCACGCTCGAAGAACAGCAGGTTGGCCGGGATGTCGGTGTAAGGGGCGAACACGCCCTGCGGCAGGCGCACGATGGTGTGGAGCTTGAACTCCTTGAGCATCTCTTCCTTGATGACGGCGCTGATGCCATCGCCAAACAGGGTGCCATTGGGCACCACCACGGCGGCGCGGCCACCGCGCTCGGCTGGCTTGCCGCCGGGCACTGGCGCACCGGCTACGCGCAGCTTGCGCATGATGTACTGCAGGAACAGCAGTGCGGTTTCCGCCGTCTGCATATTGGGGGGGAAGTTGGCCTTGATGCCGGCCTCTTCCTCGCCACCGAAGGGCGGGTTGGTGAGGATGACGTCCACGCGCTCGCTATGGCCGATCTCATTGACTCGTCGCTCGAGCGTGTTGCCGTAGGCGATCTGTGGGGCTTCCAGGCCGTGCAGCAACAGATTCATCTGCACCAGCATGTAGGGCAGCGGCTTGGCTTCCTGGCCATAGAGGGTGTCGCGCTGCAGGGTACGGCGCTGATCCGGCGTACTGACCTGCGGTGCGATGTGGTCATAGGCCTCAACCAGAAAGCCGCCCGTGCCACAGGCCGGGTCGAGCACAGTCTCGCCCAGGCGCGGGTCGGTGACCTGCACCATGAAGCGCACCACCGGACGCGGCGTGTAGAACTCGCCGGAGTCGCCCGCCGCATCGCGCATTTCGCGCAGCATCGATTCGTACAGGTGCGAGAGGGTATGGATTTCCTCGCTGGCGCTGAAGTGGATGCCGTTGATCTTGTTCACGATGTCGCGCAGCAGGTAGCCGCTGACCATGCGGTTCTGCACGCCCTTGAACACGTTGGCGATGACTTCACGCTGGCTGCCTTTTTCGCCTTCGCCCGCCAGACCGCGCAAGTAGGCGAACAGGCCCTTGCCAGTGCTGCCGTCCGCGCGCACGGTGACTTCCTGGCTGATGAATGCCAGCAGTTCGTCGCCGGTGATGCCATCCTCACGGGCGGCCCAGTCGCGCCAACGGTAAGGCGCCTCGATGATGGGCCGGTAGGGCTTGCCGTCGAGTTCGGCTTCTTCTTCGTGCACCATTTCAAGGTCGTCGAGAAACTTGAGGAACATCACCCAGGTGAGCAGTGGCAGGCGGTCCACATCGCCGTTGAGTCCCTTGTCCTTGCGCAGGATCTTGCGGGCGGTGCCGATCAGCGCGGAAAGATTTTCACGCGTGGTCAGCGGCGTTTTGGCTTTGCGTGGCGCGCGGGTCTTTTTTTCGGGGGTTGTAGTGGCTTTGGCCATCGGGTCAGGTTCTCGTTATTGGTAGAGCGCTGTCTGCAGCCGGGATACGGCATCCTTCATGCCGCGCACGCCGCCGAAGTGACGAGTGGCGATCTCGGACGGACTGCCGTAGCGGTCGAAGGGTTGCACCTTCATCAGCTCGGATAGCGCATTGAATTGCAGGATGCCGCGTTCGACGTAACGGTCAAGCAGCAGCGCGAGGATTTCGCGCGCCGTGTCGCCGTATTGGGCGAACAGGTCTGGGGCCTGACGCTTGGCAACTTCGGCACGCTGACGGCGGGTGAGCAGCGGTGCATTCCAGGCCAAGTGGCACAAGAGATCGAATGGGTCGGCATCGGGCTGATCGCTGCTGGAGGCCAACTCCTCGAAACTGATGCCGCGTTCGGTCAGCTCGCGCAGCACCTCGGAGCGGGTGTCGGGATTGGCCCAGGCCGACTGGAGCGCCTCGAGAGTCGGGTACAGGGTGCGCACGGCGCGGCCGGAATAGTCGGTGTACTTGACCACCTGCAGCTTCTTGCCGGCGGTGTCGAGGTCGTAGACCAGGTGGCCGATGACTTCGACTTCGCCGCCGTCGATATAGAACTTGCGGGGTTCTGGCGGCGGCTCATTGATGAGGATGCCGGTGTCTGGGCCGATCTGCTCTTCGGGAAGCTCGTACTCCACCGGCACATCCTCCTGCGGCATTTCGGAGCCCACTTCGGTGATGGCAACCTGCTCGCCAGTTTCATCCACGGTCACTTCCTCGATCCGTGCCGGGTCACCGTCAAAATCCGGATCGGCAAAGTGGTGAGTAGCCGTGCCGGTGAAATCGATGATGTTGAAGTATTCCTTGCCGTAATCGACCTTGAGCCGCGTGCCACGCCCAACGATCTGTTTGAATTCGGCGCGAGACCCCACCACGCGCGCCAGCACCACGTTCTTGACCATCTCGGCATCGACGCCGGTGGTCAGCAGCTGGGAGGTGGTGAGGATGACGGGCGTGGGTTTGTCTACATCCTGAAAGTGCGACAGATGGGTCAGGCCAATCGCGGCCTCGTCGGCGGTGACGCGGCAGACGTAGTCTGGATATTGCTTGACGAGATCGCTGTTGAGGTTGAGCAATTCCTGGCGCATCTCGGCGGCGTGTTCCTGATCAACGCAGAACACCAGCGTCTTGGCGAAGCGGTCGGTACCCTTGAGCAGATCGGTCAGGTGTCGCGCCATCGCCCGGGTACGAGCGCGCAGGGCAATGACCCGCTCGAAGTCCTTGGTCTGGTATTCGTCGTCAGGCACTTCACGGCCGTAGCGGTCCAGTTCGTCCTTGCTGGGCCGCCAACCAGCAGCATCCACGGTGGTGATGACACGGTGAACGCGATAGGGTGCCAGAAAGCCATCCTCGATGCCTTGGCGCAGGCTGTAGGTATAGACCGGGTTGCCAAAGTATTCGTAACTGTCGCGGGCTTCCTCGCGCAAGGGCGTGGCGGTCATGCCGAACTGCACGGCAGGCTCGAAGTAGTCCAGCACCGCACGCCAGGCGCTTTCGTCACGGCTGGAGCCACGGTGACACTCGTCGATGATGATCAGGTCGAAGAAATCCGGACGGTACTGGCGAAAGACGTCAGTGCTGGCCGTGGAAAGCGCCTGATAGATACCGAAGTACATATCCCGGCTTTGGCTCACGTCACCGCCGGCGATCTTGTGCCGGGCATCGCCAAAGGGCGCGAACATCTTGGCCATCGGGTCATCGACCAGGATGTTGCGGTCGGCCAGGAACAGGATTTTCGGGCGACGATATTCGCCGGTGCGATTCCAACGGCTGTTCCACAGCTTCCAGCAGATCTGGAAGGCCACGCAGGTCTTGCCGGTGCCGGTGGCCAGCGTGGCAAGAATGCGTTTCTGCCCGAGCAGGATCGACTCGATGACGCGGTGGATGGCAATCTGCTGGTAATAGCGCGGCACCTTGCCGGAAACAAGGTTGAAGGGTTCCAGCAGGTGCGCGGCAGAAGTCTGTGGCAACTGCGCGGTGACGGTGAGTCGGGCAAACAACTCGTCGGGTGTCGCGTAGCGATCCACCTCACGCTCGGTGCCGGTCGTGTAGTCGATTTCGATGATGCGGTGGCCGTTCGTGGCGTAGGCAAATTTGAGCCCGAGTATCTCTGCGTACTCGCGCGCCTGCTGCACCCCGGTTTCGGCAGGCAGGCCGATTTCCTTGGCTTCGACTACGGCCAGGGGATAATCACGGCGGTAATACAGCAGGTAGTCGGCGCGTTTCTGCTTGCCACGCCGAACCTTGCCGCCCGCTACGATGATGCGGCCATTGGTGAAGCTTCGCTGCTCGCCAATGGCGTGCGGGGCCGCGCCCCAACCGGCCTCGACCAGTTTGGGCGTGACGAATTCGCGGCAGGTATCCGCTTCGGTGATCACGCCATCTCGCATTGCCTCCCCCTTCATCGTATTGTTCTTCAGTCGATCAGTATCTGGAAACTGGTCGCCAGCGCGATGGGCTCAATTTCACGCACATTTTTCTTCAGCGCAACCAGGCCGTAGCCCTCCATCATCCGCAGCGAGCGGGAGAGGTTGGGCACCTGCCGCCCGGTGAGCTCGGCCAGCTCGGTCAGCGACTTGGGCCGCTTGTCACGGATGAGACGCAACAGGGTCTGGTTGTCCTCGGATAGCACCGCCGCCATAGTAGCCATCGAAGGGAACCAGACGGTCGGCGTGTTCTTGCCCGACGGCGGCTCCGGGTCACCGGGACGGCGAATACCAACGACGCAGCGCTTCATCTCGGACATCCTGATCGGCATGGCATAAGCGGTTCATTTTATCAATGTGGCACAACTGCAGCCAGCTTTTGATGAATAGCTTGGCTTCCTGATCGAACAGCGCGTTCATGTGCTCGTTGTCAATCACATCACGGAGTCAACGATGAACGCCAAGCCAACCGCCCTCGACGCCTACCTCGCCCGCACCGCCGCCATTCACGCCAAACTGGGACGGCTGCAACAACTCGCCGACGACCATTTTGGCCATGATCCTGATGCCATCCATTGGGGCCATGTCGGCGACCTCGGGCGGGTGGAGGCTGGGCTGGACGAACTGCTGGCGATCTTCGGCGGCGATGGTGAGTGACGACACCCATCAATTTCCGGAGACCATCATGACCGCCCAAGCCAAACTCACCGACACCCAGACCACCATCCTCAAGGCCGCCGCTGGCCGCCCGGACGGCAAGATCGCCCCCCTGCCTGGCACCCTGCGCGGCGGTGCTCGCACCAAGGTCATTGAGGGACTGCTAGCCCGAGGGCTCGTCGTTGATGTCGACGGCCACCACCTGCTCACCGATGCCGGCTACGCTGCCGTCGGCATACGGCACCCCGTCCCCAAGGGCATCCAGAAAATGGACTCCCCCGATGCCCTCACGAAACGCGAGG
>Ga0116155_10001212_pt1 | contig 18793 bp, 15 predicted proteins | sample AD_UKC032_MetaG_FD_89890 | JGI IMG/M metagenome (GOLD analysis project Ga0116155, IMG submission 89890) | Active sludge microbial communities of municipal wastewater-treating anaerobic digesters from USA - AD_UKC032_MetaG | ecosystem: Engineered > Bioreactor > Anaerobic > Digestate | place: USA...
CTGTCCCCGATTCTCTGTTTTGCTTCTTCAAGTATTGTATCACCGCCCATTGCAGGGGGTGTAAATGTCTCCATTGCATCAGGCTTCATTTCTGCAATTTTTTCAAGAATCGGCATCATGCCACCGCATGTATGATATACTATTCTATGGCCAGCTTCATGGGCAGATGCAATCAGTGATGAATCGTACGGAGCAACAAATTCATCAAAGATATCAGGAGAAATAACTGTTGTTGAGGCATCACCTCCCCCAAGTTCAAGGATATCATATCTGGCTCCCCTGAGAGACTTTATAAATGTCCTTTTTCGCTCCATTAATATTTTCAGGAATGAATGAACCCATTCCGGGTCCTGCAAAGCGGCTGTGATAAGATTTTCAACCCCATACATGCAGGCAGCATCCTGCCAGCATCCCGGCTGTCCGAATCCGTCAAAAGTCGGAATATGACCTCTTAATATACCCCTTTCGCTGAATTCATCTGCTGCTTTATTAACTGCATCAATATCGCACTTGGGTGAGGGCATATAACTGGCAAGAATATCAATATCCGATTTTTCCTTTATCACATGTTCGCAAAGCCATGTGGTATGCTCATCAGATTGAAGCACCATTGATAGAGTTTTTTTGGGAGTGATGATATTCATCCTTTTTGCCGGATTTGCCTGACCAATTATCTCATCAAATGAAAACCTCCAGCTTTCAGTGCAAATCCTGTGTGCCTCCAGGAAACCTATCTCGCTATGAAGGGGATCATAAAATTCACCTGCTGACATATCCGGCTTAAATGCTATAAACCATCTGATAGGATCCAGTCCAAAATAATCAAAAAACTCCTGATCAGTGATCCCGTTCATATAGTTCCTGAGGAATGACGGCATAACATGATGTGTGGTGACCGGAAGCCGGTCCGTTTTCTTTCTGCTCAGAGCATTCAGGAATCTTTCTTTGGAATTCATTTAATTAATATTTCAGTACTATTTTTTCAAGATCTTCAAGCGATTTTTCTTTTGTCTCCAAAAGATACTTCCTGTAAAAGAAGAAACTTATTATGGTTGCCAGTGAATAAAATGCAAAAACATAGCCAACCCCTGCCTGCTTCTCTCCGGTTATTTTTCCCATATATCCTGAAATAACCGGGAAAAGATAGGATATCAGAGCATTAAATACCCAGTTAGTAAATGAACCTATTGACAATGCTCTGGCCCTGATATTATTCGGGAACATTTCCGATACAAGAACCCATACGACAACTCCCATTGTTCCTGCAAAGAAAGCCTGATAGCCCAGGATCCAGATAAGAAGATATGAATCGTTGAAAAAACTATATGACAGAGTAAGAAAGATAAGAGCAAGGAATAGTGCCATACCTATAGCTCCGGACATCAGCAGTACCTTCCTGCCGATCTTGTCAATCAGCAACATGCCGATAATTGTAAAGACAAGGTTTGTTGTGCCCAGGAATATTGTCTGGAAAAGTGCTGCATCATTCGAAAAACCTGCAGCCTGAAATATTGTCGGAGCATAATACATCAATGTATTGACGCCTGTAAGTGCCGCAAACATCATTACGCCTATGCCTATCAAAACAATGTGCAGGTAAGGCTTTCTGAACAAAGCGGATATATTCATCTTTACAACATCCTTCTTTATTGAGTTTTCTATCTCATTTAGCATAACATCAACATTTTCATAAGGATTAATCCGCCTGATCACATTCCTGGCATGTTCCGGTTTACCTGCAATGACAAGCCATCTTGGGCTTGAACTTATAAAAAACAGAAGTACAAAAAAAGCTATTGCAGGTACGGTGCCTGCCATGAACATCCACCTCCAGTTATTTGCCCCGGTATCTATCAGGATGTAATTTGAAAAAAAAGCGCATAGAATACCCGTAACAATTGCCAGCTGATTTATCCCTACTAACCTGCCGCGTATTTTTGCAGGCGATATTTCGGAAATATATAATGGTGCCAGAACTGACGACCCTCCTATCGCAAGCCCACCTATAAATCTGTAGATCACAAGCATGGAAAGAGATGTGGAAAGAGCCGAGCCGGCTGATGAAAGGATAAAAAATAATGCCAGGATTTTCAGCATAAGTTTCCTTCCAAACTTATCACCGGGCCTTCCAACCGTCATGGAACCGATAATGCACCCTATCATCGCTGAGCTGACAGCCCATCCAAGCATAGAATCAGATAAATGGAAGTATTCAGTAATAAATGGTATGGTCCCTGAAATTACTGCAGTATCAAATCCAAAAAGGAGTCCTCCCAATGCAGCCGTAAAGCTGCACAGATACATATATCTGTTACCTGGCTTAGTGGTTGTTATCATACCTGGAAATCTAGATCTTTGAAAAATTGTTTATCTTGATATGATATATCATAGAATCCTATACTACGCTCCTGATATTATTCTGTAAATATAATTGTTTAATCAAACCTCCGACAAAGTTTCTGATCTTTGATATTATAAACCTCGCCTGCTGATTGGTTCTCATGGTAATCACAAGAAGATAAAATATTATACGCACAGCAGTCCACCAAGGGCTGCAGCAACAGTACATGCCAGAAGAATTCTGTTCATCCTAAAGAATTTAAATTTCACTTCCCTTTATATACTCTTATCCTGCTTCAGTGGTAATATCTATTGTATTATTGACTTTTTCATTGTAAGTAATTCGTAATTTTATACTGAAAAGAGGGAGAGAAAAGTAACACTTTTATTTTAGGTGACGCATGATGTCAGTTATTCATTTACTTTGTATATCCTTTGTGCAAACCTTTGTGTTCTTTGTGGTTAATTAATTTGAATTTTATTAATACATTGTATAAGATGATAAGGATTGGAATAGTTATTACAGTCTTTCTGATATTGCGGACGTTCTCTCCTGAGATATATGCCCAGGACGAAAGAACGATAAATGGAATTGTGACCACCTTCAAAACCATTCCTCTTAACAATGTGAAGGTAACTGCTGAAAAATCCGGAGAAACGGTTTTTACTTCCACCGACGGAAACTTTGCCATAAAGACCGCTGAAAAAGATCAGATCACAGTCTCTGCTACAGGATTTTACAATAAAAAGGTAAAATCAGGAGATGATAAGATACTCAAAATCGATATGGTCTTTATAAATAAGGAAGCCAACATTCAGAAGGCAGTGAGAGAAGGACATATTCCTGAGGATGTACTGCGTAAAGCTTTAAATGGCGAAATACCGGTTGAGGAGAAGGACTATTCTTTATACAAGACCATTTTTGACCTTATCAGCAATGAGATCTATAATGTCAGGGTGAAGGGGACTTCCGTTGTAAACTTAAAAGTCCGTTCATTCGATGCTTCTCCGCAGGTACTTTATGTTGTCGATAATAAGATCACTTCCGACATTTCATATATTTCCCCCCAGTATGTCAGATCAATTGAATTCATTGATGATGTCAGGGCTACGGAATACGGATCAAAAGGAGCCAACGGCGTTTTAAAGATCACCCTGAAGTGAACCAGGCTGGATAATACGTCTTTTAATACGTCTTTTAATACGTCTTTTAATACGTTTTTTAATACGTTGATCATTTAGCTTATTACTATTTTCCCTGGCAGCTACAGCGCTTTATAGCTTATCATAAGAGATGCCGGCTTTGACGGAATGGTTATTTCAAGATCTTCCATCAGTTCGCGTCCGGACTTATTAACAACGATCCCGTAATCCTCAAAACTGATCTCATACACGGAAGCGGATTCAAGACCGGATAATTTAACATGGATGGTCTCTTCATTGTTTCCGCTGCGACGGAAGGCCAGAATTATTCCATCTTTCCTGTCAGGCCGGTTCAGCTGATAAGCCAGCCATACATCATCGCGTGTATTATTTACAGGTTGTGTCAGAGGATAATAGTCAGCATAATAATACGGCCGCATTTGTTTAAAATCACTGATCCGCTTCTGAATGGCTGAAACCGGTTCCGAATTTCTGCCGGTAACTTCCCAGTTCAGCACAGCAGTGGCTCCCAGTCCCGACCTGAATGTATAACTATCAGTGCTATATATTGCAGTCCCGTGGATAGGCAGGTAAAAATGCAGGCCGAAGGTATGACACTGATATCCGGTCTGTGCCATCAGTCTGATGAACTGTGATGTAATATCAGTACAGTATTCCAGAAGACAGGTCAGTTGCTCATCAGTACCTGTCATCAGGTCGAGCATCCAGTTCTGGGTGCCCCGCATCATGCTTGCAAGCGAGAACGGAGCCTGATCGCAGTTACCTCTGATAAAAATCGCATCCTTACAATATTCCCTGAGCAGTCTTACAGCCTCAAGCCAAATGCCAACATACTTGTAATCAGCAATATTCACCGGCTTAAGATCAAAAACAGATCCAAGGTCATGAATTTTAGCTCCCAGAGGACGTGCAGCATCATTTACCGGAAAATCAACTTTGATACCGGCAGCGCCTGCCAGGGTGACAGTATCAATATCTACCAGAATGCCGTCATATCTGTATTTCTCAACAGATGATTTAAAAGTATCGGCAATTACCTGCGGGCTGTTGCGGTACTGTTCCATTGTAACACCATATTCTTTAGCTGCCATCAGAAAATTATGAAGCATAACAGGTACCCTGTCGGGCTTCTCTCCATTCAGGACTGCTGTTATTCTTTGATGTCCGTTCATTTTTTTCCCTTTTTAGAATTTCAGGAATTTACTCATAAATCCAGGTCGCCATACCAGGGAACCCTGTCATGCTTGCCTCCCCTGAGGATAGTCAGTAGCTGTTCACGCGGAGTCATTGCATCTCAATAAAGAACTTCTTTCTCTATCTGTTCCAGTGTTTTCCCTCTGGTTTCAATGAGATATCTTTTAACAAAAAAGAATCCCAGTAATGTGACAACAGAAAGCCTGCAAGAGCAGAACTCACTGTTCAGCCCTGTGCGGCAGGAGTCAGCTGAAAATGTTTTATCAGATCAAGCATTGCTCCGTTGATTATCACTGTATCGTATCCGAAAAGCAGACCACCCAGGGCTGCAGCAACAGTACATGTAAGAAGGACCCTGTTCATCCTGATATTTTATTTTTTGTTTTCAAAATGATCAGGTAGAAAACTATTTTTCTCATATCCTGATTTATGACATTCTTTTCTTAATTGCGAAGGTTTCCTCTGATCCTTCAGGAATAACTGTGGTTTTCTTTATTTTCAGAGGATTACAGCCTTCGATAACCAAGTTTGAGATTTTGATATCACCATACAGTACTTTCATTTTCAGAGAGATGTAAGTTCCGCTATTTGCAATTTCAGCTGTTCCCCAGGCATAACCGTCAGACCAGAAGTATTTTCCCGGTTTATCAGTAAATTTTAGTTCACCGGTCACACCTGAGTAATGGAATCCAGAAAGAGCAGGAATTTCCGACCAGCTGGCCATGGCTCTTCCATAGTGGTGACCGCATTCGGCTTCATCGAAAGGGCTACGCTTCCGGCCGTCATAACGATTCCGGATATTTGTTATGCATTTCAATCCTTCTCCAGTTTGTCCTTCGTAAAGCATCCCGATTGCAGCTGCATATTCAAATCCGGTCATCACCTCCGTGAAATATGGAAAGGGATTGGCCGGTCTCGTTCCGGGATATGCAGCCATGAGAAGAGCTGATTCATTATCGAGGGCAAAGCTCCTCATGCAATTGAAATGATCTGAAAGATTTTCCCTGTAGTTGTATTTCATTATGCTCCGAAGGGTTTTTTCAACATTCTCCTTTTTCACAAGATAACCGAGATCGCAGACATGAGCCATGTACTGTCCAACCAGCTGATCAACAAGGCATCCCTCACCGAGCTGGTAATCGGGATTACCGTAATCTGCAGAACCCATTCCCACGAGCTGTTCTTTCGGGATACTTTCCTTATCCGGTACAATGATCTTATGTATATAATATTCCCCATTGAAAAGGTTCTCATCTGTCCATTTGCTGCCACTTAAGAAAAGTTTCCTGCATTTACCGGCCATCTCCTTGTCTTTCATATGAATTGCCATCTCTTCCATCGCTCTCAGAGCTCCAAGGTACCAGATCGTCATCTGCGGATTAGGACCATAATACTCGACATCCATAGTATTATGCTGGACTCCCTCCATTACGCCGTCCTGATCACCATCCCAGCCTCCTTTGATCCAGGCATAGCTGAGAGCTTTTTTCACATTCGGATAAAGATTTTTCAGGAATCCGTCATCGCCGGAAAGCTGCCATTCCCTGTACATTTTAAGTATGCAGCCCATCTGTCCGTCGGCAGCCACCTTTCCGAATTTTGTTATATTTTCAACAGGCAGGCTCACCCTGAAGGTCATCAATCCGTCATTATTTGTCGACATACCGAACTCTATGTTCCTCATATTTCTGGCAAGATCACCAAAGAGAAAGGCAATTGCCGTTTCATAATTCCATACATGTGTGCATGAGCCGAAACAGCAGCCTGACTTATCATTACACCCTTCCCATGCAAAGAAATTGCCATCCGAGAGTCTGAAGCAGGTCTGTGTTTTCAGGGTACTTATGTTGAAAAGAGCCGATTCCTTGACAACATCAGGCAGATCACTGCTGCAGAGGGCGTTCACAAACTCCAGACTTTTTTCTTCAAGGAAAGCCAGCCGGGGTACCGTCTGAATCAGAACATCCCAGGCCCCGGTATATTTTGTTGAATAATAGTTTTTCAGAGAAACTGTTGACCATGCTGTCCTGTTCGGGAAATACCAGGTAATCAGGAAACGTACACTTTTCTTTCCTCCTGCCGGTAAAATGTTACTGACAGCCAGTGATCCGACAGGATTCTTTGATATTGTATCAATCCTGTATCCAAGCTTTCCGTCTTCCAGAAAATCATCATGAAAATCCAGCAGTGAAGCTCCCCAGCCAATCTGCTTCCACTCTGTCCTGTATGTATGATCTCCTCCGGAAAGAGAAACAAGAGCCATCTCTCCCCACTGGTCAATTATCTGATTCCCATTTTCGGAGGTGAAATAAATTCCGTCGAACTCCTTTTCTTTCCTGAAAATATTCCTGTTCTTACCTCCGGAACCGGGACCTGATCCTTCACCGATAAAATTGGAGAGGGCTGCGCAAATGCTGAAAGGAATATCTTTCCCCGAGGTATTAGTCAGCTCAAAGTCAATTATTGCAATTGGGATGCTGCTGTTATCGACATCACCGGGTATCAGGGGATTGAATGCCTTCATTTTTACAGTCACAGGCAGCTGAGGTGTGGAGAGATTAACCTGTCCGAAGGGGTAAGCAGCCTCGAAAGAGACCTCACTGAACCTCGGGAAACCATGATTTGGCGCAATTGCACCCGATGATCCCTCATACATATAAAAGGGAACCGGACCTTCAAGCAGCCTCACATCCTTCCTGTCACCCAGATCTGTGTACAATGCGAAAAATGACGTTCCGGGATTGAATCCTTTGGCCGGATTATTCATTATCTCCCAGTCCTGGAGTTTTCCCCTCCCTCCGAGGGATATTGATCCGGTACCAATACCTCCGACAGGCATGGCAATCTTATATGTATGCTCCTGATCATACTTTTTCAGGACAGGCCAGTCAGCAGATATTGCGGGATGTAACATCAGAAGAAAACCGAAGAATGTAATAAATGTTTTTTTCATGTTCTGATAATTTAATTTTATTGGCCACACAACTTGTCCGGATTTATCATGATACCTTTAACACTGACTTCGAGGCAATCACCTGGTCCGGTTAAAATAGTTTCAGATATCATCTTTATAATAATTTATTCCCATTTGCTGCAATATATAAAGATGTTTTTCCAAACGTTTCCTGAAAGAGTCCCAGTCAGTAACATTTGAATGTGACCATCCCCGTTCAGCAATTGAAAGAAGCCTTGGGAAAAGCTGTTTATCGACCAGTTCCGGCTCCCGGTCAATATGTGACCAGAAGTTAGCCTGAAGACCGAGAATATGTCCGGACTGTTCCTCTGAAAGATCTTTGACAGGATCAAAACTGTAAGCACGCTCAGAGTTGATAGATGTGTAGGGATAATCAAAATAGCAATGGCTGGTTGGTGACATTACCACATCCTGCCCTTTTTCAGTTGCTTCCTTTGCTCCTCCTATCCAGTCCATAACGGCTGCATTCGGTGCCAGTCCCCCTTCAATTATCTCACTCCATCCGATGAGCCTGCGTCCCCTGGAATTGATATACTTTTCAACACGGCTTATAAAGTAACTCTGGAACTCTTTTTCGTCACTTAATCCTTCATCCCTTATCCGCTTCTGACACTTCGGACATTTCTCCCACCGGACTTTAGGAGCTTCATCACCACCGATATGTATGAACTCAGAAGGGAAAACCTCAACTATCTCATCAATGATATCCTGTATCAGGGCAAATGTTTCCTCATTGCCGGCACACAGGATATCAGGTGTAACACCCGGACCTTTAAAGAACGGAAATACTTTGTCAGCTATTTTTCCTGTGCAGGAAAGCTCAGGATAACAGACAAGAATAGCAGTGCTGTGACCGGGCATTTCAATCTCCGGGACAATAGTTACTCCTTTGGATCCCGCGTACCGGATAATATCTTTCATCTCATCCTGAGAATAAAATCCCTGGTGGCTTTCCGGCTCATTGTATTCAGCATGGAATATTGCTCCCTTCTGCGTTAATTCCGGATGAGACTTTATTTCTATACGCCATCCCTGGTCATCGGTAAGATGAAGATGGAGTACATTCATCTTATAATAAGAGATCCTGTCAATTGTTTTCTTAATATATTCAGGCGACTGATAAGTCCGCGAACAGTCTAACATAAGACCTCGCCAGCTGAACCTGGGAAAATCACTTACTGAAACACACGGTACCTCTGACGAAAGGGCCTCAGTTCCTGTAAGCTGACGTAAGGTCTGAATCGCATAATAAACACCATTACCCGATCCACCTGTGATTTCGATCTTCCTTCTGTGCACCATCAGGTTATATTCTTCCCGGTGCAGTGAAGTGTCGATTGACAGGAATATGCCATTTCTTTTCCTTCCGGTATTTACAGGCTTGCTGATTCCAAGCTGTTCTGCTGCCAATGATGCTGTTTCTACAAGAAATGAAGGACAAAATATCCCGGTCTTTTCTGTTATCGTGAAATGGCCCGGAGAATAGCTGATCTGAACAGGTTGGGGAATTAAGGGGTATGAAGTATCAGCAACTTTGATTTCCTCATTAGTAACCTGATTGCAGCTGTAAATAAAAGCCAGCAAAAAAGCTGCAAGTAAAAGAATTAAGATACGTTTCATTCCCTGTTCATTTAATACCATGAAAGATATAAATTCCCGGACTAATTTCTTTATATATATTGGTATAAAGTATATCCATACACTAAATTTGAAATATAAATATCCCCGGTAATGGAAAAAAGAATTATTTACGCTATTGTTTCTTTTTTTTGTATTGCAATTACAGTATATGCTCAGGAGAAGCAAAAAAACAATTTTGAGGACTGGTCAGACAAACCGGTTATCGTGACACCGGGGATGAAAGGGACAGCTCCTTCAGACGCAGTTGTTCTTTTCAGCAAAAACAACCTGGATCAGTGGAAAAGTATAAAAGGAGATGAGAACCCGGCTACATGGGAAGTGACGTCCGGAAAATTCACGGCAGTACCCGGAAGCGGCGATATAATCACCAAAAGAAATTTTGGCGACTGCCAGCTGCATATAGAATGGAAAATCCCTGCAGAAGAACAACAGGATAACCTCAATAAGGCTGCTCACCTGAATTCTTCATTCAGCTGTTAATCTTCAAGTTTCCAGTTATTATTATAGAATCCTGCATAATTAATTCCTGAAATTCCATTTTTCATCATATCCGAAGAAAAGATAATAAAATCGGGGAAACCGCTTCCACCTGTAAAATACTGGTTTGCATCAGCCGCGTGCATTCCCGGCAAGCCTGTCCCTGAAATAGCAGTGACAGAGGCAACCGAACTCCCTTTTCTCGGGTAGACTAAATAAGCACCAAAGTTATCGCCCTTTATCTGATCCTTACCCAAACTTACGCTGCCTCTGCTGACCTGCACAGGACATTCAGCCAGAAGCTTCATCCAGGAACTGTTGGTAGTGGCATTTCCATATATTATAATACCTCTGTCAGGATAATCTGCAGGATTGAAATCTTTATCAGCTAAAACATCTACTGAACCGTTTCCCCGGTAATACCACATCTCAGCATCGTATCTTGCTTTTGCTATTGACCATCCATTCTCCTCCTTTGTCCCTGCGGTCCCGTAAATAAAAACCATCCTGTTATTGAATGCTTCTTTGATCGTTCCGTTACGGACGTTATTTTTCTGCCACTGATCGGGTTCATTTCCAGCTACCCAATGATCAGCTGCTGATAGTATGAGAAAACCTGAATCCGGTTTCCTTAATTTCAGAATATCACCGTCAAGTTTAACGGTAATAGAATCACCTCTTAAGTCTGTGACCTGCAGTTTTAGTACAGAAATGTTCTCTGTTTCCCCCGACAAAACACCATTTACTTTATCACGGTTCACTTTAAGACGACTGTATTTAAGGGATTCCTTTTGCTGCAGAACAGTAGTCCAGCGGTATTGTGAAGAGACTGCAGGATTGGCAGTGGTGAAATCGATCCTGTTCACGGAACTGTCCGGAATGATCTTATGCCACCGGAAGTATTCAAACAAAGGCAACCAGTCGACACTTTCGCTACTCCACCAGTGGCTTCCTCCGGGATATTCATAATAGCTGAAATCGCTGTGGAATTTCCCGAGTACCTGTCGCATCTGTCTGGCATACTCTACAGAAACGGTCCTGTCATCATCGCCATGAAAGACATATACACCTGCAGCTCCATAATTTCCTGCAAGTTCAATGACATTACTCCCGTTACTTGCCCGGTACAGGTTCTTCTCAACAATATTATCACCGGGTTCTGATATTCTTCCATCGGCAGATCCGTAAGCCATAAGTGTAGGATAACCTGCGCACGGTGCAATAGCTGCCCATTTACCGGGATAGGTTGCACCCAGATACCATGTACCATGACCCCCCATTGAGTGGCCGGTAAGATATATCCTGGCAGGATCGGGAGTGAATTTTTTAGTTGCGTGGTCCAGTACCTCCAGTGCATCAATCCTTCCCCAGTCCTCCCAGTTAAATCCGCGGGGACGCCTGTTGGTAGGGGCAATGAGGACACCCCAGTCTTTCGGCTTATAGGCTCTCGCCTGACCTATAGCCTCTACACCTGCACCGTGAACCGACAGAAACAAGGCCGGCGGATCGTTATCCTTTTTGCTCCGCGGGTTAACGGCATAATACTGGACACTTCCGTCGATATCGCTGATAAATGTGCAAGTGTAAGGTTCTCCCTCATTAACTGATTCAACTTTTATAACTGACCTTGTGATTGTTTTGTTTCCTCTCAGAAGAACAAGTTCACAATCCGTAGTTGCCTTCCCGGTAATTGCTGATCCATTGAATCTGAATGGCACCTTCCTGCTGCTGTAAGGTGTAATGGATGGTATATCAGTCACTATCTCATTTCCTTTCAGATTCGATCGGATCTTAAGGCCACTTAACTGACGTGATGTTGTATTAATTATGACAACACCACCCAGCAGCGAAACATTATTATGACCTGGCACAATTATGGGTAATGTAGGGTCTTCAGTACTTATTGTAACAGGCGACTCCGGGAAGATGATCCTGGCCTTTACGCCCTGTCCCATCATAAAAGAGGTCCTGACATATATCTCGTTCAGTCCTTTCTTCAACCTTACAGGTATGTTTAGATAGCCTTGTTCATAAGGATCCCCGGCATGTGGTTCACCGTTAAGCCAGAACATTGCATTCCCTGTCATGTTGATTATACCACCCTGCTCCTTTGCCGAATTATAAGTCAGGTATATATAGCCGTTGGATGCATTACGGCCGGTAAATTTTCCCGAGGTATCAGCTTTAATTTCCTGCCAGGTCATGTCCTGTCCGCTGCTGTTTGTGAAAAGAACCTGTCCCGCTTTTGGAGTTTTGTAACCCGGTGAAAAATATCGGAAGGCAAACTGGTCGGTATATACTGCCTGCCGCCCATACTGGTGACAGTTCCCGACAGCAAGACCTTCGCGGAATATGAACTGACTTTGTGCGTTTGCCTCGCAAAATAACAATAACAATAACAATAACAATAACTGGATTAAAAATGCCCGTTTTTTCATTGTTAAAATTCTTTGGTTAAAATTTAGTAAATAAAATGTAAAAGTGAAGTATTACCTTCATTTTATTGTTATTAATTCAGCTTTGCCGATTGTCTTTACTTCGATCTTAAGCTTTGAAGAGCCCTCTACCGTGAATCCTGCATCGACCATTATCCTGTTTTTACCCTTGTCCAGAAGAGGAATTTTCCCGGGATCAAGTGTCTCGATCAGCTTCCAGTTCTTATCGAAAAGCTGAAGATTTCCTTTCCCGTCAAGCTTCAATACCTGGCCAGACTCCATTTTTACAGGAATATCCAACGTACTGTAATTATTGATTTCAATTGTTATACCGTCAACAGGAGAAACCGCATCCTGTTCCCCGGTAAGAGTAATAAGGAACATTAAAGTTTGCCCGTCATATGGATTATCGAAATTGAAGATGCTGTGAACAGGCTCTCCCGGTTGCCGGGAAATGCTTGTTCATACTTTATTATTCAAAGGTAAAGAACATTTCAGTTAAATAATTAAATTACAATAACCACAATTTCTATTCAGGTCTTTGTCAGAAATTTACAGAATCGTCCTAAAATACTTGAAACACACGGCATTAATGCGGGCACCAGCTCAAATAAGAAGTATTAAGGCACAGGACTCAGGGTAAAGAGTTTACTTTTATGACAACAGCGTATTCCAACGGCATTTCCGTAAAAGACAACCTCTCCTGAGTAATATTAATGCCTTCTCTGTGCCTTTGAGATCACAAAATAGTGTTTTTCATTCAAAACCTTTATCATTGTTTGAAATAATTTAAAATGATCCCGGATAAGGAAATTTATTATTAGTCCGCTGAAGGAATCGTTCATTTCACTAATCGGAACAGCTGCAGGATTTGCTTTTCCTTGCCGAAAGCTGAGCCTGTAAGTATCCCCAAACCTCATATACGCTTAAGGGCAGGTTGAAGTCTGGCAATCGATTTGCAGAAATGATCCGAAATAGTATATTTACTTCACTAATCTTAAAAATGAAGCTATGGAAGAAAAGAATCTTGTCTACCGCGGAAAGTCCAAAGATGTGTTCAATATAACAGAAGGATCTTATACAGGCAAATACCGGTTTGTATTCACAGACAAAGCAACAGGATATATTGAAAACGGGAAACCCGTATTTGATCCTGGTTATGATACAGTAGTCGGCAGCATACCGGGGAAAGGCGCAATAGCCTGCAGGTTTGCCACACATTTCTTCAGGCTTATGAAAGCAAAGGGAATAGCTACACATTATATAGATACGATCAGCGACAACGAAATGGTTGTCGAACCTGCAATACCTCTGAGCATGCCGGCCGGAGCGCCGGAATTCCAGGGGTCCGCACCTCTGGTAAATCTTGAATTCACCTGGAGAAACAATGCAACAGGAAGTTTCTGGAGAAGATATCCCTTTGTAAAGCCATGCAGGAACATTCATAAAGTTGTTGAAGCCTGGACAAAAGGTGACAGCGATATTCTGATCACACTTGAAGCGCTTGAAGAAACCGGGGCCATGAATAAGGATGAGATCTCTTACAGCGTTGAGCTTGTAAAAAGCATCGCAGAGATAGTTACGCTGGAATTTGAATCAAAAGGTCTTCATGTCATAGATGGCAAGTTTGAACTGGGCAGACTAAAGTACGGCGACGGGAAAATCGTTCTCATAGACGAAATATCTCCTGATGTTCTTCGTGTCTGCAAAGGCTATACTCCCGACAGTAATGGGGATTGCACTGTATATAAAGATTGTGCTGTGACAAAATTCTCCGATGGCAGAAGAACCATTAAAAACAATAAACAGGTCTCAGCTGCTGATTTTATAAATATATTCCTTTAAAATATAATTGTTCAGGCTATGAACTATTTACCTTATTTTCTGACAGCATATATTCTACTGTTTTCAGTCAGTATTAGCAGCTGGTCGCAGCAGGTCCCAATTACCTTCGGGAAAACGGTGCCTCTTAAGAATGTTACTCCTCCCACATCCGCAAAGAGTTTTCCTCTGAAATGGATCAATGTCAATACTGCTGAAGATACCTGGTCAAAGAAAAAGGACCTTCTCGTTTGTACAGGCATACCGATTGGTGTTATGCGGTCGGAGAAACAATATGAGAATTTCATTCTGCATATTGAATGGATGCATATGGAAGCGGGGGGTAACTCAGGTGTTTTTGTATGGTCAGATGCGAATCCGGCTGAAAAATCCCGTCTGCCGAACGGCGTCGAGGTCCAGATGCTCGAACTTGACTGGGTAAAAATTAATACAAAGGACGGTGTCGTACCACCGGTTGCATATGTACATGGTGAGCTCTTTGGCGTTGGGGGTGTAAAGACGATACCTGATAATCCGAGAGGAACCAGAAGCAAATCAATAGAGAACAGATGTAAGGGAAGAGGAGAATGGAATTACTACGATGTGATCTGTGTCGACGGTGTAATAAAACTCTCGGTCAACGGCAAATTTGTTAACGGCATCAGCCAGTCAACCCAGAAAAAAGGATATATCTGTCTCGAATCGGAAGGTGCGGAAATCCATTTCCGTAATATAAAAATAACCGAACTCCCGTCAGGAATTACTTCAGAGGAACAGAGCGCCCCGGTCATATCCGGAACTATCAGCCAATAATAAGCCGGCGTCTGGTGCGAGGTGTGAGGCGTGAGGCGTCAGGCGCGAGGCGTCAGGCGTGAGGCGTGAGGCGTGAGGCGTCAGGCTTCAGGCGTCTATTATAGGCCGGCATCAAGGTTTTTTAATAACCGAATAAGAGCCGCTGCTCATTATTATCCCGGTTAAATATTTGCAGATATACTGCTATCCGTTAACTCAAACCCGCAAACGGTTGAATTGGGCTTTTCCTGTATTGTTATATCTTATACTTTCGATGAGAAGATTAAAAAATAAGTCTTCACAATTTGAAAAGAACTTGGACAAACAGACAGTAAAAAAAATTAAACCAACATTAATCTTTTAAGCCATGAAAAGAATGATTTTATTCTTAATGCTTTTTTTAGCGGTCACCGCTGTTTCTTTTGGAAAGAAGGTAGCAGCTGAAGGAAAGACTTATTCAGCACTGGGAGACTACAAGGTTCAGACCACAGACAATCCCATCCAGATGAAAGGAGAAGATTGTAAGGCCTATATCATCAGTTATGAGAACAGTCCGATGGAAGTAACCGTGATTGTCTGCAAGGAAAAGAACTGCAGAAAGTATGTCGTTTTATCTGACAAACTTTCGGTTCAGTATGTATGCAATCCTCACTATTTCGGAGTGGAAAGGCTTGACAAATCCCTCGAGAAAGAAGGTTACAGGACTGAAGATGAAGGTCTTAACAGGGTTGAATATTTTCACCAGAAGGTTCTTGGCCCCGGACAGATGCCTGAACTGGAAGCAACCCGCACAATAGCTGCATTTTTCCCCTTCCTTCTTAACACAGATGAAAGTATGATCGCTGAAAAAAAGTAAACTTATCTTCAGGCTGTTCAGCCAATGTTTCAGGTTTTGAATTAAAAGGGGCCGTTCCAGGCCCCTTTTTCATTCCGAAAGCGATTATTTAATCAACCTTTTTTACCTTACCGGCAGAATCATCCTTTAAATCTTGACATATGTGCGAGGAAGAGATCCTTCCTGTTCCTGGAAACAGGTATCTGTGCACCATCCAGCATTTCAATATATCCGCCTTCCTTCCTGACATATTTTTTAACATATTTCATGTTTATAAGGAAGGAATTATGCGGGCGGAAGAAATATCGTTCGTCAAGAATATCCTGGAATTCTTTCAGATGCTTCGAGACAAGTATCTTCCTGTTCCCTGTAAGATAAAACCAGGAATAACTCCTGTCGGCTTCAATCTGGAGGATCTCTTTAGGATTCAGATATTCCATCCCGTCAGCTGTCGGTATTGCCAGTCGTGAAGGCGAACCTGTCCTCAGATTCTCCATAAGGGCTTTCAGATTATCATTACTCTGAGTCCTGCTTCCTGAACGCTTATCTACTACCTTTCTCACCGATTCAATGAATTCCTTAATATTGATCGGTTTAAGGATATAATCGACAGCGCTGAACTTAATTGCTTTAATAGCATAGTGATTGAAAGCCGTTATAAAAACCACGTCGAAATCCTTTTCGGGAAAATTAGCAAGCAGGTCAAAACCTGTACCATTCGGCATTTCGACATCCAGGAAAACAAGATCGGGTTTCTTTTCATTAATGATCCTTATACCATCAGGCACATCATTGGCCCTGCCTGAAACTTCCAGTTCAGGACAATACTCTCCGATGAGTGATGATATAAAATCGACAGCATTAGGTTCATCATCAACGATTACCGTCTTTAATTTCTTGATCATGATATGACAGGTATATGTATCTCGACACGGGTACCCTCAGGTTCTCCCTGTTCATTCTTAAGATCTGTATAAACAGTATTAAGGCTTGTCCCGTATAATGAATTTACCAGGTCGAGCCTTGATGAGACTATACGTGTACCGAGTGAGTTATGATTCGGATCTTTCATTTTCCTTCTTTCCTGGGCAGCCTGCCGGCCAATGCCATTATCCTCAATTGTACAAACAATATGATCTTCATTAAGCTTCATACCGATCTTCACTACCCCATTTTCATCTTTCGGCATCAGGCCGTGGCAGATCGAATTCTCCACATAAGGCTGGATCAGCATTGTCGGTACTTTATATAACAGCGGATCTATTTCTTCATCAACATATATTTCGTAATTGAACTTGTCTTTGAATCTAAGGCGTTCCAAATCCAGGTAAAGTGTCAGTGCATCCAGTTCATCCCTGAGCGGTATTGATGTTTTGGTTGAATTATCCAGAATTTTCCGCATCAGGCTTGAAAATTTCGTAAGATATGTATTTGTGGCCAGCTTGTCGTTCTGGTACATATAATACTGGATCGAATTGAGCGTGTTGAAAATGAAATGAGGATTCATCTGCTGTCTCAGATTTGCCTGTGTAAGTTCGGATATTTTATGATTCATCTCACTAATTCTGTGCCTGTCCTTTAATTTCGAACCCCTGAAAAGAAGAAGACCGATAGTCACCGTAAGCAAAATTAATCCTCCAAAACCAATATTCAGGATACGGTTATTCTTAAGTCTCAGTGAAAGCAGGGCAAGCTCTTTATTATGGGTATCCACCTCATACTTGATCCTCGCTTCAGTTATTCCTTTTGCTGTTTCAGATTTGATCCAGTCGTCACTGTATTTCTTGTATAGCACATAATTTATGTAGGCATTGGAAGTATCTCCCTGGCTCAGGTACATATTGCTCATATCCATATATATCCACTGCAGGTTATACCAGTCGTTTACCTTTATCGCCTGTTCGATGGCCTTCCCGTAATAACTGATCGCACTATTGTAATTACCCAGATCGCGGTTTATTGTCCCCAGATTTCCCAGGGAATTGGCTGATGAAGAGTATTGTTTTGAAGGCAGGCTGTAGCTAAGGGATTTATTATAATAATATATGGAAGAATCAAACATTCTGTCGAGATAAAAGTTCCATCCCAGTTGTGCGGATGAGAATGCCGTGAAAATACTGTCTTTTCTTTCAAGAGACATATTCAGGCATTTCTTGAGCAGTGAATCGGCTTTCCTGGAATCCCTCATTTTTTCCAGAAATAAACTTCCATTACTGCACCAGGCATCCATAGCAAGCCTTAATGAATTTTCATTTAATGCAGCTTCTGCCTGTAACTCGTAATATTTACTTTCACCTTTTAAATCACCCACTGTTTTCATTACCTTCGCCTGTCCATAATAGCAGGAAGGAATAATTCCTTTCAGTTTCTTTTCTTCTGACAGACTGATACATTTTGTAAAAGCATCCATACTTTCCGAAAATGACCCGGTCCGGTGATAATATTTTCCCAGGAATATGAGACCTTTGGCCTGAGACATATAATCTTTTATATTCTGCGCCTTTTCAATGCATTTTGCAGCCTCCTGCTCGGAGGTATTAAAGTCACTTCGGATAAAATAAAACTCGGCTTTCAGAAGATGAAGAAGGGGGGGAAAATCAATTTTATTTTTTTCACATAATAGTGTTGCAGAGTCTATAAATAATTCTGTTTTTTCTGATTTCATGGAGCCTTTGGAAGACTCTTTGACCGACAAAAAACCTTTCTTTATCAGGCTGTTAATCTTTGCGGTATCTTCAGCAGAAACCGGATTCTTAATAATTGTCGGCACTCCGGTCCTGGAAAATACCGGAAAGTATGCCGGCAATGCTCCTGCTGCAATGCCTATAATGAATATTACCCGGGTTATGGCTTTCATGTTCAAACCTTAGTTAATAATCACTTTACAAAATCCCAAAACAACAACTTCCTTATTAAAAATCTTTACTTAATCCGATCAGATCCAATTAACCATATTAAATATACACAGTGATTGTTTGAATTTACGTTTCCACTTTACAAAATGCAGAAATGAGTTTACAAACTGCAATTCAGAGATTCTGTTCTGCAACTTTAACTTTGTGCTCCTTAGTGTCTTTGTGCCTTAGTGGCATGTTTTTTTCTGCCACACTAAGGCACTAA
>Ga0116155_10001224_pt1 | contig 18710 bp, 16 predicted proteins | sample AD_UKC032_MetaG_FD_89890 | JGI IMG/M metagenome (GOLD analysis project Ga0116155, IMG submission 89890) | Active sludge microbial communities of municipal wastewater-treating anaerobic digesters from USA - AD_UKC032_MetaG | ecosystem: Engineered > Bioreactor > Anaerobic > Digestate | place: USA...
CACGCTGACCGGCGGGAAAGACCTTCTGCCCTTCACCGATCCCATGACCGGGAAAACCGAACCCATCCGACAGGACGGCCCCCGCACCCCCGAGAGTTCATCTTTGAAAACCTGGGAGGAATTCTGGAAAGCCTATAGCATTCAGACGCGATACATTATTCAAAAATGCGTGGATGTGTATGAATACTCTGAAGCCATCCGTGCCCGTTTCTTTCCCACACCCTATCTTTCCTGCATGGTCACGGGCTGCGCTGAAAAGGGTATAGACGTCACGCAGGGCGGGGCTCAGATCAGTTTCACCACGCTGGAGGCCGTAACCTATGCGACCACCGTGGATTCACTGCTTGCCGTCAAATATCTGGTCTTCGACAAAAAAGCTTGCACGATGCAGGAACTGGTTGCCGCTCTTAAGGCTAACTGGAAGGGCTACGAGGTGCTTCAGGCCATGGCCAAAAATCGTGCTCCCAAATACGGCCGCGACGACGACGAGGCGGACCGTCTCGCCCGTCAGGTGATGCAACTGTGGTGCGATGAAGCCTGGCGGCACAGGACAAAAGCCACCGGGCGCCGATTCCGGCCGGGCATGCTCAGCTGGAACTACTGGGCCGGAGACGGCTATGTCATGGCGGCCAGCGCGGATGGCAGGACCAAGGGACAGTTCCTGTCCAACGCCATCTGTCCGTCCAATGGAGCCGATATTCAAGGCCCGACCGCCAACACCAACTCCGTCGGAAAAGTGCTGGGCGGAAAAGCGGAAAAAGGCCGGGGAGACTGGCAGGATTATCTCAATGAACTTCCGAACGGAGCCAGTCACACCATCACATTCAATCCATCCATCCTGCGCGACCCGGTGCACAAGGACAAATTCAAGGCGTTTCTGAAAGGCTACACCCTGAACGGAGGCACCGCGCTGCAGATCAATATGCTGGATCCCGACATGCTGAAAGATGCGCAGGCTCATCCTCAGGACTATCGACATCTCCTGGTGCGCATTACCGGCTATAATGCCTACTTCACCACCGTGGGTCGGGAACTGCAGAACGAAGTGATTGAGCGGGTCAGTCACAATAAATTTTAAGGCTTGCAACCGATGACACATGCACAAGAACAAAAGGGAAATATTCTGCAAATCATCCGCATGTCCACCGAGGACGGCCCCGGCATTCGGACAACTGTTTTTTTCAAGGGCTGCTCGCTGAGTTGCCGCTGGTGCCACAATCCCGAGAGCATCAGTTCGAAGCCGCAGATACAGTGGATACAAACCAGCTGCATCGGCTGCGGTACGTGTGTGGAGACCTGCCCGGAAAAAGCCTTGATCCGGACACCCCAGGGCATCGCCATCGACCGGGGACTTTGCACCGGATGCGGTTTATGCACGGAGGAATGTCCGACCACCGCCATGGAGCTTTTGGGCAAAAAATGGACCGGCCACGATCTGGCCCGCGAACTGGTTAAAGACCGCGTCTATTTTGAACAGTCCGGTGGCGGCGTCACCCTGTCCGGCGGAGAAGCGGCTCTGCAGCAGAATTTCTGCCTGGACCTTTTAAAGGAACTGCGAGGCAAAGGAATCCAGACGGCGCTGGATACGTGCGGACAGGTGTCCCAATCGGTGCTCGCCGGCCTTTTGCCGTATGTCGATATTCTCCTGTATGATCTCAAAGAAATCGATTCGGAAAAGCATAAAAAATTTACCGGCGCCGGCAACGAAAAAATACTCGCCAATGCGGTTTTTGCAGCAACGTATAAAAAAACCCATCTTTATCCCAAAACGCTCTGGATACGCACGCCGGTGATTCCGAACGCCACGGACACGGTCGAAAACATTTCGGACATCGGCGATTTTATCCGGGCAAACTTCGAAGAAGCCGTTGACCGCTGGGAACTGTGCACCTTTAACAATCTATGCAGGGACAAGTATAAACGGCTGGGCCTGAACTGGCCGTTTGCCGATCAGGACCTTGTGGAAAAATCAAGGATGGAGGAACTGACCCGGGTTGCCAAAAGCCGGGTGAAACCATCCATCGTCTGCTGGAGCGGAGCAACGAAACTGGAGAGAAACGCAACGGGAAAAGCATCGGGCACAACGGAAGATAAAAGCATCTCCCTGCCCGGCTGCTGAAAATTCCAGAAAGGAAATAACTCATGACCCGTAAAAACAAATTTTCCGAAGCGGACATGCAGGCCTTTGCGCCGTCGGAGAAAGTCGGCATCATCGCCACGGTAACCCCGGAAGGCCTGCCGCACATGTCTCTTTTGACGTCCGTCATGGCGCCGGCACCGACCAAGCTCACCATTGGCGAATTCTGCAAGGGTCTGAGCAAAGATTACATGCAGCAAACAGGAAAAATCGGCTTTGCCATCCTGACGCTGGATAAAAAACTCTGGCGGGGAAAAGCCCTCTGGACGCATTTAAAAAAAGAAGGCCCGGAATATGAAGTGTATAATCAACAGCCCATGTTCCGCTACAACACCTATTTCGGCATTAACACCGTGCACTACCTCGATCTGAAAGAGACCACGGTTGGCGCGCCGCTGCCGCTTGTCTCCATTGTCCGGTCGGCTCTGCTCACCAAAATGGCAAAAAGCGGCGCCGTCAAAGGCAAGGCGGAAAGAGTGCTTTCGTTTTTCGGAGAGGTTTTGTTCAACAGACTGGATTCGCTTAAATTTTTATCCTTTATTGCAGGCGATGGATTTCCGGTCGTTATCCCAGTCATCCAATGCCAGGCGTCGGACAACGGCCGGCTGGCCTTTCATCCGGGGGTTTTTTCAGATGAACTGGCCTTGCTCAAACCGGGGATGACGGCGGCTGTTTTTGGATTGACCATGCAGATGGAGGATGTCCTGGTGCGGGGCGTTTTTAACGGCTATGCGCGCTATCGGGGCGTCAAACTGGGCACGCTGGATATTGACTGGGTCTATAATTCCATGCCTCCCAATCACGGACAGATTTATCCGCCGGTGCCTCTGGAAGCAGTCGTCAACTTTTGATCCCAAAGGAAGCGCTGCCTTGGCGGACATCGTTATGGAAGGTTCATAAAATAACGCCTCACCGTGGTTGGTGAGGCGTTATTTTACGTTTTGTGATGCTGAATGGTTACGGTGTAAACAGAGGGAAGTCCCTATATACAAACTCGTCGAACACACCGGTCATGCTAAAGAAATTAGCATCGAAACTGGGTGTGGGATAACCCAATATGGTTCCCGATTCTCCAAGAGGAAACATGCTTGAGATCGCGATAGGCCCCGTGCTGTCGTATTCAACGGTGTGTGCGTAGGTGGAACGTGACGAGAAGGGCATTTCCCATACCTTTCCCAGCATAGAGTGGTTGTACTCGATAACGCCCCGCTGATTGACACCCCAGGGCGCGTCTCCCAGTGCGTCAAGCGTATTATCCAACGCCTTTACAATGATTGCATTGGCGGTCTGAGGCGCCAAACTATCCGCGTTCTGAAACCAGTTGTAGTAGTTAACGATACCTCCCGGCTTAAGGCCGTGGAGGAGTACATTGAAGAGCACCTGATCGCTTTGCGTTGGAAGCGGAGAGGCAAGCTCCTCGAAAGTGAGTTTAAGAACCTCTTTGATCCATGCGTTCATGAGCATCCATGCGTCGGCACGGTTCATTCCTGCAGCCCAGGCTCCGACCCCTCCATCAACGAAATGCCCGTCCCACGCAGCAAGAAGGGCAAGTGCCGCCGTACGATCAGCATGCGGGGCATCCGGAGCCGTGTTTACAGCGTTGATGAAATATTCAGAAACAAACTTCCAGGGATTTCCCCCACCGCCGAAAGAGTCCGTCGTCGCGATGTTGAGTGCAAGATTCCTGACGTCTGCGAAGGTCAGATTGTTGGTTGTGGAAAGGTAATCATCGACTACATGCGCCCTGTGGAACGGGCCCGCGGAATATCCGATGTTATTGGGTGCATTGGCGTAGCCTGCATTCGTCTTGTTGTTCCAGCCGCAGTAATAACCCTGGCTGTTATTGCGATCGGTTGAACGGGGGATAAGGTTTGCTGCGTTCCACTCCAGGGGCGCCCCTGCGGCGCCCTGCGGCAGCCGCCATTCACCATAGGGACGGACGGGGTCCCTTCCCGACATCCAGTACGCTATATTTCCATCTCTATCAACATAAGTGAAATGCTGAGATACCGGCACGAGTTCTATGGCCGATCCGAATTGATCCATACTCGTCGCCCGGGCAATATCAAGATAGGCCCTGACAAACTTAAATTCATATCCCCAGTGGGAATATTTCCATGAAATGACGGGGCTTGCATTCACAACGGGTCCATGGGCTGTCCTGTATATTGGCAGCACCTCATCGGGCGCTCCTTTCACCTTGATGGTTTCCGTCCTGTGAAGGGTCATCGCTGCCGGGGTTTCTATGTAATAATCTACGGTATGGGCATGACCCACCTGCATCGACCATGCATGGTGCGGCGTGCGACCGATAACGATTCCGGGAAGCCCCGGAATGGTCATGCCGGATACATTCAAGCCGCCGGCCCTTATCGAACCCTCACCGATGATAGAGGGTACGGTAAATCCCATCTGCGGACCGGAGTAGATGATAGGATTCCCTGAGGCCGTTTTGCTCCCTTTGATCGCCCAAGCATAACTGCCCATCTTGACATAGGCGTTTATCTTCTTCAGATTTTCGTCGATCTGAGCCTGCATCTCGGCCATATTTTTGGCGGCCGCACGCAGATCAGGAAATGACGGAGGATTTTCCATCAGCGGGGACAGCGTTCTTTCTGCTGATTTTTGAGCACGGGAAACTTTGATCGGTTTGGGAATATAGGTCAGCGCATCGGGATCGTTGACCCATCGTAAATCCTCGAACATTTGCGTTCCTTGCGTGGCGCCATATGCGGCCACAAGCCCCTGATACAGTGCTGCGTTATCGATCTGTCCCGTCTTCTGACCTTCGCAGTCGAAGTTTCTCGACATCAAAGCCCCCCAGGCCAGAACATCCTTGTACGTCCAGTCCTCAAGCGCAGTATTTGCAATTCCAACAGCAGCAAATTCAAAGGGAAGAAGCGAAGGATCCTTGCGAATCTCGGCTATGCGCCTGTTAAAGCCGGCCACATAACCTTTGACAACGTCCTGCGCCTCTTTATCCATTGAAGAGAAACCATCTTGCAGTTCCTGGTCGGAATACATGGTGATGCGCACGAATTTATCCTGGGTCAACTGAGAGGGGCCGAATATCTCAGCCAGCCTTCCCCGGGCGGACCGCCTGAACGTTTCCGCCTGCCAGAGCCGGTCACAGGCAACAGCATAACCCGCTGCCTCAAATACATCGTACAGTCTGTCCTTTTCCGACCCGGCAACGAACCACACACCTTGTGCGTCACGTGTGGTTGTTACCGTGGATTTGCGATGAGTTGTATCATCGTCAGAAGAACATCCCACCCCCATGATGGCGATAGAAACCAGAAGAATGGATAATGTCAGCCATCGGAAACATACATGTTGCAAAGCATAAAAATTTCTTTTCTGCATCTCGGTTCCCTCCTTTTCAATAAATTATTATGTTGGGTTAAGATGAAAAGTTGATCCGTTTACGCTTCTTTTGTAAAAAGACATTTCACTGAATAATAAAAAAGCAGAAAAGATATTGATTCCGTATCTTCGCCTCTCTGGAGGGCAAAAAAACAAAAGTCTCCGGAAACGTGCCGGACAGATGGTTGGTTTACTAAAATAAAAAGCGAATCTATGATTTAGTCATACATATCTGCGACTGGTAAGTCAATAGGGGAATTGCTCTCATCTTGAGCCCGAATTGAAGATTTACATCTGAAGTTGGATGCCAGTCAAAAACACCGAACGGTCACCTTTAGGATGGAACAGGATCTGCTGTTGCCGCTTTGTTGCAGTCTTCCTCCTAATACGCCCAGTAAGGGCCTGTCCCGAGGCTGGACGTTTTCCCTTCAATCCCTACGTACACGCTCCGTCCCAGGAAAAATGGAAGCCCCCAATAGAATGATGTGCCCGGCTCGGGAGCCCCGAGTTCGATGAACACATGATTGGGTGAAGAAAAAAGGTTTGAAGCGTTGCCGATGTGAAACGAAACCACGCCGTTCGGTGAACCTTCATAGCCTGCGGTGGTTGCAGAAAGGCTTTGTGTAGAGGAAGGACAGAACCAACCCTGGCCATAGCTATCCGGGGGGCAGGCAGGAAGGGCGCTTAGTGAACCTGCATCAAAAAACAGTCCGTTCGAGCCGATGTCAACGATACTATGGGTGTATATATTGCTGTTAAATAATGTTATGAATTCTCCCAACAACGGGTCGGCAGGGTACATCGTAACCCCGGAAGGCATGTTGTTCGCCTGTGTACCGATACCGAGAGTAAGTGTCCCGTTCATCGAGATCACGCCTCCCAGAGGAACACTCGGAAGTTGCACGATCACACCGTTATTATCAACAGGGAGGTGTGAAACCGGATTCTGTACCTGGTCAGAGACTGGAGCCGTTGTCGCAGTGCATGTTGAACCGCTGCAAGAATAGTACATCTCGTTGCCTGCATATTTTTGGCAAACCGACCCGCAGTCCTCCGTGAAGAGGCCGACACCAAGAATCCCGTTGTATCCAGCCGCTATTGGACTCGTGTCCGGGTTCCCACATGAAACGGGCACTGTGCCGAAGCCTGCATCGATGACCTGGATCGGAATCGTAACCGCTGGCTCGTTCGCCAGTTGGACGTCTGCTGTCTTCACCGGTCCCCAATCTGCGGAACCGTCAGCATATTGTATGCATTGTGCGAGCGAGCCTAAACCGCTGGTCACCTGGGGAAGCGATAGACCTGTCAGGAGTGAACCGAAGATCCTCAGGCCGGAACTTCCCGTATCCAACAGGATATCATCAAGGGTCGTGCAGGATGAAGTGCCGGGAGAACAGACTGTGACACTGACACAGGGCTTGTTGGGGTAAGATCCGGCTGAACAGAGCGATCCGTTTACTGTCACGGTGAGCACATTGTTTGGCGTTACAGGTGAGGAAGTTTCCGATCCGCTCTTGTCGGAGCCACCCCCACAGCCCGTTGCCAGTAAAAAGATCAGAACAAGAATGAGCCGTTTATTTGATTGCATCAACGCTCACTCCCTGCGGTATCAAGGCCGGTGCATAGGCGCGGCCCTGCCTGTTGCGCATATGCCCCCATTTCTCCACAACGACACGGTCCGTTTTCACCTGGACGTGCCTGTAACCCGGTCGCCGTGGGGTCTGCCCCAGTGCTTTCCGGTATTCATGATGATAGGAGCCAAGAAGCGGCACCAGATCGGGATGGGTCAGCCCGTTCCAGGCGATACCGAACACGATACCTGACGATGAGACGTATTCCCGGGTTGAAGTTGTTTCAGATCTGACTTCATGGACGGTATATTCCGGAAAGATTGTCGTAATGCCCCGCACGGGCGAGAGCGATTTCTGGTCAGATGGAATCGAATCAACGGATTCGCCCAGGGTAGCCCGGGCCTGCGGGACTGCAGCAAAGACGGTCAGGGCAAAACAGATGCCGAGCAACAACCTGGAGAACTTTCTGGTGTTCATGCTGGGAGCGTCCTCCTTGGATTCCGACACTGCGGATGCAAATTGAGTAAAAAACGCTTCCAAGGTGCTATTATTGACAAGACTCTAATGGTTTACAGAAAACTATAAAATTGTCGGTCTTGCATGTCAATGAAATATTAACCGGGAAACCGTATATCTCGTGAAAGATGAAATACTGTGACGACCCCCGTTTCAATCCTTTACTTGTCTGGCAATTTTGACCATTCAATGCCTTAACATTTTCCGACTGAGGCAAGATAAATCGTAAATTCATCTTGTCCGTCAATTCTGAGCAACTCATCGATCACGTCTTGATCATAAGCAGCCATAGCGCAAGTGCCGGCGTCTATCGCTTCACAGGCAAGGTAAAGATTCTGGCAGACATGACCAACGTCAATGGCAATAACCTTATGCGCGGCAATATTATAGCGCCATTCCATTCTGTACGGGATGGTCGTCCAGATAAAGGTAACGGCTGCACTCTCAGGATAGCTTTGGCCAAAAACAGCTTGACACATTCTTTTACTCAGATTCTCCTCTGTAAATTCAAACAGAAGTTGATGTTCGAGTGGCAGGTAACGATAAATTCCTTGAGCGAGACCTTGGACGTTCATGATGCAGAGATACGTTTCAAAGGCATGACGACACCCCGCAGAAGGAACCGTTCTCAACGCATGTCCGTCATCCAGTTTCTGTTTTATCCCCTGGGTCGCCCACAAAAGAAAAGATAATTCCTCCAGGGATAAAGACTGATGACGATAGGATCGCCGACTTTGGCGATTATTGATGGCCGTCTTAAGATCGATCCCGCCGACTTTTTTAAGTTGATCACATCGGGGAAGGTCAATGCGTTTGGCATCTTTGGGATATGGTTTTTCAATGGGAGGAGGCGCAATTCCCCGGCTCTGATCCGTTTGAGAAAAGTCGATGACCTTGCGGATGCTGTCTTTAAGAAACAACCGATAGGTATGGATAAGTTCTTTCCCCATGATTTCAATCTCTCCGATAAAAGTCGGTTGCAGATGATTATTGAGCTCCTTGGTTGGCACCGTCCCTTTGCAAAGGAACAATCCCGGAACGACAGAACCGGCTTACAGATGTGTGATTGAGTGATATGATCATCTTCTGAGTTCTTTGATATATCGTCTGATATTTTCGTAGACTATTTTTTAGTTTTTCTTTTAGCCACTTTCTTAATCCTTTAATTTTGACAATTTAAGTTCTTGCACCAATATCCATGTAAACTGATTTTCGATGCTTGATGCCAAGAATCCAGACCTCGGACTCGATCACTTTGAACACAACCCGGTAATCACCCACACGCAGTTTCCAGTAACCTTTCAGTGACTTTCGCAAGGGCTTCCCGTATTCATGAGGCGCGGTCTGTAAGCGTTCTTCTATGGCTTTACGGATTCGGTCTTTTGTTCTTCGATCGATTAGAGGCAAATCCTCAACACGAACAGCGGGATGATAGCGCAATGTAAAAGGCATATATCATTTCCACACATCGTTATGTGAAAGCGAAGCTTTTTTGTTGAAGGTCTTCATTCGCTTGTCGGCAAACGTTGCAAGGGCAACATCCTCCCTCAATTCAATGGCCTCCAGGATAAGGTCACGGGCAACAGCGGACATAGAAATACCCTCATTGTTTGCAAGGGCATGCATAGCATTATAAAGAGGCTGCTCAATAATAATATTTACTCTCGGATTTTTTGTGGGCATAATCCATTCTCCTTTCTCGACGAGTGAAACACTTATGACGCACCATGTCAAGATAAAAATCCGATTACTGGTTTATCAAGATCGATTAAATTTCCAATTCTTGTGCGGTGAATCTACGCAGGCGTGTTGGCGATGAAATTTACGATGACTGCGGCAAATTCCTCGCCTTTGTCTTCCTGCAGGAAATGTCCTGCCCCTTTAATCGTCGTATGAGGCTGGCCCTGCGTTCCGGGAATCCGCTTTTGGAAAATGTGCTCACCCCCGCGTGTGATCGGATCTCCGTCACTGAATGCCGTCAAGAATGGCTTTGAAAAGGCGGAAAGCACTTCCCATGCCTTTCGGTTGGCCGTCGCCGAAGGATCATCCGGTTTTGTCGGAACAAGCGAAGGAAAGATACGGGCGCCTTCCGTGTAAGATTGATCAGGGAAAGGTGCGTCGTATGCGGCAACAACGTCATCGGAAAGTATCGGCAAACTGCCGTCCTTGACAAAGGCCGCATTGGAGCTTTTGATAATGTTTCCCACTTCGAACCGGGGAACTTCTTTAGAATAAGTCTGCCACGCCAGAAAAGCTTCGGAAATTGGACTATCTCCCGTCGGAAGGCCTGTATTGGCTGCGACAACCCGATCGAAGAGTTCCGGTTTCGCCGTCACAAGACGAAGTCCGATGAGCCCGCCCCAATCCTGACCAACCAGAGTCATTCGATTCAGTTTGAGCTTGTCGATTAAAGACAGCATCCAGTCCACGTGGCGTTGAAACGAATAATCATTTCGGGTGGCCGGTTTATCGGATCTGCCGAAACCAACCAGATCGGGTGTAATCGCTCGATGACCTGCTTTCACAATGATGGGTATCATCTTTCGATAGAGGAACGACCATGTGGGCTCCCCGTGGAGGAGCAAAACAACATCGGCATCCCGGGGTCCCTCATCAACATAATGCATTCTCAGGCTTCCCCCCTCACCGTCAGGAACTTCTACATAATGCGGTGCGAAAGCGTAACCGGGAAGATTCTTAAACCGTTCATCGGGTGTTCTCAAAATTTTCATGCGCCTGCCTCCTTATCGTAGTAAGTTACGTGAAGTTGAAGTAGCGTCGATATTAAGATCGTTGATATGAGCTGACGGTTAGCACCCTTTGCATCCCATCTTATTCTTTGGTATCGGGAAGACGTCGGGATTATATGAAGAATGATCTTACGTGTCAATGGAATGTTGGAAGGTTGAAATGTTAAAAGGTTTCCACCGTTTCCCTCTCCAGAATCTTATGCTGCTGTTGTTTAGGCGCCTTGAAGGATTTGCTCAGCAGTGTTGCGCTGCAGGGGTTTCTCATATTCAGGGAGAAGCGATCAATGATGAAATTGTAAAAGGCTTTCAACTGGGCATATCTCAATCTGCGTGTTGCTTTCGCCATGTTTCCGGTCAGGTTTTCCAGAAAATGAAAGATTTCATCAGGGGCAATGGTCTCCAGGTCTCTCTGCACATAGATCGCCTCAAATCTTTCCAGCAGTAGACGATAACTCTCAATGGTTCTTGGTTTATGGTTGGATTGAAGATAGTATTTGAACAACGTTATTGCTTCTTTTGTTATCATACTGCACCTCCCGTTCTTTGTTCGGTGAGGTCTTTGGGGATTTAATATTATAAGACTTTAGGCAGGATAAAATGGATGTAAAAATTGCTCAGGTTATAATCATATCCGTCGGTATGTGAAGAAAGTTCTTATTAATCCAAAGTTTTTGACCGCTGTTAGAATTGAGGATTCCAGACAGAAAAAGGGCAACGACCAAAGAGTAATTTGGTAAGTTGGATAGTTCAAGAATGAGTTCAAAAAATTTTTGAGAAAGAAATATATTTTAAAAATCATCAGATATATTCTGAAGGCAATTCAGTATTAACTTCAATTTTGTTTTACCTTACGATATCTGAGAGTTCGCAATACAGAATTTACGAATGAAAGAAATTCTTACGATTTCACAACTCAGGAATACTAGACTGCTAAATATGAACCCGCCCGCACTTCTTGCATTCGCCAGATATTTTTCACAACCCCATCTGTGCCATGTGGTACATTAATTTCCTTGCCCATCCCATGCGCATGAGAAATGCCTGAAATCCGAAGAACCCGGAAGGGGACAGGCGCTTGGATATCCAGAATAGCTTCGCTGCCGCCTGCGGAACCACATACATCTTTTCCTTTTTCACGGCATTGATCACCAAGCCGGCAATCATGTCCGGTGTCCACCTTGCATTGTCCATACTTGCCGTTGAGCACTTTCTCTGGAAATCATCCGTAAACCGCATCTTTTCCATGAGGTTCGTCTTGATGAAGGTAGGGCAAAGCACGCTCACCCCGATGTTGTGTGGGGCGAGTTCGCTCTTGAGCGTCTCTGTTATAGAGACGACGGCGGCTTTTGTCGCATTGTAAGGTGCCATTTCAGCGGAAGAAACGATGCCGGCTGCCGAGGCCACATTCACGATGTAGCCGCTCCCCTGTTTCTTCATCCTCGGGACAAAGGCATGGCAGCCATACACCACGCCCCAGAAATTGATGGAAACGATCCATTCCCAGTCCTTGATGGGGATGTCGCCCATGAATCCGATGGAGACGACACCCGCGTTGTTGATCAGGATGTCCACTTTACCCCAGGAATGGAAGCAGTGGTCTGCCATTCTCATGACGTCATCGAGCTTGGAGACATCGCAGAGGAATATCTCTCCCTTGCCTCCTAACTTATTAACCATCTCGCATGTCTCTTTAAGCCTTGCCTCGTTGATATCGGCCAGGAGTAGGGTGCACTTCTCCTTTGCCAGGGCAATCGCAATCGCTCTCCCTATGCCTGATGCCGCCCCGGTGATGACCGCTGTTTTTCCTTTGATGTCTCTCTTTGCCATGTATTCCCCCCTAATCGTCGATGAGATTTTTGGAATTGAACAGGATTGCCTCGTAGGACGGGATATACTGATACAGGTACGGCCACTTGCTCAGCTTTAGTCCGCGCAGTTCGTCGCATATCCTGTGGCCGCTTCCGATGTCCATGCTTGCTGTGCCGCCCAAGCCGATAGTCTGGCAATATTGAAGGGGGTTCACATAGAGATTCGCTTTCAGCGGAATGCCGTGCTTCATAGTGTGGATAATATATTTCGTGAGCCTGCCCCGAGATGTCTTCACATTCTTTCCCGTAAGCGACAAGATCCGCTGGCCGTTTTCCGCTAGCGTGCATGTCGAATGTCCATTTACATGGGTAAAGGAGATTTCGGCAATGAATTTCGGATACCCGGCCATTTCCACCCCACCCTTCCGCGCCCTTTCCGAGGTTACGGGAAGCTGTAGTATGTAGGCGGTGAAGCAGTTCTTCAGCATGTAAGAAAGAGAAGTCAGTCCGGGTATGGCCATCTTGCGGTAGGAGATGATCGCGCTGATGCTGAACTCGTTGTAGGGGCCGATGTCAGTTTTGCGGTACTCGAAGGCCGTGAACACCATCAGGCACCTTCCGGGGAACATTTCCACTGGATGCATGTCCGGTGAAGGGAGGTGCTTCTTCAGCTCTCCGGTAGAAGCCGTATAGATGGCGCTCATGCATGCGTTGTCATAATAGAAGATCGGTAGTTTGACGTCGTAATCCTTGTGCTCGATCTGATCGATGCCTTTGAAAAAATCGTTTCTGTCCAGTTCGGTTTTCATATCCTCGCCTCCTCTATGATTTTATCGATGTACTTCATTTTTTTCAGGCCGCTCATGCCCAGCAAGGATCTGGCCTGCCTTGCGTCTCTCATCCTCTTTTCCTGGCCGTAGTCTTTCATGTAGCCGTTGCCGCCCAGCAGTTGAACGCCTTCGGATGCCGCGCCGCAGGCCAACTCACTTATGTGGATTGCCGCCGCAACTGCAGGATCGTTCGCAGCGGGCGAGGCGGTATCATATGTGGAGCGAATGCCGGACAGGCAGCTTTTGGCGACATCTATCTGTATGGCGATCTCGGCAAGTTTCATGCGGACGCCGGACCATTCCACGATGTTGCGACCGCCCTGCCATCGTTGACAAGCATAGTCACGGGCCTCTTTGAAGCAACCCTGCATGATGCCAAGAGATAGCGCCGCAGCCGAGACGGACAGGGCTGAAAGCATCTTCCGGAAATAAATATTACCTGCGCCTTCAGTCCCGATAAGCAGAGCCGGTACATCCTTCAGGCTGACGTCCACGGCCTGGCAGGCCTGGAAGCCCAGGGTGAGGATCGGGTCTGACTTCATCACGCCCGCTGAAGATAAATCGATGAGATAGTAGGAAAAGCCTTTGTCCTTTTGCCTTGCTCCGGCTGCAACAGCGTATCGGGCCATGCCGCCTAGCGCGAGAAAAGGAAGTTTTCCATTCAACAAATGTTTGCCGTTACCGCTGACTTCAGGAAATTCTATTTCCTCGGGCGAAGTGTAGGATTGGAATGCCAGGGGGGTGCCATCCGGCCCTGTGGCGAGTTCATAAATGGATTGGCAGCGCTCTTCGTCAATCACCGCGGCGGCAGCTATGATTTCCAGCGCAGCGGCATGGGTAAAAAGTATGGCTGCCATACCCGCATCAATGGCGCCAATCTCTTCTACAATGCCCGCGAGGGCGGATGAATCAAGCCCGGAGCCGCCCCAATTCACGGGAAGGTTGATGCCGAATAGCCCGGCCTCTCCGGCCATCTTCACCACCCCGGTCACTTTACGACGGTAAGGATATTCATGTTCGTGTACATGCTCCAAGAGTTCTTTTCTGGCAAAGCTGCGTGCCAGGTCATGGAAAGCCCTGAGTTCTTCATTTTGTTGTACACATGCTGACTGGTTCATGGTTTTCCTCCTTGATTCTCATTCAAATACCCGGACACCGGGCATGTTGTGTGCGATGTGATGGGCAAAGAGATTGATTCTGTTAACTTCGTTAGTGCCCTCGTAAATTTGGAGCAATTTTGCATCCCTGAGCATTTTTTCCGTACCCGCATCGTTGCGTGTTCCATCCGCGCCCATGAGATCAATCGCTTTTGCGCAGTTGGCCACTGCGATATCAGTGCACGAGAACTTGGTTAGGGCGCCCAGCCCTGACATATGCCGTTCGTCCTCGTCACTGGTCCATTCGAAGTTCATCTTCCTATAGAGGCGGTTGATGATCTCGAGGTTGAAGAGCGGTGAGACAAACCGGGTGAACACCCAGGAAGGCGTGTAAAGCGAGAGGTAGAACAACACCTTGGCAAAGAGAAGCCGGATCATGCTCTTAAGGCCCGCGGCATAAGCAGCCTCCATGTATAAAGCTCTCGCCATAACGACATTGGCATACATGTCAGCAATGGCCATCTGCACCCATTCCTGATTGATCAGACTTTCACCGGCAATTTTCTTTTTTGCGGCATACCGGATGGCAGCATCACAGGCTGCTCGGGCGATGCCCGTCCCGATTGAGCCGACCCCCGGCTGGCTCACAGGAGGAAACAGGCTGATCACTTTCATGCCTGCTTCTCTGGCCGTGATATTGAGACCACCGAGCTGATCCCCGGAAAAGCAGACATTTTCATCAGGCACAAAGCAGTCTTCAAAGATCAACTCGCTGGCCACACAAGCCTTCTGCCCCATTTTCTCTTCTTTGTGGCCGAAGGTGAACCCCTTCATGCCGTTTTTTACGGCGAGCATGATCAGGGTGTCCGCAGGCCTCCTGATGTCCTCATAGCAGATGAGCATGTGCCAGGTACTCACATGGCCGGCAGAGATGAACACCTTGCTGCCGTTGACCATGTAGCCGCCCGCAACCTTTGTTGCCTGCGTTCTGACCTTTGCCTGAGGGAGGAGCGGGATCTCCGACGAGTCGGTTCCTGCGTCAGGCTCCGTCCAGGCAAGCGAAATAAGACAGGGATTACCCTTGTTGCACTCACTGACTACTGAACGGAGAATCCGGTTGATGACCTTGATGTTGCATGAAGAACATAAGACGGAAACCCCGAGATAATGAGCGCCGATAAGGTTAGCTAGGCCAGCGCACACTGAGGAAATCTCTTCCATAAAGGGATACAAAGAAAGCATGTTCATTCCCTGTCCGCCATACATCTTGGGAATCCAGAAAGTGTAAAGTCCCCATTCGTTTGCCTTTCTAATAAACTCTACAGGCAGGTATTCGTTGTCCTCCATGATCTTCCTGTCTATGTCCTGGTAGATCGGCCGGAGGACCTCGTCATTGAACCTTCGCGCAAGTTTTGTGGCTTCATGAAAATCTGTCTTTATCCGTGCAGGCAGACGATGCTGGGCCTCGAGACTGTTCAGGGAATCCATAAAGCTAAAGCCTGGTGAAGAATCTCCGGATGTCTCCTCTCTGATTAAACCCATGGTATAAACCTCCTTTCAAATGATCTCCTTTGCATATTTTTTTGCAAAAGCTACTAGTCAGGCGATTATTTGTCGCCCGGATTTATAGATTCGGACGCCGAAAAGAAGTTTTTTTATGAAATTAAACAAATAAAAATGTCTGGATCCTGTAATCCCGGCGAAAGCCATGACCCGGAATTATTTATAAATACTGGATTTCTTCTTCCAATGAAATTAATTCAGGGAAATTATAAAAATGATTTTTTATTTTTATATTTCATCGGTACGTGTCGGCTAAAAAACAGTGTCTCAGGCCGGATTGATAATTCCGTACCAGTTCCTTCATGAAAATACCCCTCTCTTACTGCCGGAACTTTTCCCCTTTACTCCTTGAGAGGGGTGGCTAGGGTTAGAGAGACACCTGATGGTTGCTTCATTTTTCTGCCAAATACTCCTGCCGGAATTCGGAAGGTGTCTTCCCAGTATATTTTTTAAAGCAGGTGTTGAAGGTGGATTTTGAATTGAACCCCACATCGTAACAGATCGTGAGAATATTCTTGTCCGATTCGTTTATCAGAATCTTCTTTGCCTCTTCGATCCGGTAGGAGTTTATGTAATTCCGGAAATTGGTATTAAGCCTCTCGTTCATGAATTGGGACAGCTGGTGCGGTGTTATCGAAAGCATCTGAGCAAGGCTCTCAAGGCTCAGTTCGAAATCCTTGTAGATGCTTTCTACGCCCATCAGATCCATCAGGCGATCAAAGATGACCTCGGCATCCAGCCCCTTGAGCAGAGACCTTTCATACCTGTTCTTTTTAATCGCATTTTCGATGATCCGGTAGAAGTTAGGATACCGCATGTTGGATAGAAACACGCAGATATTGATGATGGTGATGATCGTTCCGCCCATGAGCAGCAAGAGGTCCCAACTAAGCATGAAACCAAGGGAGAGAAGGACGATGGAGACCAGAGTGGAGAAAAAAGCAGCCAACAGGATGAGGACTTGTATGCGGATAGCTTCACTCTTTAGCACCGTGAGTGCCAGCCTGAGCATGATCAGGAAATATATGAATGTGAGAATCGCGCCGGAGGCTATTATGAGCGAAAACCAGTGATCAAGCGGCGAGTTGATCAGGCCTTTGATGTACTGCCTTTTCAAGTCAAGGGGCAGGGACTGAAAGATGAGCTCGCAGACAAGCGCGGCTGCCCCGGGGGCAAACTGTATCTTCAGTTTCACCGGTACCGGTTTTTCCGGATTCAACAGCAGATAGTGATACAGGTAGTTTGCCGGACCGATAAAGAAAATAGCGGACAGGGAAAGAAACGACGCAATAGGATATTCTTGGATGACGTTCCTCACCTTCAGCACGACTATGAGCTGAATAATGCTATTTCCCAGAAAGACCAGAAAATTTAAATAATTTGAAAGGCCTAGATTCCTCCTGAAGATCTGGGCTATGGCAAAGATAAAGGAGAACCCGACGCCGAAAGTAACGATCTCCAACATTATTCTCAAGGTGACATCAGGCAAGAAAACTCCTTATCCTACAGTCATTTCATCATTGGACTCGATTTCAGCTGCAGAACGAATATTGTTGATAAGAACTTTTTTTGAGGGATGAAGTATAAAAAAACACTGCCTTGTATGTCAAGACAATCTTGGCCGCAAAATATGTTGTGTCGATGTTAATCTGGAGTGAATATTGTTTACTACTACTAATTCTTGTTGAATGTTCATAGAGGAAATCATCCTAAAGAAGTATTTACATGCTGACCTTGTAAATGTCGTGAAAAAAACCTTTTTTACTTCATATTTTTTATCCAAAACGAATTATGAATTAAGGTAAGCATGCACTCAATCAAAGGAGGTTATGATGATTACTTATAAACATGATCATCTTATCTTTGACTCGGGGCAACGTTCCACCAATCTGATCATTCGATCAGAAATGACAATACGAGTGAGGTCCATCGTCTCCAGATGGTGGGTCATCAATAACACTGCCGTGAAAGGTGCTACGATTAGGTTAGGCAGGGGCGGACGCACATTTGATCCAGCCACAGTTTCTAGAACAAGGGGTTGCAACCCCTTGTTCTTTCTTAATGCCTGATACCCGATAGAGCACGCGTATTTCAGTGGCCGAAAAGATCCCGGAGCTTTATCGGACTTGAACTTTTCTTCTGCTCCGTTCCGGATGATTGCTTCTTATCCTTCTGAAGAATCCTATAGAGTTCTTCTCCAATCTTTTTCTCCGCCCCTTCCCTGACCTTTTTGCCGAGCGCTTTCGTATCGATTCCATAGGACGGCTTGGAAATCGTGCCTCCGACCTTCAGCGGCACACCGGTCCATCCTTTTTCATCAGAGAAAATTTTGTTGAGTGACGACGAACTGACAACCTTGGAGGCAACCTTGGACGCAAGCCGGTCGGAAACCTTGACGAGTATGCCGAGATCGAGTCTTTCATCCATTCCAACCGTCCCCGTCTCATCGATCATCATGTCTTTGCTGCCGATCACGGTAGTGAGGTTCACGATTCCGTCTGAGATCTTGAAGCGGCCGTTTGCCGTGTCGATCGGGATTTCTCTCAGCTCCTGCAGTCCGAGGATCGCCAGCAGGCCGGCGCTCAGCTCGGCATTTTTCAGGGACCCGTCTTTGATGGCGAAGACTCCCTCACCCTTCAGGTTGCGCTTGAAGTTGATGGGAAGCGTCCCTGCGCCGTTGATCGCCGCCTTGCCGGACAAGACACCAAAGAGCTTGCCCCTGGCCTTGGGTGCAAAGGCATTGATGATTTCCTCTATTTTGACACCGCCCAGATCCGCATCCATGGTGTAACGGGTCCCTTTTTGTGCAAGATTCACGGCTCCCTTGATCATAAAGGCACCGCTCAGTGTATTGCCCTTCAAATAGGACATGGTGAAGACATTATCTTTCAGCTCATACCGGGACCTGAAATTCGTCATCGAAATCCCCTTGTAAACCGTTTTGTCGATATCCAGTGAAGCGTTGACCTTAAGCTTCAAATTCATCGGCTCCGGCTCTTTCTTGACATCGCCCCTGGTTGATATTTGCCCTGTTTGTTTCTCGTCACCTTTGGCTGTCTGCGTCTTATCGAC
>Ga0116155_10001228_pt1 | contig 18703 bp, 15 predicted proteins | sample AD_UKC032_MetaG_FD_89890 | JGI IMG/M metagenome (GOLD analysis project Ga0116155, IMG submission 89890) | Active sludge microbial communities of municipal wastewater-treating anaerobic digesters from USA - AD_UKC032_MetaG | ecosystem: Engineered > Bioreactor > Anaerobic > Digestate | place: USA...
CCAAAAATGCGCTCATAAATTTGATCGGCCAGGCGCTGCCTCTCCTGGTGGCGGTGATTGCCATGCCGTTTGTGGTGCGGGGCCTGGGAACGGAGCGGTTCGGGCTTCTCTCGCTGGCATGGGTGGTTATGGGCTACTTCACCATATTCGACCTGGGACTGGGAAGAGCCACCACCAAGTTTGTGGCTGAGGCGCTGGGAAAAGGGGAAGGAGGCCGGGTCTCGCAGATCATCTGGACGGCTGTTACAGTGCAGGCGATTATGGGCGCTATAGGTGCGCTTGCACTCTTCGGGCTCACGGACCTGCTGGTTAATGGAATTCTGAATATACCAAATGATCTCCTGGACGAAGCCAGGCTTACCTTTCACCTGCTTGCTCTGGGAATTCCTGTGGTTATGATAACCAGCTCATTTAGCGGCGTTTTAGAGGCAGCACAGCGATTCGCCCTGGTAAACGCAATAAGAATCCCTTCCAGCACTCTAACCTATCTCCTCCCACTGGTGGGACTTTATTTAGGAATGGGTTTGCCCGGCATTGTTGCTTTGATTCTGCTGGCCAGACTATTTTCATTAATTGCTTTAATAATAATTGATTTGCGCATCGATCCAAAATTGAGAGAATATTCCGGCTCGCTTGAAATATTGCCTCGCTTGTTCTGCTATGGCGGCTGGATCACAATCTCTAGTATCGTGAGTCCGATTCTGGTATATTTGGATCGTTTCCTAATCGGCTCTATTCTTACAATGGCTGCAGTTGCATATTATACAGCACCCTATGAGGCAGTTACCAGGATATCCATAATCGCATTAAGCCTAAGCATGACGCTATTTCCAGCAATAAGCGCCTTGGAAGGAGCAAAAGACAAGCAGAAACTTGGATCTGTTTTTGCTCGTGCCATTAAATTCATCTTTATAACCACAGGACCGGTTGTAGTCGTAATATGGCTATTTTCTGGAGAGATCCTTCAGATCTGGCTGGGAGATGATTTCTTAATTGAAAGCAAGGTAGCTATGCAATTGCTTTCAGCTGGCATTTTGATTAACTCACTTGCCCATGTGCCTTATGCTCTCCTTCAAGGAGGAGGAAGGCCCGATCTGCCGGCAAAATTTCATCTTATCGAACTTCCAGCCTATATCGTTCTGGCCTGGTTCTTGGTCACCGAGTTCGGCATAGCAGGGGCGGCAGGAGCGTGGACTCTGCGTGTCACAGTTGATGCGCTATTGCTCTTTTGGGCCGCTTTCAAAATATATGGATTGCCTCTGCATCTATTGGAGACGAATGGGACGATTCTAGCAGGTATATCTTTTATGGTGCTTGCAATATCCGGATATACATTAAAAGCAGCGTCAGATACTCTTTCTCTTTATTATCAATTTATATTTATTATATTGCTTCTTATATTCTTCATAGGGATAGTATGGAATCGCGTTCTTGATATCACAGACAGAAATGCGATCCTAATAATGACAAACACGAATGGAAGAAAACAGGAGACAACATGATGATAGAAGATCATGTTGTTTTCAGCCTAAATGCAGAGCAAATTTCCAGGAAAACAGGAAAATATAGGCTTAATTTGGGTGCGTTAGTAGGTCTTATCATAAGCGCAAATATATACATCCCGGGAGTTGGCCATAAGCTTTTTCCTGAAAGTAATGCACCTACAAGAGTTCCACCTCACCAGGTGGTTGGCTGATGTTTTATCACCTATGCGCCATAGCATTGATATTATTGGTTCTTGGCATGGCAGCTATTCGCCGCTGCAATTTGTATTCTCCAATCGTAATCAGTTCATTGATTTGGCTAGTCGTATTTATCACAGGGCTAATTGTGAAGGAACGCTTCTATCCACTTCAAGAAAAGGCATTTATTGCCTGGTTGATCTTCTTCATGGTGACCAACTTGATCTTCTTTTTGCTCTATCCTTCACGATCAATACATGCAAGGATCGAGAATGAGATCCGCAAGATCCCCATAGACTACACATTGCTTCTTTTATTGCTGCTTGTCTGGCTAAGCTATAGGATCTGGGTAGTTGGTAGCGGTGGACCGGAATACTTTTTTTTAAATCTACGTCTATCTTCAAATAATATAGAAGGCTTTCTTCCTATCGGATTTGTCGCGCGATTTTACCCTTTGGTTTTTGCTTTATTCCTATTCGAACATGTCTATGAACGCAAGGATAACAGACATTTGAGACTTATGCTATGGACCTTGATGTTATTATATGCAATAGCTAATATGGGCAAATTGAATATTCTCACGCCAATGGTATCATATATAATTATTCAAGGAATAAAGGGCAAAATAAGTATTTTAAGGATTTCCGCTTATTCAGGAGTTGTATTAGCAGCTATGTTGGCGATTCATTTCATTCGTTCAGGGGGGGCGAATGAGACAACCATAGGAGATATATTTGCAATTTATATATATTCACCTTTAGTTGCTTTGGGATATATGAATATAGATACCACATTGCCGATCGCCTCATACGTGCTCCGTTTCTTTTATGCTCTCGGAAATATTCTGGATATTGCGCCACATCCCGTTGATGTCATTACACCATATGTGTGGATTCCTGAGCCTACAAATGTGTACACAGTGATGCAACCCTTTTATTATGACTTTGGTCTATTGGGTGTTCTCCTTGAGGCGTTTTTTTATGGGCTTTTTTTCTCATGTTTATATTGGCTCTCAGTGAAAAAAGGTGGTTTATGGTTGATTATATTTTCTGGCTTTTCTATAGTATTAGTTGGGCAATTTATAGTAGATTTATTCATAATGCTTTTATCCGGGAATTTGCAGTTTTTGATTTGCGCTTCAGCAATTTTCCTTATTTCAAAGAGGATTTGTTATGTCTGTTGATATCTTAATGGCCACCTATAATGGAGGAAGATACCTGCGTAATCAGCTACTTTCTCTTCAGCAGCAGACGTATGAGGATTGGACCTTATGGATTCGGGACGATGGATCTACGGATAACTCTTTGAATATCGTTAGCAAATTTGCTGAATCTGATGACCGAATTAGTATTGTTAAAGAACAGGCTGGCCAGAGACTGGGACCAGGAAGAAATTTCCTGGGCTTGACCAGATGTTCAACTTCTGATTATGTGATTTTTTGTGATCAGGATGATATCTGGTTTGAAAAGAAACTGGAGAGTCTAATTGATTTTGCTGAAAAAAATTTTGATGAAAATATTCCGAGCCTCGTTTATTGCGATGCTCATGGTTATTCAGATGCGGAGGGTGTTATAACTGTTAATGGTATTTATCGTTCTCACCCCAGAAACCTGAAAGAATTTCTTTTCTTGAACGGGGGGTATCAAGGCTGCTCCATACTTTTTAATAAGAGACTATGCACATTGGCAGCAGAGTATCGCGCCAATTATTATTATCTGCATGATGACGTAATTTCGCTTCTTGCACACACATTTGGACATGTCTATTTTTTGCCTAAAAAGCTGATGCTCTGGAGGCAACACACATCAAATGTCACGGGAAAAATAATTGATCTGCGCACGTATTTTAGGCGAGTTCTCAATAAAAATTTATATGTGCTGAGTGTAAATCACTACAAAGAAAAAGAATCGTTTTACTTAGCATATAAAGACGACTTGAATGATGATTGCCAGCAGCTTTTTGCCGCCTATCTTGCTTTTCCGCAAAAAGCGTTTCTTGAACGTATTCTTTTGATCATCAGGAATGGGTTTAGTATCGGCGGAAATAGACTAAAACTAATATTAAAGTCCATTCTTAGGAGACCAATCGGATGAATGCAGATTACTTCGAGGGAAAGATGATCGTCAGGATCTTTATATCATTTGCCCTAAAGCTGACGACCATAAGGCCTTTAATTTCAAAATCAAGCTTCAGCTCTCCTCGTATTCATAATCTCCGGATCAAATTTATCAACCGCGCACACTATCGCAGCATTCTACGGGAGAATTTCAAATGAAGGTTTTATTCGTGATCACAAGTCTTGGAATTGGCGGTGCTCAGCACCAGGTCTTGGACTTGGCTGATCGGCTATCAATAAAGGGACACCAAATAATGATTGCTTATCTGACCGGGCCAGCAAGCATAACGCCAAATAATCCTGATGTATATGTTGTGCCAATTGGCATTTCAAAAAGCCCGTTTGGTTTTATTCGTGGCTATCTTCGGTTGAGAAGATTAATTATTGATTTCAAGCCTGATGTCGTACATAGCCACATGGTGCACGCCAACTTGCTCGCTAGACTCCAACGACTAACTACGAAAATTCCCTGGCTTGTCTGTACAGCTCACAATACTAACGAAGGAGGCAGGCTAAGGATGCTCGCCTATCGACAAACTGATCCTTTGACTGATGTTTTCACTAACGTCAGCAAAGAGGCTGTGGAGGCATTCGAGATAAAAGGTGCCGCACCTGCTGGAAGAATGTTGGCTATTTATAATGGCGTTGATACTTTGAAATTCTCTCCTGACGGCAGAATAAGGGATGCCTTTAGGGAGCAATTTGAAGCAGGTTCAGATAAAATAATTCTCGCCGCAGGCAGATTAGTTGAACAAAAGGACTATCCGAACCTACTAAGTGCATTCACTAAGATCGCGAGCAAAACCGAAAATATCAAACTCTGGATCATCGGCGATGGACCATTACGCGAATCTCTCGAATCCCGGGTTGCAGATTTAGGATTAGGCAAACGAGTGACATTTCTGGGCATGCGTCCTGACAATGAAATTTCCAGCCTCATGAGGGCAGCAGATGTTTTTGTGCTCTCATCAGCCTGGGAAGGTTTTGGAATTGTCGTTGCCGAGGCGATGGCAACTGAGAAGGTTGTTATCGCTACGGATTCTGGTGGCGTAAAAGAACTGATCGGAGATTGTGGCTTTTTGGTTGCTCCAAAAGACTCAGATGCTCTGACGCATGCATTGGAGAAAGCTTTGAACATGCCCGGTGAGCATGCGGAAATACTTGGCAAGAAAGCTCGTCAACGAATTATAGAGAACTTTAGCCTTGACCGTGTTGTGGAAAGATGGCTCGAAGTTTACTCACCGCCAAGGATGTAACCTACATTCCGCACTTTCAGTTCATCCTGTAGTAATATTCGCATTCCTATCCCAGCATCGATAGAATCGTTACCTGCGTGAGATCCTTGAGTCAAAACCATCCACTGTAAGCACTTGGAGCTCTTAAGCAGCGAAGCATAGTGAAAAAGTCAATGAATTTGTCATGAAGGATGTAGAGACTCCAAAGGCAGAGATGGACGAGGCATGGACCTTTGTGGAGAAAAAAGACTACCCAGAGAAGGATACAAAGACAAGGGAAACTTAGATCTGGATAAGCATGGCCGCAAATTGCAGGTTGGTGCTTTCCCATGTTATCGATGAGCGATCTCAGGAAAATGCAGTTAGCTCGTTTCTTACCAAAGAGTAAATAAGAAGGAACGCATTGCCCTGTATATGCGTTTAGCATAAAAAAAGGAAACCATATCATGTATTCGATTATCATCCCTGCTTACAACGAATCGCATCGGATTAAAAGCGTTCTTACGAGTTATGGAGCAGAATTCTCTGGGCACGAGATAATTGTAGTCTTCGATGGCTATGACAATACACCAGATATCGTCGAGAACGTGGCAAAGGATAGCCCAAATATTAGGCTTTTAACATTCCAAGAGCGATTGGGAAAAGGTGGAGCTATAATCAAAGGTTTAGAGGTTGCTCGCGGAGACAAGATAGGATTTGTGGATGCAGATGGTTCAGTTTTTCCAAAGGATTTAAAGAAAATGTTTGAACTTCTTGGCGAGTTTGAGTGTGTTATAGCCTCTAGAAAGCTTGCCTCCTCCAAGATCATCATATCACAACCTTTAAAAAGAAGACTGGCCAGTAGAAGCTTCAATATGCTTGTCAGGATCCTCTTTGGTCTGCCTTTTAATGATACGCAATGCGGTGCTAAGGTGTTTATGAGAAAATCGATTTTTAATATTGTCAACAAGTTGGAGACGAGAGGCTTCGAAACCGATGTAGAGATTCTTTGGAGACTGAAAAATAAGAATTGCAGGATCATGGAGTATCCAATCACCTGGAGTCATTCTGATGGATCTAAGTTTAAATTATCCAATTCTTATACCATGTTATCCTCTCTGATAAAATTAAGGTTCCATAAAACCACTTAGGAGACAATGGTGATTAGATGCAAGTCGAAAAAACGTTGTTTGCATTAACCCTAGTTCTGATCTGCATAATTGCAGGTTCTGCTGGTCAGATCTTATGGAAAGAGGGTATGTCTGGTATGGGTATGATTAGCGGGATCGGAGACCTTTTGCAGATAAAGACTGTGTGGGACATATTTACAAATAAATTTATTGTATTAGGTATAATCTTATATGCAATATCGGTTTTCCTCTGGTTGGGTGCGATGTCCACACTCGATGTTAGCTTTATGTATCCCCTTTTGAGTCTTGGATACATCATAACAGCAATACTTGCGTTTGTTTTTATTGGCGAGAAAATCACGCTCTTGCGTTGGGCAGGGATCATAGTGATTATTGCAGGATGCTTTATGATAACTAAGAGCTGAAGAGGTTTATAGAAGGCCGCATAACTGAGTATAGTCCTTAACGCAACTCTTTTAACCTAATACTACAACTATTTTATGTTCCACACTTTTAGCGTTCAATATCTCAATCATCCCTATTAAATATCTGAAATATTTTTAAATAAATAGCTACAACCGTTTTTCAAGAATGGAGGTAGCATGGATTTGGATATTCAGTCATACAGCCTGGGCCATCTTGGCATAGTAGCCAGCATTTTTGATGCAATGAAGATCGGAGAAGTGATTGATTGGGCTATGTCGAAACAGGGCTCGAAAAATCTTCCTCACTCGACGATAATAAAAGCCATGATCCTCAATGGATTGGGTTTCACTCACCAGCGACTGTATCTATTTCCTAACTTATCCAGGGCTTTCTGCGCTTCTTCTTTTTATTGTTCTTATTCCCCAGGCCATTATCAAGAAGGACTCGGTGGATAGCGTTATGGGGATATATGCCTGCCGTATTTATGTTCGATTTTTCCAGCGCCTTGCTCCAGAATTTTGCTCTTTGCGGATTTCCAGAATTAAGCAAGCATCTGATTCACTGAGAGTTATCTTTGGACGCCCAAACTTTTTTGGTGCCCATGGCTTCTTTTTTTTTCATCCAGCAACTCCAGACACGATTTACTGTTCGGATGCTAACCTTCATCTCTACGGCGATTATTTTGGAGCTAATGTTGTTGGTTTTAACCCGGGTTATGTACTTGACCTTGGCAGGAGTCAGCTTTAAAACTTTGTTTCTTCTGCCTTTGACCATGCCGTCTTAAAGTGCATGAGTATATGAATGCCAAGCTTTTAGGACTCTACACCCAGAATATGCTGCCGCAAAGCTTAAGAGCATTCCCTTAAATTACAGACTCCGGATGAGCGATACACTGGAACGGAGGCAGATGCCAGATTATCCTAGTTTCAATGCAAATTACTTATCGATATTAAAGCATTCCATTCTGAATAGAAGAGATTTGGATTCTTCGGCGAAAAAAGACTTTTTGGCTGGATTAAAATATGAAATTTATAAAAAGATATATTGATTTTTTTTCAATTTATTCAAGATCTATTAAATTATATATCTTACCGACATTGATCTACCTATATATAAAATTTTTACAAATATACGCCGTGCCTCATCCCATGGGAGATACAAATTCCTATGAAAATGTAGCAAAGATGCCCTTGTTAGATTTGAATTTCTACACAAATGGTAGACCGTTTACATTTCCTCTTGTAATGAAAATTTGTAACTATAATTATTATGAAATTTTAAATTTTCAAGTAGTTTTTTCTATGATTTCCTGGGTCTTTTTGGCTTTTGTCATATCTAAATTATTTAAGAGTAATCATATTAAGTATTTAATTTATATATCTACATTAGTTCTTAGTTTGAGCGTGAGCATAACTCAATGGGATATAATAATCCTTACAGAATCAACATCTATTTCTTTATTTGTCATATTTATTGGGCTGAATATACTATTTTTTACAACTGAAAAATTAAGCAAAAAAATTTTGTTTTTATTAATTATCATAGTTGGAATACTCTTTTCGTTCGATAGAAATTCCAATATGTATATTATTTTACAAACGGCAATCGAATACCTAATATTATTTATTGTATTCAATTTTTTAAAATATAAAAATCTTATAAATATCAAAAACCAGCCTATATCATATCCGATATTGGCCCTTATCTTTTTTGTAATATATAAAATAGAAGAACACCTGACTAAACTCAGCTTCTGCACTAATTTATGTCTGGAGAATATTTTCGGGTTCCGCATTTTAACAAATGAACATCATATAAACTATTTTGTAACTAAATGGAGCATGCCGTTTGACAACGATACTTTGCAATGTGTTGGACAGTTTGGATTCGACAATAATGGCCCTTGGGGTTATGCAAACAAATCAGATTTGGTCTATTGGATCCAATATACAGGCCTTGAAGCGTATAAATCTTTTTTATTATCTCATAGTATAGAGGTCATATCAATCTATCTGGGATTATTCCCCAAATCATTGAATTATCAGATGCCTGATTATTATCCATATTTCTATAGTAGTTTTTTTTCTATAGCTCAGAAAATATTTTATTCTCAAATATGGGACAAATTATTTTTTGTTTCCTTAGCATTTCTGGGTGGCTTATTATTTCTAACCGTTAAACGGCCGCGTTTCATCTATAGCTATTCAGCTAATTACTTGATAGCGATCTCTCTTTTTTTAGCATCTTTTGGGCAAGTGTTTATTGGTTATTTCGCGGATTCAAATGATATAGAACGACATTCTATTTTAGCAAGTATTTCGTTCAAGCTAGCATTTATTCTTTTATCTTTTAGCATTATAGAAATAAAACAGATAGAATATTTTAAAAAATTTGCAAGCATAAAAATAAGTTCGATTATCCTGATAATAATCTTTTTAGTAGGAATATGGGCAGATAATGCGGCTCATACTGAACCTAACTGGAATACCTCCAGTGCAAGCATTGTAGTGGATAATGCGGGCAAGACTGAAGCCTGGTTAAAAGGTGAAGATAATGACCTATGGGTTAACATAAACGGTCACTGGTTTAGTATGAGTGGTGGTGGTTTTTTGACTTCAGATCCTTTCGCAACTAAAGACTACAACGGCAAGATACACGTAATTGTCCGTGGTGATGATTATGCTGCGTGGGACTTCATCTATGATCCCATTACTGCAAATGGACACTGGAAGTATCTAGGTGGATTCTTCTTTAATGAATCCCTTACCGCGACAATGGATCCAATAAATCATAATATCATGAAAATAGCTGCTATAAGCAGCGATAATGCTTTATGGCTATGTGATCTTGATATTAATACAGAGGATTATGCTTGGACTCATCAGAATGCAGATTATAAAATTAATTTTTAATATATTATCAATAAATCCTTAACCAAAGGCGTATGGATAATTATCTGAAAATTGCTGCCAAAGTTGAAAAATCCACCATCGAGATACTGGATTATCTCATTGCACAGGAGCTTCAAAGCAAATAGGCTCGTTCTCTGAGCTTAAGAATGAGATTGGCGGGATTTCCTATAGAAAAGAGGCTGGATGATTTAGATTTCAAGTTCCAGACTCCTATTGACAAGGCGTCTATTAAAGAGATAGATTCCCTGAAGTTTATCCATAACGCCGAGAATGTCGTTTTTCTGGGACCGCCAGGAGCTGGCAAGATGCATCTTGCTATCGCTTTGGGAATAGAGGCCGCTGAGGCGGTATTTAAGGTGAACTTCTCTAATGAATCCGTCCTGGTTGAACGTTTCGCTAAAGCAGAAAAAGAGAAAAAATTAGAGGACAAGATCAGGGGATTATCGAAGGTCCAGCTTCTGATCATCGATGAGTTTGGCTATCTGCCGTTTGAATGAGCTTGTAGCACATTGCTTTTTCCAGTTGATCTCCTGGAGATATGAAAAGGCGCCAATTATCTTAACTTCCAAACAAATCTTATGGAGAATGGGGAGAAATTTCGAGGATCACGTTATAGCCGCGGCTATTCTGGACAGAATTCTCCATCACTGCACTGCGGTCAACATAAAGGGAGATAGCTATCGGATTAAAGAGGGAAGAAAACAGGATTTGGTTCCTCAAAACTTCTCAGGATGATTGAGGAGTGTGACTATGCTAGGAGTAGGCTTTTAAGTCGCATGGTCAATTTTATCCCGCCATAAGTGGACAATTTTATACTGCCATTGACAAATGCGAAATGCGGGGTAAATTATTTCAGCTATTAAAAACTAGGACCAGGAGGAAATGATGCTCAACAATATCAAACAGCACTTGCCGTGGTGGAGTAAAATTGTCGCTAAGCTCGTGCTTAGTAGGTTCCCACTATCCTACAACGTCTGGCAAAAGCTGAATCTATTTCGCCATGGCAATATGAACTCTCCTGGCTATGCTTTGAGCGTATTTGAAGCTCACTTGATACGATCTGGTTTGAAAGGGCGTTTGCTTGGCAGGACCATTCTAGAGATCGGCCCTGGGGACAGCATTGCTACCGCTATTATCTCTAAATCGTATGGTGCAAAAGCGATCCTGGTGGATGTAGGACATTTTGCCGATCAAAATCTTCGACCTTATTTTGAACTATGCGAATTGCTGCGAAAAAAAGGACTGCGACCGCCTGAACTATCGTCAGAGAGCACGCTGCAAGATGTTTTGAGAGCATGTGATGGAGAATATTTTACGAACGGGCTAGCGAGCTGGAAGCAGATCTCGTCAGAATCGGTGGATTTTATCTTTTCTCAAGCAGTATTGGAGCACATCCCTAAAGATGAGTTTCTCCCGACAATGCAGGAATGCAGAAGAGTAATGAAACCTGGTTCAATTGCATCGCACACGGTTGATCTACGTGATCATTTGGGAGATGCGCTAAACAATTTGCGATTCAGTGAGCAAATATGGGAGTCAAATTTTTTTAAATCATCTGGTTTTTATACAAATCGCATTCGATGCTTGAATTTATTGAAGACCTTTGAAGCTGCTGGATTTATCGTGGAAAAGACTGAAGTCCAGCGATGGGACAAGCTACCTACTGAGCGCGAAAAGCTTTCTCCTCAATTTCGCAATATGCCAGAAGATGAGTTATGTATCAAAGTGCTCGACGTCTGCTTAAGGGCTCCTAAATACGAGGCGTTATGAATCTACCTACCAAAAGTCCAAGCATTCGAATCTGCATTATCGGGAATCAGGCATTTTCGCTAATAAATTTTCGGGGCTCGCTCATTGAGTGTATGGTCGGATATGGTTTTGAGGTCTTCGCCTTGGCGCCAGATTTTGATAAAGATACAAGGACAGTAGTGCAATCCCTAGGAGCTAAGCCTGTTGACTACTCGCTCTCACGCACAGGGATGAATCCGGTGAAGGACGCATCAGATATTATCCGCTTGGCCCTTCTTCTGCGCAGGCTGAAGCCCGATATCACCTTGAGCTATGCCATTAAGCCCGTTATTTATGGGACTTTCGCTGCCTGGCTGGTGCGTACTCCCAAGCGATTTGCTATGATTGAGGGGCTGGGCTATGTCTTCACTTCTCCGGAAGGTGCAGAGCCGATCAAGCGCCGAGCTTTGCGAGGAGCAGTCAGCATGCTCTGCGCTAAGGCTCTCAGGCGTGCAAATCTAGTGTTTTTTCTAAACAAAGATGATATTGATGAATTCTCGAAAAGACGGATCATCCATCCCAAAAAGGCCTTCCTTTTAGGTGGCATCGGTGTCGATCTCGATGAATGGGCAGCCGCTCCGCCTGTAACTAGGCCTGTGAAATTCCTTTTAGCGGCGCGGTTGTTGAGAGAAAAGGGTATCGTGGAGTATGCAAAAGCTGCTAAGCTTATAAAACAGAAACATCACGATACGCGATTTGTCCTTCTGGGCAGCCTAGATACTAATCCCGGCGCACTCTCCCGTGGCGAGATTATGGACTGGGTGGCAGAAGGGACTTTGGAGTGGCCTGGGCATGTCCCCGATGTGCGCCTCTGGATGGCAAAATCAAGCGTTTTTGTGCTACCATCCTACTATCGCGAGGGCGTGCCCCGCAGCACTCAGGAAGCAATGGCCATGGCTCGCCCCATCATCACTACGGACACGCCTGGCTGTCGCGAGACCGTGATCGCTGGCAAGAACGGCTTTCTGGTAAATGCAAGAGATGTCTCAGCGCTGGCAGCGGCGATGGAGAGATTCATATTGCGGCCTGAACTGATCGAAGGGATGGGATTGGCCAGCCGGCGGATCGCAGAGGAGCGCTTTGATGTTCAAAAGATTAACCAAAAGATCATGCAGCAGATGGGTTTATGCGGCACTTCACAGTATTCAGGACAGCAAGGCCCTTAGCCAGTATTCTATCCCCACTTTGGGCATAGAAGAATAGACAATATTGAAACTGCTAAAAAAGCGGTGGCATGGCAGGATATCAGAAATAATAAAAAAATAATTGGAGATTCAGCACTGCCGATGCCAGAGCTAATCATTCTCTTCTTTATCCACATTAAATATTTGACACGACTTTATTTCTTATTTAAATTTCCTCGTTCAGTAGCATGGCAGATACGTTACCTCTTTCCATTGAAGTATCATTCACAAGCACCTGGCGTAGGTCATCCTCTTTCGCCAAGCCAATAGGCTGGATGTACCCAAGTATGCCCTCCCCAATGTAGCCAACCGCTGGGGCAATTGCGCTGTATTCATAGTAGTTGGTAGTGTAGAAGTGATCTGTTTGGGATGGGCTGTACATGCGATATACTGGAACCGTGCCGTTCTGAGAGCTACCATATATATTTCCAAGCGTACCCTCTCCGAGGTAGCCAACCGCGGGGGCAATTGTACTGTATTCATAGTAGTTGGTAGTGTAGAAGTGATCTGTTTGGGATGGGCTGTACATGCGATATACTGGAATAGTGCCGCCCTGAGAGCTATCATATATATTTCCAAGTATGCCTTCTCCAATGTAGCCAACCGCGGGGGCAATTGTACTGTATTCATAGTAGTTGGTAGTGTAGAAGTGATCTGTTTGGGATGGGCTGTACATACGATATACTGGTATTACTTCAGGGTTAATATTTAGTAGATACGATTCTTTGCAGGCAATGTTATTGCCTTCATCAAATTCTGATACCACATTTGTACTATCGATGATCCATCCTACGTAATAAGACCCAGACGGAATACTTGGGAATGCGCCAGTCCAATCGGAGTCGTTCCAGGCGAACGGTGAAATAGATCCGACATATGCAGAGCCGATAAGATAATCTGAAGTGGTAATAACATTGTCTATAGAGGCATAGTAGTGTACATAAAAGCCACCTGAGCTTGCTGTACCTATATTATAAACATCGGACCAAACATGGAAATCGGCGCCAGGACTTATCGTTGTTGGCGAGAATCCAGAATAAAAGTCTCCATCATCGACCAGATCTGCTTTGTCAACTGGAGCGGTATCGTTATCACACCAATAGATCAAGGCATTAAATTTATCCTGATTCAGCCGGGTTCCATGGTTGACTCCTTTGCCATCAATTCCGCATCCTTCCGTCCCGCATGTATGTGTTGCGAGGATGTATCTTTCATCTTCGGAAGAAACATATCTCCATACCGGACCGCCGCTCATTCCTCCATAAGTATCCATGTAGTACCAATGGTTGTATTCATCAGTTGAGTGGGCATTATCAGCATCATACCACATTGTTCCATCTGGCTTATCTACTGGATAGCCTACAATATTTTTTGTCCCGGTATAGATAGGATTTGATGGATCAGCGGTCTCCAATCCCATCCATCCAGTCCAGTCACCAAAATTTCGATCAAGCGTTATGACGCCCCAATCGTCCTGGGAATTTTTTCCATCTGTCCACCCAGTATAGGATCTAAGATAGGTTGCCCATCCATAGCAATAAGGCATATAGTCGCCACTCAAGGCAGGCACAACCAGAATAGATGAAGCCCATCCACCATGCTCAGAATCGTGAACGCAATGACCTGCAGTTAAAACATGGAATATATGTTTTCCAGGAATGCCAACAATTGCACCAGAGCCAACCCCATAACTTTCATCAGGGAATGTTATATACAATTTTACAATGGTCCTCCAGGGATAATCCGTTGTGGAAGTAATTTGAGATCTGTCGTCTGGTGGCAATACGTCTTTTATTCCGATTTCGAGAGGTAACAATCCATAATTGGGATTGGAAGTGTTTGATCCAGGACTTTCGAGGTATTGCATCTTTTCGCTGCTTGAAATTTTTGTAACAACTCCTGTGGAGACATTGTATTCAACGACTGCCCCTGGGTCGGCTACTGCTATCGCCACCTCCGGAAAAGAAGGGCTAATTGCCGGCCAATTCTTCATATTTTCTGGCAGCTGCAAATAGGGGCTCGCTGAGAGTCGAAATGCGGTGTCAGTTGATCCACTTTTTGCATCCACCATTTCAGTTGAGTCGGTGGAATTAGCGAGACTCAATTGAAAAATCGATCCAATTGCAGCAAGACAGAGCATTATCTTTAAAAAAATTAATGCCTTTATCTTGAAATCATACAAGGTTTGTATAAACATACACTATTACACCTTTTCTATCATTATTTAGTTAGCAATGTTATAAATAGCTTTTGGAAGTAAGCCGAATGGAGCAAACCTCTCCGACTGGAATATGAGTTAAAGAACATAAATTCATAGAGGAAAATGCATGAAAAGGAAGAGGCAACGCTACGTGCGAGGTAGATCTATATCCAAATTCCATTGGCAGTGTGTTTCGTTTTCTGTAAAATGGTATAATGGCCCCTATATTCAATATCACTTTGGAAAGGATGAGGATACAACGCCATGGTATTATCCTGCTAGAAGATTATCTTATCGATCAGGACTACACATCATAAAATAATCCGCGTTTAGGTGTTGAGATAGCCTAACACTAATTTTATCTTTTCTGTCTGTTCAAGCATTTAACTTAATCTCTAAAAGCTGGGTAAGAGTAACTTATCTCCGATCTGCATTGTTCTCGCTGGGAGATGCGTTACCCTCGCCTATGGTAGATAAATTATCTAGTTCCGGTAAAGGAGCTCGCCAGTTCCTATTTAGATTTCCTCGTTCAGTAGTATAGCAGATCCGTTACCTCGTTCCATTGAAGTAGCATTCACAACCACCTGAGGGAGCTCATCTCCTTTCGTCAACAATTCAACAGGCTGGATGTACCCGAGTATGCCTTCCCCAATGTAGCCAACCGTTGGGGCTATTGTACTGTATTCATAGAAACTGGTAGTGTAGAAATGATCCGTTTGGGATGGGCTGTACATGCGATATACTGGAATGGTACCAGTCTGAGTACTACCATATATATTTCCAAGTATGCCTTCCCCAATGTAGCCAACCGCTGGGGCAATTGTACTGTATTCATAGTAGTTGGTAGTGTAGAAGTGATCCGTTTGGGATGGGCTGTACATGCGATATACTGGAATGGTGCCGGTCTGAGTACTGCTATATATATCTCCAAGTATACCTTCCCCGATGTAGCCAACCGCTGGGGCAATTGTGCTGTATTCATGGTAACTGGTAGTGTAGAAATGATCCGTTTGGGATGGGCTGTACATGCGATACACTGGCACGGTTTCATTGAGATCTGAACTGCAATTGGGCTGAGAAAATGTCATCCAGTCAAACTTGGCAGTAATCGGCGAGACATAATTGAACACTCCTGCCAGATCCCAATTCTGTGCTGCCCACAGGCCTAATATGATCCTGCTTCCCGTATTTGGCAAGCTTCCCTTGTAGATATTGCTTGATTCAATTATTTTGCCGCTTTCGTCAAATATATTTGAATGAATATATCCATTTCCATCCATCCATACGTGACGCCTGAGCTTGTCATCAACATGCCATTTAATATCGGTGCAAATTTCCCCCTCGCCGATCCATGAAATGGCATAGTTATGATATGACTCCGTTGGATCGAAACTCAGAGGAATTACCCCCACATGACAGGCTTCCGGTACTCCATAGGGCACCCAACAGTTGCCCATATTTCCCTTTCGGAGATAGTTCGTTTGCATCTGCCATTTTCCAGGAGCTACGGAATTTTTGCCGAAGATCTCTATATCTATCTCATCCTGTTTTCCTGCCACACCACTGTCCTCGAAAAGGTACATGCTAGTTATTACGCCATTGCCTTTTCCTGCCTTAATTCTAGCCGAAAGCTTTCCATATCGAAAATTGTTACATTCTGTGTAATACTGTCCTGAGGCATAATCTTGACCATGACATAATGAAACATCATCAATGCATGGCTCATTATCGAGGGTCAACTGCAGGTTTCCATCTGCAATCCTGATATGATTAGGATCTGGCAGCCAGGCGTTCAGGTATATTGGATCGACATTCTCCCAATCGGACTTAAGCCACAGATCAGAAATTTCTTGATCAAAAAGATCTTGGAAATTGCAGGGACAAATAATTGCTGAGGCTCCCGAACTGCTGCCCGATGAGGATGATCTGGTGCATCCCCGCATGGGATTTCGTGCTTGGCTCTCGATAGGAATCATTTGGGATTGATTTTCTTGTTTCTCGAAGAGGCTTTGCTCCAATGATACATTATGTAATTGAGATTGATTCTCCATGGCCATGGAGATAGCTGCAAAGCTGCAGAGAAAGGCAGCTAAGATGCATGCATGGAATATGATCTTTGTTGAAATACAATCCACTCCTTGTAGTATTACTTTAGTTTTAGTTATATCTATATAAGGTTATCTATGATCCCAAGATCGAATCACATATGTCGCTTTTTTAATAAGTTATTATTTAGTTTGCAATATCTATATATGAGCTAAAAGAATAAAAACCAATATGATCCTCAGGCAGGAATCATTCCTAAAAGATGAAAGATCTTGCGAATCATATACAACGCTGATATGAGCAGTCAAGTCTATTTCTTTTTTGGGACTTTGATCCCGACAAAAAAAAAACCAGCTCTGGTCTCGCAGATCCCCAAATGCTTCCCTGAACGCGTATATAAATGTACACGACCGATTCATCAATATCCGCTCATATCAGGCCGCATTAATATGAAAGAAAAAAAGGAAATAGTCTGCGGAGCAGACATCCACAGGGATTTTTTTGCGCCACAATGATATCCAGGAATGGATTGAAGCAACAGGGAGATGCATTACCCGGACCCATGGGAGATATATTATCTAGCCCCTGTAGAGTAGCTCGCCAGTTCCTAAATTTTCTCATTAAGTAGCATAGCAGCTCCGTTACCTCTTTCCATTGAAGTAGCATTCAAAAGATTATTTGGGAGATCGTCCCCCTCTCCCAAGCCAACAGGCTGAATCATGTACCCGAGTATACCTTCTCCAATGTAGCCAACTGTTGGGGCAATTACACTGTATTCATAGTAGTTGGTAGTGTAGAAGTGATCCGTTTGGGATGGGCTGTACATGCGATATATTGGAATGGTGCCAGTCTGAGAACTACCGTATATATTTCCAAGTGTACCTTCCCCGATGTAGCCAACAGTTGGGGCAATTGTACTGTATTCATAGTAGTTGGTAGTGTAGAAGTGATCCGTTTGGGATGGGCTGTACATGCGATATATTGGAATGGTGCCAGTCTGAGAGCTACCGTATATATTTCCAAGTATGCCTTCCCCAATGTAGCCAACTGTTGGGGCAATTACACTATATTCATAGTAGTTGGTAGTGTAGAAATGATCTGTTTGGGATGGGCTGTACATGCGGTATACTGGCACAGAATCTATGTTCACAATCCCTATCGCCTTTTGATCGGACCAGAGATAGGAGCCGAGCCCACTGCTATCAGTTGCATTGACTCGGATATATTTTGTTCCAGCGCTGTTCCAGGCATGAGAAGCATTTGCTGTTGCACCTGAGGCAACATAGCCCGTGGTGGTGTATGTGCCATCGCCCCAGTCGAATGTGAATCGGACATTATTTCCGTCTTTGGGATCAATGGTAGATGTGGAGAAGGTATAAGATGTTCCTGTATACCCCGTGCCCGGACCCGTAGGCTTCGCTGGCGCATTGGGGCGCAGATTTATCCCCGGATCGATGGTATTCTGCCACAGGCAGTGGGCTGCATCATTGCTATATCCATAGCCTCGCCACTGGCTCCAGAAATCGGCAAATATATTCTGCGTGCCGCTGGTCAGTACATTGAATATTTCATCATAGCCCCAGCTGTAGGCGCTCAGATCTATGCCGTCCGGGCTTGCGTCGGATATATCCCAGAGTGCGCCGGCAACTCTTCCCTCGCAGGTGGGACCGTCGCAATAATCAGGAGTATCCCAATCCCCCGCCTCGAAATCAAAGGAGAATCCCGGATCCTTGTAGACCGGATCGTCATTGACAGCAATGCAGAAGAAATCCGCCCATCCCTCCGTCCAGCCGCATCCGTTATCGTAGCAGAAGGCGACCCAATGGGTAGGGCAGTTAAAAGGCGGGAAATAGTTGCCATACTCCCGGTACATGTAATTGTGGCCGTATTCGTGTATCACCACGTGGGAGGCATACTCCGTGCCGGCCTTGATGTGGATCTGTCCTCCATGCTCATAGTAGGTTCCCGCCGCAATGGTCGGGGCCCAGGCAATTGTGGCCTGATA
>Ga0116155_10001240_pt1 | contig 18605 bp, 15 predicted proteins | sample AD_UKC032_MetaG_FD_89890 | JGI IMG/M metagenome (GOLD analysis project Ga0116155, IMG submission 89890) | Active sludge microbial communities of municipal wastewater-treating anaerobic digesters from USA - AD_UKC032_MetaG | ecosystem: Engineered > Bioreactor > Anaerobic > Digestate | place: USA...
ATCACCTGTCCGCCGGGAACGATCACGCGCATCATTTCAGAAAGCGCGCGCTTTCGGTTGGGAATGTTACGGATGCCGAAGGCAATGCCGGCGACGTCAAAGCTGTTATCCTCAAAAGGCAACTGTAGGGCATCGCCATGCATGAGTTTGATTCGATCAGCGAGATTCTTCTTTTGAACTTTCCCTTTTGCCGCTTCAACCATTTCCGGGACAAAGTCAATGCCGGTCACAGAAATTCGCGGATGTTTTTGGGCTGCGGCAACCGACAGGTCACCCGTGCCGCAGGCTACATCGAGATAGCGGTTGGTTTGAAAAAAGAGCATTTTTCTGACGGTAAAGCGGCGCCAGGCCACGTCACGTCTCAGACTTAGGAGACGATTTAAAAAATCATATTTGCCGGTGATGGTGGAAAATATTTCTTTCACCATGCTGATACGTTCAGCATCCGTGATCGTTTTTACCTGAGGATACTTTTCGGGGGCTGAATTTCGCATAAGAATTTTCCTGCCTGCGAAAAGGCAAAGTATGTTAAGCCTTCACTACGTTGACAAGAGGCTTTCGGTACACACCCCGGCTATCGATAATTAGCTTAGCATGCTTCGCGATCAGTTCATAATCGACCGAGGTGTGATCGGTAATGATCAGCACGGCGTCCCAGGAAGCGATGGCCTTACTCGTCAGAGGCTGAGACATCAACGCGAGAGGTTTTGGCCAGTGCCTGCTGGGCAATATGGCCGGGACGAAGGGATCGTGATAGGCGATCTGGGCACCCATGCCTATAAGCCGGGGAATGATCTGGTAGGCCGGACTTTCCCGGACATCGCCAATGTCCTTTTTATAGGCTAATCCAAGGATCAGAAGCTTGCTGCCTTTAATCGATTTACCTCTTTCATTGAGGGCTTGCTGTAATCGCTGCACAACATATTCCGGCATGCGGCGGTTGACTTCCCCGGCTAGTTCGATGAACTTGGTATCGACACCGCAGGCACGCGCCTTCCACGAAAGATAGAAGGGGTCCAGTGGAATACAATGACCACCCCAACCCGGACCGGGATTAAAGCGCATAAAGCCAAATGGTTTCGTCGAAGCCGCATCCAAAACCTCCCAAATATCAATGCCCATGCGCTCATAGACAACCTTGAGTTCGTTGACCAGCGCAATATTAACGGCACGAAAGATATTCTCGGTCAGTTTTGCTGCTTCTGCCGTGCGTGCGTTTGAAGCCCGGATTGTCTGATGAATGACCTGGTCGTATAGGGCTTGTGCCAGATCGCCGCTGTCTTGATCGACTCCACCAACAATTTTAGGAATATTGGTGGTGAAAAACTGGGCGTTCCCTGGGTCCTCGCGCTCTGGAGAAAAAGCGAGGTAAAAGTCACGGCCGCATATCAAGCCAGTTTCCTCGAGCATCCCCCTGACGAGTTCCTCAGTCGTTCCCGGATAAGTTGTTGACTCCAATACGATGAGTTGGCCTGCGCGTAAACTCGCCTGGATCTGTTTTGTGGTGTTGACAATGAAAGACATATCCGGATCGCGTTGCGGTGTAAGCGGGGTGGGAACACAGATAATGAGCGTATCTGCTTCGCCCAGTCTAGAAAAATCCGTTGTTGCCACCAGCCGTTTGGACTGCACAGCCTGCCCTATCCGTGCCGCATCCAGATGGGAAATATAACATTCTCGCCGATCAAGCGCCTCGATCTTTTTCGGATCAATATCGAAACCGAGCACATGAAAGCCCTTCTCGGCATAAGCGAGAGCAAGTGGCAGCCCCACGTAGCCAAGGCCTACGATACCGATAACAACTTGGCCGTTTTTTATTTTTGACAGGATGATTTGTTTTTGACTAGATTTCGGCATGGCTTAATGTGTCCTTTCGAGATCTTTGTAAATGGGATGATTCCACCCTTGCCCTGATTGGAAAAGAATCTGTCCATGGTGTGAATGCGGCACTTAATAATGAAATTAAAACACACTGTCAAGAAATAAAATAGGTATAAAGCCCTCAGGCCACAGGGTTCTTTGAACTATCGTCTTCCATTGCCGTAATGTATCTGAATTGAGAATTACACTCAATATTAATGTTTGACAATGAATGGCAAGATGTTTATGGTGCATAAGTTAAAAAATAGCATTGTATGTTGATGAATAAAAAAACACAGGAGTCAACTTTGGAAAACCCGATTGATACTTACATCATGGAGAATGAAGAGGAAGCTTATCGCCTCGAAAAGAAAACAGATCCTAAAGATTTACGCCGACAGGCCCGATGGTGTGGGATCAAACCAGGTCAGCGTCTCCTCGATTTAGGTTGTGGTCCGGGAAAAACGACCTCGATACTTCACGAGATGATTCAGCCAGGCGGGTCAATCGTCGGACTTGACGCTTCGCCGGAACGGATCGCTCATGCGCAGAAGCGTTACGGAGGTAAAGCAGGGATCGAATTCGTTGTCCACGACCTGACGAAGCCTTTGAGCCACTTCGGTAAATTTGATGCAGTATGGGTCCGATTCGTTCTGGAATATTTCCGTCGGGAAAGTCGGGATATCGTTCGAAATGTTTCGGATAGTTTGCATTCGGGTGGCTTTTTATGCTTGGTTGACCTGGATCACAATGCCCTCAACCACTATGAATTGCCTGCGCCGATGGCAAATATCCTTCCCAAACTTTCTCGTCATATGGAAGAAAGTTACAATTTCGATGCATACGCCGGTCGTAAACTCTACGCCCATCTCTTCGATCTGAACTTTGAAGACATCGAGGTCAAAGTCATGGGCCATCATGTGATTTATGGAAAGAGTCGGAAGATCGATAGTTACAATTGGACAAGAAAAATTGAAGTAACGGCGCCGCATCTGGCGGATCTTTTCGAGACATACCCCGGAGGATACCAGCGGTTTCTTTTAGATTTCCAGCAGTTCTTCCAGAGTCCTCGACGGTTTACCTATAGCCCCCTGATCCTGTGCAAGGGGAGAAAGCCCTGAAACTGGGGCATTCATCCATTTGTGGCGGACGTTTCGAATTGAAATCGATTATTCGTAAACAGAGCGATACAGGCGTCTGCCACATCAGGATCGTACGTCACGCCCCGGTTGGCCCGAATTTCATCCAAGGCCTTTTCAATACCCAGCGCCGGGCGGTAGGGACGGTGGTTGGCCATCGCCTCGACCACATCTGCAACCGTGATGATACGCGCTTCGAGAATGATTTCATCCCCGGAGAGCATCCTGGGATAACCGGAACCATCTATTTTTTCATGGTGCTGGTAAACGATTTGGGAAATGATAGGCGTAAAATCGACCTGGCTGAGGATATTGTATCCCGTTTCCGGGTGGTTTTTAATCAGGGATAGCTCCACGGAATTCAACTTCCCCGGTTTGCTCAGGATCTCTGCGGGGACATTGATTTTTCCAAGATCATGGATGAGTCCGGCCATGTGGATTATCTTCACGCGCTCATCAGGTAATTCCATTTCTCGGGCGATGGCTGCCGCCAGGTCGGCTACCCCCCTTTGATGACCGGCAGTATAGGGGTCGCGGGATTCAGAAATGAGTGAAATGACGCTAATTGTTCCGGACATGGCCATCTCGAGTTTTTCAAGACTTTTTTTCAATTCAACTTCAGAACGTCTCAGGTCGGTCATGTCCTTGAAAATGCCTACCAAACTGTCCACATGACCCCCATCGTCAATATTTGGGGCACAATTGAAGGAAAAGTTGTGTTCAATTCCATCACGACTCTTGATCGTCAAGAAAACATCCATCAGGGGTAATTTGTTTTTTCTGACTTCTTTTAATAACTGTTCAAGGCGGTAAGTATCTTCATCTTCAATAAATGAAGACAGATTGCGACCGACGACTTCTTCGTGTTTACGATCCAAGATTCTCTCCCAGGCCGGATTGACGTAAGTCAGAATCCCTTCCAGATCCAGGACAAAAATGATATCCGGTGCGCTTTCCGCCAATATCCGGAAGCGCTTCTCACGTTCCTGAAGCCGCTCGTACATCCGGGCATTGTTGATACTGATCCCGATCTGGGGGGCGATCCCCATGAGCAGGCTGATGTCCGTCTGATTCAACTCGCGGTTGGTCTTCAAATTGTCCACAGCTAAAATGCCTTCGGACCGGCCCTCATAGATGATGGGAACACAGATAAAGGATCGGCTTCCCAGCGCACGTGCAAAAGCCAGACTTTTCGGAGAGAGATCTTGCTCGATTTCACTGACGTTGTTAATCAAAAAAGGGGTCTGTTTCCGGAAGGAGACGACGAACATTCCTCGTGAGTTCGGGTTCTCCAGAGAAAACTGTAATTTTTTCAGAAATTCTCCATGCTCCGGAGAATATCCGAAACCTTCTGCCCACGACAGGTGAGTTCGGTCGCTGTTGGCCAGCAGTACCATTCCCCGGCTGAATTCGAGATTCTTTTCCAGCGTAGTCATAAAATATTTCAACAGTAGTTCTGTGTCGAGAATACTGGAGGCATATTGTCCAATATCCTTAATCAGTGTGGCGTGATTGTACAGGACATTGACCTGATTCAGAAGATTCTCAGCTGTTTCTCCACTGCTTTCAAGGGTGCTTGATAATTCATTTTTTTCAAGTATGAAGGCCCTCAGAAGAGCACCTAAGATCACCACTAACGCCACAAAAGTAAAAACGAAAGCGTGATAAGCCGAGAATGCGAATATCACGACAGGCAAGGCGATCAGCGACACCAATGCAGTAAAGCCGCTGATGCGTTTCCATAAAGAAGATTGGGTCGGTTTCCACGTGATAACGTATCGGCAACATTCTCCTCCTTGATGCATGCAGATCGGGTGGTCAATATGTGGGAATTGTCCAGTCAGCAGTTTTGCGATGCCTTCAAAATTACCTATCCGATTTTCACACTGATAGAATTTCTCCAACACTCCAATTTTTTGCTTGACTGAAATTTCCACCTGGTTGCTGCTCAATGATTTCGTTTCGAGATAGCAGGACCGACTGATCTGGGAGTACATTTTGCCCATGAACTTATACGCTGTGCCAGGTGTAATGAAGCCAGTTAAAAAGTTTGTCATGGATCCCGCAGCTTTGGAAGAGGGAGAAAAACGTCCCACTTCCAGTGCGATATGAGGATTTTTGGTCTTCTCCATCACGATTTCAGTAAATTTATCCACCTGATTTTGATTAAACCAGTGGCCACCATCGTTCACCTCGTAGATTGTCACGCCTGAATTGTCTAGAATGGTCTTGGTATCAAGATCTGGATAGTGAGCGTTAAGATATTCCAAGAATGTCTTTATGACCCGGCTATTATAAAGGGCTTGATCATTCATTTCGGTACCAATTGTCTGAAAAGATGCTTGATGAGAAAGCGCAGGTTAAGCTTTGTTTTTTGATCCATGTATTCTCTGTACTCCTTAGCGTACTGCGTGTCAAGGATCCAGAGAAGATACTGTTTTTCTACCTTTACGCTGGGGTACGTTGTGGGGTAAATCAGGAGCATTACGCTGGGCGTATCATATGCCGTTGCCAGTCTATCGAGGGCGGCGGTCAGAACCGGCCAGGGAAGATTCGCTGGATCGGTCACGATAACGTTTATGCAGTTCAAGAGTTCGCCCAGATTCAACCCGGGGGAGGAACGGTTAACGATCAACACAGCTTTGAGTTCCTGTTCATGGACCAGTGCATAGGCGCGCCCTTGCCGGTGTAACCCGTGACGCCGATAGAGTTCTTCCACGGTTTCACACCCATCGTCCGTTTGCCCTAGATGAAGCACATCCAGAAGCAGACCGCCGGAAGCATGCCTGTAAAAGCGTTCCAACTCTGGTAGGTGGCGTGGCTCAAAGGTCTCGAGTTGCCAGCCCGGGGGTAATGATGTCCCTAGTCTGTCGGTCGGGTGATTCAAGCATGCGAAAAGGTCCATGGAGCAGACCCGGGGGTTTCCGAAATCTCTAGCGAAGCCACCAAAGAAAAGATTGGGAAAATAGTTATCAGGTCTGAAATAAAACACCATGTGATCAAACCGGATCGAGGGATAGCGACACAAACCGTCAAAAAACTTGAGGATGCTCTTGATAACAACAAGCCCGGTGCGTTTCCCGTGCAAAGGCCTTGCGGCAAGGTGATGGACCAGCCAGGCCCGCTGATAGGCCCGCAACATCGATACATGGCCGTAAACCCGGCCATTTTCTTGCAAAGTGAAGTGGGACTCGATTTCCTGATCCTCGTGGTAGAGCCTGCTGTAGGTGTCCTTAAACGCTTCGCGCGAGGATTGGATGAGCTGGTATTTTTTAGGGTAGATGAAACCTGAGTTAAATAAGAATTCCCAGAGGGCATCCATTTCCATTTCACAAGAAAAACGAGCCTGCTGGTCTTCTGCATGGAGTATTAGATGACTCAATCGGCGGTATGCGCGAACATCCATATCCAGGATAGCTAAACCGCAACGGACCTTTCCTTTCGCTGATTCCCGTCGGTAGATCACTTGGGTGATGCAATTCAAACCTTTCATCCCATCCTGACGGATCTCCAGATCGGTTATGACCATTCCCGGCATGAGAACGGCATCGTCAGTATTTTCCTCAACGGAGAAACCGGTGAATGTTAGATCCAGGATATTCCGCTGGCTGAGTTTGCCGAAGCAGGGGTGCTCAAAATGGATCGAGAGAGGGGGCGTGAGACGCAGACGGGTTGTCCGGAGCTTTTGCTTCCTGTATCGCTGAATTTTTTGATGCAGAGGGGCCAGCACTAGTTCCCTTCCACGCAAATCGCCTGTCTGACGGAGACATCGGCAAGGTCCGGAGAAGATTGTCTTCTCATTCTTCCGGATGCAAATCGCGAAAGAATCATTCATGTTCATCCATGTGAAGGAAGTTCCTGTATCCAGTGTAAGACGGACACGGAAAGCGAGGGGACTGAAGTCGATGAGGTCGCCCTGGGCCAGAAAGCCGTTCTGTGTCAGAGTTACGCTTCTATCCTGGCAGGCGTTACGTCGGATGCGGCGTTTTCCCAAGACATAGCCCGTTTCCGGTATTTGAGCGGAGAACCCCTGTTCATCGAAGCCCGTGACCCTAATCGGAAGTAGGACCAGGGAGAGGCCGTCCTCCAAGATCAAATGGAGAGGCCGTCTGTTTTCTTTTGGCAGGATGGCGCTTTCCGGCCAACGGCAGCGAATCTCTTCTGCTGTGCAGGATTCTAAACAACACCGGACGAGAAAGTTTTCATGCTGCTTGGGATCGCTGACGTGAACGAGAATAGGATCGTTTGTGAAATGGAGGAGGTTGATTGTATTGCGTAGTTTTTTCTCGCCAATAACTGGGGAGGAATGGATATTGTCCAAGAGATCCAGATGACTGAAAGGCTGCATCGTATTGCGTAGTCTTTTCTCGCCGATGACTGGTGTTGAAGGCGTGTTATCCAAGAGATCCAAGTGGCTGAAAAGCTGCGATGGCATTCGGGATACATCTCCTTTGCCCCTCTATCGGGGTTCTTCATACTTGTCAGGACAGTGATCTTTTCTATCGTTAGGCATGAGTATAACTTGTTTGAGATCAGTCGTCAATAGTCGATACCAAATAAAAAATAACCTTGACTCATCTATTCGCCTGTGTTTAAAAAATTACCTACCAAACGATACGTCTCTGCAAAAGCAACGAAAACAGGAGCCATAAAATGACAATGAAAGAAGAGTCGTCATTTCTTGAGAAAGTAGAAAGTCGTCTCGATAGTATTTTTGCTGAAGACACGCAACAGAAAGAAAAAGATTTTAATGCTTCCCAAGCAGTTGTGGAAGAAATTCCCATCCACGTAAAGAATGAGAATATAGGGAGAACTTTTGACCGAAAAGAAACAAGCCGTGCAACGGAAGTTTCTTTGGACGAATTTCAGGCACAAGATAAATCAGCCTTTATTTCTGAAATCGAAAAACGTTTCTCGGCGATATTCGGCGATGATGACAAAAACGTCAATGCTATTTCAGAGACTGAAAAACCGGAGTATGTTAAAAATATTATTGCCGAGGCTGATGAGGAGGAAAACAAAAATTCTGAACACCCCGCGGAGGATATTCCCCTGCCCGCTTCAACAGCAATTCATTCACCTTTCGAAAAAATAAAAAACATTATTCTTTCCCTGGAAGGTGAAATCAACGATCAGATTCTGAAACAATTGGAAGATGAGGTCAACAAATTAGATCTGCTATATACGGAACATCAAAAAGAGTTGTTCAATTTCAAACGAGAGAAAAAACAACAGGAAGCTTCCTTGACCACATTTACAGATGCAGCGATGTCTCTTCCCGTAAAAGTCATTGTCCCAACGAAAGAACCCCATCCTTCTTCAGCAGAAAAAAATTCCATGCCTGAGACCGCTCATGGGGAACAGGACGGTCTTGAGTTGAAAATGCCCGAAATAACTGATGCTCCAAGCGTTAAACCGCTGGAAAGCTGTGACCCAATGACAGGGTTTGACGAAACAACGAAATCTGACGAACATGGGTTGGCAAATATGCGCCTGCCGGAAAAGAAAAAAATATCAACGAAACCGGCACCGAAAAATAAAGCGGGAAAGGCTCATGCTTATGATTTTGCGCCGGAAAAGAAAAGGGCAGGAGTAGGCAGGTGGATATGGATTTTAATCATCCCGTTGATTGCTTTGTTGATCGGATATTTCTGGCTTTACCCGGAGAGAGGCGGCAAGACGATTGAGATCATCAAATCGTATATACCCGTTTCTAAGACCAATCAGGGCGTAACATTCTCATCCATCCAAGGGATAAACCTGATTCATGTCCGACAAAAACTGGTTTACAATATGCAGTTGGGAAGAAATCTCAGAGTCATGGAGGGCATGGCCGAAAATTCAACGCCTCGTCCTGTTTCAAAAATAAAGATTGTGGCGAATCTTTATAACGCTGAAGGTGCTGTGCTGGCGTCAACGGAATCTTTCGGCGGTAATATTATTATTGATGAAAAACTGGAAAGTCTCGATGCGCAAGGAATTATGGCGGCTCTTCAAGACTTGAAAACAATGGAAGACAGAGTTCAGCCTAAGGGACAAATACCTTTTATGATTGTCTTCACCAGCGAACCGGCAGGGGTGTTTCGATTATCTGTATTTCCTGTTGATTTTAAGAAACATTAAAGGTCGCCTCGCGCAACACAAGCGGCCTAAGAGAAATAAGATTCAAACAATACGGGAGGCCAAAGCGTAATCATGCTTTAGTTTTCTGTATCAGTGCAGCAATCTGGGCATCTTTTTCCTTCCACAAGTCCTGCACCCACTGCTGAAAGGCGGCCTGGAATTCTTTGTCACCTTCGTAATCGCCATGCAGAAATTGTTGGGGTATGTCCAGGGAAGTAATGCGCACAACGACTCTTCTAACTTTGCCGCATAAAAATTCCCAGAACGTCGGAATACCGTCCGGATAAATAATCGTAATATTCAGCAGAGAATGAAATTTGTCCCCCAGCACGCTTAGGGCCAATGCAATGCCGCCGGCTTTGGGCTTCAAAAGATATTGATAGGGTTGATCCTGCTTGTCTTGCTTGGCTGCGGTGAAACGCGTTCCTTCCAAAAAGTTCATCACACTGGTTGGGATACGCGTAAACTTTTCGCATGCCTTCCGGGTGGTTTCAAAATCTTTTCCTTTTTGTTCAGGATGTTTTTTTAGATATTCCACACTGTGGCGGCGCAGAAAGGGGAAATCAAGCGCCCACCAGGCCAGACCCATCAGCGGCACCCAGATTAATTCGCGTTTGAGAAAAAATTTCATGAGCGGTATTCGCCGGTTCAACAGTTTCTGCAGAACAAAAATATCCGCCCAGGACTGATGATTGCTGACCACCAGATACCAGCCCCGATAATTCAGGTTATCCAATCCCTGCACATCCCAGATGGTTTTTTGGGTCAGCTTCATCCAAAAGACATTTCCTGCAATCCAGTGTTCCGCGATCCACAGTAGGATTTTATCGAACATACGGGTAAGCGGTTCAAGAGGCAGTAAGAATTTTAGAAAGGAAAAAATAAACAAAATAAACACCCAGAAGACTACATTTAAAGCCAGCAAGGACATGGATATACAGCCCACCAACCAGTTAGGCAGAAAATTCAACATTTTTTAACTCCCTTCGAAAATCATCGCGCGGACCTTAGCATGAGATGACCCATTGGTCAAAGTATTACGAAGAATGATTCTTTCCGTAGCAATATATTCTCCTGTGTTGTATAAATTTATTCTCGTGAAATTAAAAGATAAACAAACACATCAAGGATGGATGGTATATATCCTGCGCTGCTCGGACGGCAGTTTTTATACCGGTGTAACGAAGAGTCTCGAAAAGAGACTGATGGGTCACGACCGGGGGACGGCTTCCAAATATACCCGGTCCAGAAGACCGGTGGCCCTGCTGGCGACAAGCGTCGAAATGAATAAAGGCGAAGCCTTGCGTCTGGAAATAAAAATCAAAAAAATGCCTAAAGCAAAAAAGGTTGCTTGTTTGAAAAGTAGCCGGTCAGGAAACGAAGACCCACCATAACCGTCCCTTCATAGGATACAGCCATCTGATAAATATTGACACGATGGTGAATTCTGTTAAATTGTCACCAATTATTCGGTAATTCTACCGTTATCGTTAAATGCGACAAAATTTCAGTATAAATCTTTAAACATAGGCAGCGGAGGTGTGATGATGGATGGACAGAAAATACCAGGGAAAACAATATTAATCGGCGTTGCGGGGCTTGCTATTCTATTGTTGCTTATATCGACTTATTTTGGAGTGGATGCGGGAGAACGAGGTGTTGTGCTGCGTTTCGGGGAGGTCAACCGTGTAGTTGAACCAGGTCCTCATTTTAAAATACCTCTGGCGGAGCAAGTGGTTCCCATGTCCGTGCGTGTTCAGAAAACTACGACCAAGACGGAAGCGGCCAGCCGGGATCTTCAAGTGGTTCAGACCACTATGGTTCTTAATTATAATCTCGAACCGGCCAAAGCAGGCTCGATGTATTCTAATATCGGGTTGAATTACAATGAACGGGTTATTGATCCGGCGGTGAAAGAAAGCTTCAAAGCGGCAGCGGCCCGTTATACCGCGGAAGAATTGATTTCCAAGAGAGAAACGCTTAAAACCGAAGTTCGTAATTACCTGAGGGACCGGCTGCATGTATTTGGTGTTGTCGTTGTGGAACTTTCCATTACGGATTTTGAGTTTTCCCAGGAATTCAACAAAGCCATCGAATCGAAGCAGACTGCGGAGCAGAATGCGTTGCGCGCCAAACGCGATCTTGAAAGAATCAAGGTCGAGGCTGAACAGAAAATAGCGTCCGCCAGAGCAGAGGCCGAAGCCCTGCGTTTGCAGCGGCAAGTTATTTCGCCGGAACTCATTCAGCTTCGTCAAATTGAAGCGCAGATCAAAGCCATCGAAAAGTGGGACGGCAAGATGCCTAATGTTACAGGTAGCGCAGTGCCTTTCATTCAGGTTGAAAAGCAAAAGTAGGCCCGGCGTGGCCAAAAAGTAATGGGCCGGTGATTCCGGAAATTCGCGGAAGAACCCTTAGAACTTTAACGTTGTTGTGGATGCGAATGACATGTTTTCTGCAATCAAAAGATATTCATCATGTTTAAAATATGCTAAAAGATAAAATAACTTATTCATGAACTCAACGGAGCAAACGGCTTGAAAAAGAAAATAATCATTCTGGTGTTTGTGGCGCTTTTGATAGGTGTTGGATTGCTGGTTTACATCGGCCAGAAGAATAAGAAGACGGGGGAATTATTCTATTCAGGTACGATTGAAGCCACGCAGGCCAGGTTGTCTTTTCAGGTTCCGGGACGGATTTCCACGGTGAACGCTGAGGAGGGCCAGACCGTTAAAAAAGGCCAGATGATTGCGGAACTTGACAGGGCGGAATTTGAAGCTCGTTATGAACAGGCCAGGGCCAACCTGGATCGTGCACAAAAAGCAAGGCAACAGCTGGAAACAGTGCTTGAAATCAGCAAAAAAACTCTGCCTGCGGAAGTCTCCCGCGCGGAAGCCGCTTTGAAGAGCGCAAGAGATTCGATGACGGATTCCACAAAAAATTACCGGCGCTTTGAGGAACTGTTCAGCAAAGAGGTGGTTTCGGAAAAAGAACGCGACACGCTGAAGCTGCAATATGACGTCGCGAAATCAAGGGTCGCAGAAAGCGAATCGCTCCTCAGGCTGGCCAGGGGAAACCTTGACAGGATTGACGCGGCCAGAAATGACATTGCCACGGCATCGGCTCAGATTGATGTGGCCAGGGCGTCTCTGAACCAGGCTGCTGTCCAGCTGGAATACACAAGACTGAAATCCCCGCTCGATGGGGTGGTGACCAGCCGCAATATCGAACCGGGGGAAACCGTCAATGTCGGGAGGGAAGTGATTACGATTTCCGATCTTCATCGGGTGGATCTGAAAATATTTGTTGAGGAAACCGCGATCGGCAAAGTAAAGCCCGGACAAAGCGTTGAAGTGTCCGTCGATACATTTCCGGGCAAGGTTTATCATGGAACGGTTTCCTTTGTCTCACCGGAAGGGGAGTTCACGCCTAAAATCATCCAGACGCAAAAAGAAAGAGTCAAACTGGTTTACCTCGTTAAAGTGTCCATTCCCAATCCGGATTATGATCTCAAGGCAGGCATGCCGGCGGATGCACGCATACGACAGTAGCAGGAGGCGCGATGGTTGACCCGTCGTCCGGAAGCCGGCAGCCGCTGGTGGAAGTCAGGAATCTTTCACACTCGTTCAATCTTCTTGAAGCGATCCGGGATATTTCCTTTTTTGTGCCTGCCGAAACCATTTTCGGGCTGGTTGGATCCGATGGGGCCGGAAAGTCCACCGCTCTTCGTTTAATCGCCGGGATGATGAAGCCGTCAAAGGGTGAAATTATGATAGACGGTTTGTCCTCTGTTTCCGGGAGACAGAAAATAAAGCACCTCATCGGCTATATGCCACAGCGATTTGGTCTTTACCAGGATTTGACTGTGGAAGAAAATATGAATTTTTTCATGGACATTTTCGGCATCCCGCGCTCCGACAGGAAAAACCGGATGGAAAAGTACCTGGGTTTTTCCAATCTTCTTCCTTTCGCGGATAGACTGGCGGGCGATCTTTCCGGCGGCATGAAACAGAAACTGGGCCTGGCCTGTGTTCTGGTCCATGAACCGCGTCTGCTGATTCTGGATGAACCGACCAACGGCGTTGATCCGGTCTCCAGGCGTGAATTCTGGGATATCCTGGACAGCATGAAACAGGAGGGGATGACACTCATTGTTTCGACTGCCTATCTGGACGAAGGTGAAAAATGTGATCGTCTAGCCTTGATGCACGCAGGCGTCATTCTGGAGGAAAACTCACCCGACGTAATGCAGGGGATTCACCCGACGCTGGAAGCAGCCATCATCGCTCGGATCAGTGAAGTTGACAAGGAGCTTGTTGATGACGCTTTTTCCTTCTGAATCCATTTCGGTTTCTCAACTGGAAAAAAAATTCGGCAAATTTGTTGCAGTCAATAAAATCACGTTCTCCGTTAAAAAAGGAGAAATCTTCGGATTTTTAGGATCGAACGGTTCCGGAAAATCCACGACCATACGCATGCTCTGCGGCATTCTTTCCCCCACATCCGGGTCCGGCATGGTTGCCGGTTATGACATGATCAGGCAGCCTGAAGAAATCAAGCAGGCCATCGGCTACATGTCGCAGAAATTTTCTCTCTATGAAGATTTAACGCCCTTTGAAAATTTGCGCTTTTATCTGGGTGTATATAATGTTCTGGAAGCACAATGGCCGGAGCGCATTAATTGGGTTTTGGATATGACACGCCTGCAGGATGTTCGCCATCGCCTCACGCGGGAATTACCTCCGGGCTGGCGTCAGAGGCTGGCACTGGGCTGCGCGCTTCTTCATCGGCCGCAGATTCTTTTCCTGGACGAGCCCACATCCGGTGTTGATCCGATTACGCGACAGCACTTCTGGAATTTTATCAGGCGCCTCGCGGCTGACAGTGTTACGGTCTTTGTGACCACGCATTATATGGATGAAGCCCTTTTTTGTGAACGCATTGTCATGATCAACTCGGGCCGTATTGTAGCGTCAGGTTCTCCGTCTGAAATTATTGCCAAGGCCTGTCCGGACAAGCCCGACGCTGATTTGAACGATGCCTTTGTGTCGCTGATGAAGAGGATGCCGGATTGAATCCCCTACGATTGAAAGCCATTGTCCAGAAGGAGTTTTACCACCTGATCCGCGATTACCGCAGTCTGTACCTGGCGTTTGCCATACCGCTGATTCTGATCATCCTTTTCGGTTATGCGCTGAGCCTGGATGTTGATCATATCAAAACCGTCGTAATTGACAATGACAAGACATGGCAAAGCCGGGATTTTACGACGAAACTGGATGCCTCTGCCTACTTTGACGTGGTGGCAAGGCTCGATTCATCGCGGCAGGTGGCGGACTATATAGATCATGACAGAGCTTCTGTAGCGATTCATATTCCTCCCGATTTTATGAAAAATATAGCGGCGGACAGGGAGGCGCAGATGCAGATTATCATTGACGGAAGCGACCCGATTTTTGCCGGTGCCGTGAGGGGGTATCTGACAGCTTTCACCGAATCATATAATTCAAAACTGCTTATTTCTTTTCTCAACCGCCAGGGACAGGCAACCGTCAAAGCACCTGTTGAAGGCCGGATCCGAATCTGGTTCAATGAAGATCTGGAAAGCCGAAACTTTATCATTCCGGGGATGATTGCCATCATTATCATGATTGTCGGTGCCATGCTGACATCCCTGGTGATTGCGAGGGAATACGAAGATGGCACGATGGAAACGATCAAATCTTTGCCGATTCACGCCGGTGAATTTCTTCTCGGCAAATCCATTCCGTATTTTTTCATCGGCCTGGCCAATGTGCTCATTGCCATGATACTGGGGCAGCTTCTCTTCGGGATTGTTCTCAAGGGGAGTTTCTGGCTGATGCTCATGGCTACATCCCTGTATCTGCTCTGTGCGCTGTCTCTGGGGTTGTTTATTTCATCTGTGACCAAATCACAGCTGATGGCCAATCAGGCGGCGGTCATGTTTACCTATCTGCCGTCTATGCTTTTATCTAATTTTGTTTTTCCGATCATCAACATGCCGCAGGTTCTTCAATGGGTGACGTTTATCGTCCCTGCAAGGTACTATATTGACATTCTGGTCGGACTTTATCTGCGCGATACCGGTCTTGCGCATCTGGGGCCGAACATGGTTGTCCTTGCCGTTATGTGCTTCGTTATGACCGGACTGAATTATATTTTGCTGAAAAAGGAAGGCTTATGAACTGGCCAAGGATCAGGGAATTGGTCCGAAAGGAGTTTATTCAACTGCTGCGTGATAAGCGCAACCGGATGGTTCTCTTCGTGGCGCCGATTATTCAGATGCTGGTTTTCGGATATGTCGTTAATTATGATATCCGGACGATTCGTGTAGCCGTTGTTGATTATTCACACACACTGGAGAGCCGGACTCTCACCAATGTTTTTGAAGGCAGCCGTATCTTTTCAATCACCCATTTCCTGAATGACGAAAGGAAGCTTGAGGACCTGCTGCTTCGGGGACATGTGGATATGGGGGTGAAAATCCCGCAAGACTTCGCGTCAGTCATCCGCAGGGGGCAGACATCTCCCATACAGATTATTGCTGACGGTTCCATGAGCAACATGGCCATGCTGCGAATGGCCTACACGACATCTGTACTGGATCAATTCAATCGGGGGATGCTCCGGGAACTTTATCCGCAGCAGATGAAATACGGTAGAATCGACATGCGTATCCGCACGTGGTACAATCCAAATCTGGAAAGTCAGCATTTCTTTGTCCCGGGGATTGTGGCATTTGTCGTCATGTTGATATCCCTGCTGCTGACATCCATTGCCATTATTCGTGAAAAAGAAGCGGGTACCATGGAGCAGATTATCGTTACTCCCTTGAAATCTTACGAATTCATTTTAGGAAAAACGATTCCTTACACCATCATTTCGCTTCTCCAGCTGATGGTAGTCATTGTCGCCGCCATTTACTGGTTTGAAATACCTTTGGTGGGCAGCATCCCGCTCCTATTTTTTGCCGCCTGTCTATTTCTGTTGAGCACTCTGGGCATCGGTCTGTTTATATCGACGATTTCAAAAACGCAACAGCAGGCGATGATGACGACATTCTTTTTTATTCTGCCTTTTTTCATGCTCAGTGGATTTGTTTTTCCGATCGCCAATATGCCTGAAGTTGTTCAATGGTTTACCTACTTAAACCCGTTGAGGTATTTCCTGGTGATCGTGAGGGGGATTTTTCTCAAGGGTGTCGGGCTTAATGTTCTTTGGCCCCAGTATCTTTTCCTTGCTATTCTGGGAGCAATCGTTTTTTCGGGCGCAATTGTCCGCTTCAAAAAACGGCTGGATTAGTGTAGAGATAAATTCAAGGCTCACTCCCTGGCGGGGGCGAGAGACTCAAAGTCGAAGGCTGAAGGGTTTTAAGTGTATGCTCAAGGTTGTTGAAGAAGAAAAACTGATTGCTAAATATGTGCGGCAGTTTGCCAAGAGTTTCAAGCCCTTTATGGATGAAAAGATTAAGGTGAAACTGGGGCATCAGGGGGCTAGTTTTGGGGCGAAGGTTTCCTGGTCGAAGAAGTTGGGGATCTGGATATTTTCTCAAGCGACACAAGACCTGCGCTATTGGAACGTTTTCGGCATCGGTAAACCGCCGACCGGCAGCCATCTGCCCATCACAGCCGAAATCAATTTCCCCTGGCAGGGAATCGACCGCAAAACCGGCGCGGCTTTTGCACAAGATGAGTGTAACCATATCTATGCGATTCACCGTGGAAAAATCGGCGGCGGGAAAAAGGGGATCGGCAAATCTTTGTTTGAAGAGAATTATCGCGGCCTCTGGGCTTGGATGGAGGATGGCGGATCACTTACGCAGGTCGCGGTAATCGGCGCGCTCCACAGCAGTCGTTTTGCACTGCAAGCTGCTCAGTTTGTCAGAAAAATTGAAAAGCTGAAATCAAAAGCCTCTTTATCTTCCCAAATATTGCTCAATTTTTCAGAAGTATGGTTTCATGAGGAGCTTGTCGGGAGTCCGCCAGCTCCGCATCTTAATGATAATGACGTCTATGCCTGCGATCATGACTTGATTGTCAGTCATCTGGCGGCGCTTCTGCAACGCTGGAAATTTAAAGTCGGCAATGGTAAGAGTTCTGAGTTATTCCTAATAAGCCCTGTTTCAGATCGAATATCCCATGTTTTAGCTGTTTCAACCGATAGCGATGAAAAAAGTGTGCTGTCTGTGGCGGCAAAATTGCTTTTGCTGCAATCCGCCGAGGCAGATCATCCGTCCGCCATTTTATTAATGCCGGAAGATAAAATGAGCAGATATGTTGAACAAATGGAACGGATACACATTGAGGTGCTCGGTTACCGGCTGGAAGGTGAACGAATAATTTTTCCTGATTTGGGCAAAATCAGACTTGACCAAAATACACAATTGTAAAACTATAACAGACAGAGGTTTAGGATTGTTTATTTATGGGATGTAAATGAGTCTTATGGACGAAATGCTTGACATGGGCCGACAGGTTCTGGCGGCTCAACCATTCAGCGTGCTGATTGGAGCGGAGCTGGTGGGTTTTGCCGTGGGCAGAGCCGAATTGAAAGTGCCTATCAAACACGACCTTAAACAGCAGCATGGTTTCCTGCATGGTGGCGTCGTCAGTTACGCTGCGGACAATGCCCTGACCTATGTGGGCGGCAGCGTGCTGGGGCCGGCTGTGGTGACGTCGGAATTCAAAATCAACTATGTGAGGCCGGCAATGGGTGATTACATTGTCGCGCGTGCGACGGCGATTTATGTCGGAAAAACGCAGGCCGTCTGCCGCTGCGATGTTTTCGCGGTCAAAGACGCAAAAGAGAGTTTGTGCGCAACTGCCCAAGGGACCATTACCAAAATTGGACAGTCCAAATAGCCTAAGCCCAATAGAGACCACCCTTATCGGTGATATTGAATATTTCCGTCAGGATTGTATCGCCATTCATCGACAGTGCTTTATGGAAATCAAAAAGGACCGCCAATCAGCAATGCATCTGGTTTAGTGGCCAGAACTACTTCGAGCGGGGCCGAGAAATCCGCAAACAAGATTTCGGCCGGTCTTAGACCTGCCGCTACTCATCTTGCTTATAATAACCCGCCCACTTTTCATCGATTTGATTTTGAATGTCAGTGATCAGTTCATCAGTCAGAATCTTGAAGCGGGACTGCGCTCGGAAGTATTCGCGCACCGGCACCAACTTACGTTTCTCCACCAGCTTTTCGGAAGCTGCCGTTAATTTAAATTCGCCGTTGACGATTTCGTAAAGATCATAATACCCGGTTTCGACGGCGAGCCTACCAATCTTGATTCCGTAGCGCGGGTCATATCCCCAGCCTGGCGGGCAGGGAACGTGAATATGAAAGTATTTGGTGCCTGGCATGTCCTTGCACTTGATTATTTTATCATGAAGATCCAGTGGATAGGCAGCGGAACAAGCCGCAACATAACTTAAGTTGTGCGCCGCCATGATGGCCGGAAC
>Ga0116155_10001255_pt1 | contig 18491 bp, 8 predicted proteins | sample AD_UKC032_MetaG_FD_89890 | JGI IMG/M metagenome (GOLD analysis project Ga0116155, IMG submission 89890) | Active sludge microbial communities of municipal wastewater-treating anaerobic digesters from USA - AD_UKC032_MetaG | ecosystem: Engineered > Bioreactor > Anaerobic > Digestate | place: USA...
CCCGCTGGTTGCCGTAGCGCTCGCGCGATGCCTGGTCACGGTAACCGGCGTTGCCGCGGTGCTGCGCATTGTGCTGCCAGTTACCGTTGGCACTGACGCTGCTGCGATTGAAGTTGTTGTTGATGCTGGTGGCGCGATTGACATTGACATTCACGTTGCCGCCACCCCAGTTGCAGCCGCCGAACATCGCCCCGGCAGCGGCGAACCCGACACCCCAGGCAAAGCCGGTGAGCAGCGCGGTTCCCGGATACCAGGCGGCAACGCCGGGATAATAGTAAGACGGGTAAGCCGGATACGGCCACGCGCCGTAAACCACCGTCGGATTGTAGGCCGGGACGTAAACCGTCTGCGGCTGGGCCGGCTCGATGATGATGGACTGAGCCTCGCTACGCACCACCTGTTGCTGGTTACTCTCGAGGTTGCCGCTGTTCTTGGCCAGTTGGCGCAGGCGCTGAACGGCGGCCAGCACCTCCTTCTGCTGCCCGAGGAAGGCATCGCCCAGCTTCTGCGTCCACTCGAGTTCCTTGTTCATCATCTCCAGGACGTTGGGGAAGGCGACCAGAGACATGACGCTGACGTCCCAGGTCTCGTTGCCTACCTTCTTGACCGCAGCGTCGCCACTGAGGTCCGGATTGGCCTTGCTCCAGCGGGCCGCCTGAACCACCTCGAGGGGATAGGTCGAGGCCATCAGGATCTGCGACAGCAGGGCGTCGGGGTAGAGCGCGATGGGGGCCAGCAGGGCGTCGAGTTCCTGCGCGGTGAAGGGCGGCGGGGCCGCGGCATCGGCCGCTGGCGGCGCACTGCCCTGTGCACGGACCGCTGAAACCAGCAGGATGCTGGCCGCCAGCCACCAAAGCATAAAAGATCGGATCGTTTTCATCGTGTTCTCCTCGGACATCGGGCCCAGACCAGTTCGCAAGAGCATATCACGGGCAGAACACGGGATGCAGTGCCCGCCGGCGTTCGCGGCCGGCAGATTGTTGTTTGACACGCGGAGGTTTATGATCAGATCAAGCGAGTGGCGAATTTGAATGCACAAGGAGACTGAGATGGGAAAGAAGAAGGAAGCGCGCAAGCACGCAGCTGACGCAACGGAAAAAATGGGTGGCAAGCGTTACGAGGCCGAACTCGAGAAACTGCACGTCGAACTGGTGAAGCTGCAGGAATGGGTCGTCGCCAAGGGCCTCAAGGTCTGTGTCGTCTTCGAGGGGCGCGACGGGGCCGGCAAGGGGGGCACCATCAAGGCGCTGACCGAACGCGTCAGCCCCCGGGTGTTCCGCGTCGTCGCCCTGCCGGCGCCGACCGAGCGGGAAACGTCGCAGATGTACCTGCAGCGCTACGTTCCGCATTTCCCGGCCGCCGGCGAAGTCGTCATTTTCGACCGCAGCTGGTACAACCGGTCCGGTGTTGAGCGGGTGATGGGTTTCACCGACGAGAATGTTATCCAGCGCTTCCTCGAACTGACGCCGATGTTCGAGAAAGTGATGGTCGAATCCGGGATCATCCTGCTCAAGTACTGGCTCGAAGTCAGCCCGGAAGAGCAAACCCGGCGCATCGCGCAGCGCATCGACGACGGGCGCAAGATCTGGAAGCTGTCGCCGATGGATCTCAAGTCGTACAGCCGCTGGTACGACTATTCGCGGGCCCGTGACGACCAGTTCGACAAGACCGACACCGCGTGGGCGCCCTGGTTCGTCGCGCCATCGAACGACAAGAAGAAGGTACGCCTGAACATCATCACTCACCTGCTGAGCAAGATTCCCTACGAGGAGATCAAGCGGCCGAAGGTCGTGCTGCCCAAGCGCCAGGCGCCCGGCAAGTACAAGGATCCGGACTATCCGTACAAGTACATTCCGCAAAAGTTCTGAGCGTTTGTTCGGAGCGACGCGAAGGGCGGGTTTTCCCGCCCTTTTCACTTTCTGCGTCCGGGCCGGGCGCCGGTCAGGGCGACCGGCGGTGATAAAATCCGGCCACCGACCCGCGCCCATGCAGCCTACCCGATTCGATCGGAGGATTACGCAGCGGCGCTTCCCTGAAAGCCGACCCCTCGACCGATGTCCCTACTAGACCGATTTGCCCGCTGGCTGTCCGGCCGCCCGAAGTCAGGCGACGATCCGGTGATGGCTGCCCTCGAAGCCTTTCGCGATCCGGATGCCGACACCCTGGATCTGGTCCGGCGCCTGGTGGCTCTGGTCCGTCCGGGCAGGCGTGACCAGGACGGGGCCGGCGAGCGTTACGGGCTGATGCTGGCGCACCTCGAGGGCGATCAGGAACTGCTCCGGGCCTTTCGCAATCATGTCGTGCATTTCATCGCCACCCGGCGCCTCATTACCTTCTTTACCGATAGCGGCATCCTGCCGGGGACCGGCTTTTTCTCCGAATGGTGGCGCATTCTATGGTTCAGGATACTGCCGGAGGTTCCCGACGAGCGGCGGCTCAAGGACTGCATGCATGTCGTTTTCGACCGCCCCGACGACTGGCGCTGGCAGGAGCAGATTCCGCCCGAGCATTCGCGCCGCTTCTGGGCGCTGCTCGCGCCCGAGGAGGAACTGAGCAGCGCCGACTGGCGCGGCATCCAGGAACAGATACTTGATGCGGTCCTGCTGCTCGCCCATCGCGTCAGCGGCCTCGGCGTCGAGGCCGAACTGATGCGTGCCTCGCCAAGTTTCGACGACGATCTGCCCTGTTTCGTGGCGCTGTCGGCCGAGGCCGTCGAGTTCGTCAACGCCATGCGGGAAACGCTCGAAGGCGTCAATGCCGTGGCCGACGATGGCAGTCAGCTGCTGGTCATCGCCGACCAGTGCGAAAAAACCCTGCAGCGCATCCGCCGGCGGGCGCTGACCGTCGGCACCAGCCTCCGCCTGAGCTACCTGCTGACGCGCAGCGAACAGAGCCTGGAGCGCCTGCGCGAACTGACCGCCATTCTGATATTCGCCCAGGATCCCGCGGCGCGCAGCCAGGCAACGCTGGCCTGGGGCGAATTCGCGCGTGCCGCCTTTCTCGCCGAGAACCGGCGCAACAGCCTCGGGCACTACATGGATCAGCTTTCGCGCTTGCTGGCGGTGCGGGTCACCGAGAACGCCGCGCGTTCCGGCGAGCACTACATCTGCGAGACGGCGAGCGACTACCGGCAGATGTGGCGTTCGGCGGCCGGGGCCGGGGTGCTGATCGGCGGCATGGCGCTGCTCAAGATCTTCGCCAGCGGGCTGCATGCGCCGCTGTTCGTCGAGGCCTTCCTTTACAGCATGATTTACGGCCTCGGTTTCGTGCTTATCTACCTGCTCGGCATGACGGTCGCCACCAAGCAGCCGGCGATGACTGCGCAAACACTGGCCGGCCTGCTTGGCGATGTACGCTCGACGCGCCAGGCCGAGCTCGACAGGCTGGTCGACGTGGTCGCCGCCGTCTGCCGCAGCCAGCTGGCGGCGATCGCCGGCAATGTCATGCTGGCCCTGCCGGTTGCCGTCGCCATCGGCTTCTGGCTGGGACAACTGGAAGGGCAGCCGGTCATCACCATGGACAAGGGCGCGCACTTGCTGGATGGTCTCGATCCGCTGAGCTGGGCGCTGCCCCACGCAGCAATTGCCGGTTTCTATCTGTTCCTGTCCGGCCTGATCACCGGCTACTTCGACAACCAGGCGGCCTATGGCGATATCGGCATGCGCATCGCCCGCCTGCGCTGGCTGCGCGGCATCGCCGGCAAGGCGCGGGCGCTGCGGGTCGGAAACTACATCCAGGAGCACCTGGGCGGCATCATGGGGAATTTCCTGTTCGGTTGCATGCTCGGTTCGACCGGCGTGCTCGGCACCATTCTCGGCTTGCCGCTCGACATCCGGCACATCGCCTTTTCGTCGGCCAACCTCGGCTATGCCTTCGTCGGCTTCGACTATGCGCTGCCGGTCAAGGCCGTGCTGTGGGCGGCACTGGGCGTCGCCCTGATCGGCCTGATCAATCTGGCGGTCAGTTTTGCGCTGGCCCTGCGTACGGCGCTCGGCGCGCGCGGCATCGAGTTCGCGCACTGGGGCACCTTGCTGACGGCGATCTGGCAGCGCTTCCGCCAGGCGCCGCGCAGCTTCCTGCTGCCACCGCGGGGTGCGCCTGAGCCAGGCCCCGGGTAAGCGGCCCGCGTGTTCGCCCGGCTTTCGGTCCTGCGGTGCCTGCTTGCGCCGGTGCTGCTCGTTCTGGCACCCCTGGTGCCGGCCGGCGAGATCGACCTGCGCGCGCCCGACGATGTCGCCGACCTGCTGAGCCCCTACCTGCCCGCTGACGTGGTGCCGGGTAGCGGACAGGCGAAGATGCAGGCGCTGATCGCCGGCATCCTCGCCACCGAAGGCTATTTCTCGCCGCGCATCGCTTTCGCCGAGGTCGATGGCGACCTGCGCATCGACGTCGAGCCCGGGCCGCGCACCATGGTCGTCGCCGCGGATGTTGCGGTCGACGGCCCGCTCGAGGCAAAAACGCGCGCCGACCTGGTTGCCGGCTGGGGGCTGCCCGCCGGCAAGCCGTTTCGCCAGGACGACTGGAGCAGCGCCAAGCAGTAGCTCCTGGCCAGACTGCTTGCGGAAAACCATGCCGCGGCGCGCCTGGTCGACAGTGAAGCGGACATCGACCCCGAAACCAGGGAAGCGCGGCTGCGGGTGCGCTATGACAGTGGTCCGCGCCATCGTTTCGGCAAATTGCGCATCGACGGGCTGGAGCGCTATCCGGCGTCGCTGGTCGAGCGCTACAACCGGACGGTGACGCCGGGGGCGCCGTATCGCGAGGAGGACATCGCGGCACTGCAGACGGCGCTGCAGGCGACACCCTATTTTCGCTCGGTCCTGGTCAGTGTCGACCGCGACGCGGCGCCGGACGCCGAAGGCGTGGTCAGCGCGCCGGTGATCATCACGCTGGTCGAGCGCCCGCCACATCGCGTGTCCTTTGGCGCCGGTATCAGTTCCAATACCGGCGCCCGGGTCGAGGCCAGCTACCACACGCCGGACATGTTCGGGCTGGCCGGCGAATTCAACACCGGATTCCGCTACGAACAGAAGCGGCAGACCGTCTATGCCGACATTTTTTTTCCGCCCGACGAGGCACGGCATCGCAGCAGTGTCGGCGTCATGGCGCAGGCGACGGACATCCAGAACCTGAAGACCGAGCGGATCGCGGTCGGCGGCCAGCAGGTCTGGTCGAGCGGTGCCCTCGAAACGCGGGTTTCGCTGAGCTGGCAGGACGAGCGCCTGCAGCCGGAAGGCGCCGCCGACAGCATCAGCCGCGCCCTCGCGCCCAACCTCGCATCGACCTGGCGCCAGGTCGACAATCCCCTCGACCCGCGCCAGGGGATCGTGCTGCAGGGCCAGGTGGCCGCGGCGGCGGAGGCGCTGCTGTCGACCCGGAGTTTCGTCCGCCTGCTCGGGCGCTACCAGCAATATTTTCCGCTTGGCCGCCTCGATACCCTGAGCCTGCGCGGCGAAGTCGGCTACACCATCGCCGATTCGCGCAACGGCATCCCGCAGGAGTATGTATTCCGCACCGGCGGCACCGGCTCGGTGCGTGGTTACAACTATCTTAGCCTGGGGGTCAAGGACGGTTCGGCCATCGTCGGCGGGCGTTACATGGCCACGGCCAGCGCCGAGGTGACCCACTGGCTGGACAAGGCGTGGGGCATCGCCGCTTTCGTCGATGCCGGCAACGCGGTCGACAGCCTGAGCGGCGGCCTCGATCCGGCACTCGGCTACGGGCTTGGCGCGCGCTGGCGCAGTCCGGCCGGGCCGCTGGCGGTGGATGTCGCCTACGGGCAGCGCAGCAACGAGGTCAACCTGCATTTTTCACTGGCCATCCCGTTCTGACATGAAGCGCCTGCTTTCACTTCTCCTCGCGGCTCTGCTTTGCTTCAGTGCGCTGCTGGCCGGCTGGCTGGGCTTTACGGAAAGCGGCCTGGTCAGGGTCGCGCAGCTTGCCGCGTCGCTGACGGCGGGGCGACTTAACATCGAGCAGCCAGCCGGCCACCTGTTCGGCGGGGAATTGGCGATCGAACGCCTGACCTGGAAAGACGGCGATCTCGACATTGCAATCGAGGACCTGCGTATCGCCTGGTCGCCGGCGCGGCTTGTGCAAAGCCGTCTGGAGATCGCCGAAGCGACGGCGGCGCGGGTGCGCATCGCTATCGCAACGAGCGATGAGGAAGGGACGCCGCCGGCCACCCTGCGCCTGCCGCTTGCGGTCGACGTCGGAAAACTGCTCGTTTCGCGCCTCGAGTTTGCCGGGCTGTTCGCTGCCGAGAACGTCCGTGGTGCCTACGTCCATGACGGCACGATTCACCGGCTCGATGCCGTGCAAGGACAGATCGGCACGCTTGAGTTCAGCGGCGCGGCTCGGCTCGGTGCCACGGCACCGTTCACGCTGGAGGCCGCGGCGCGGCTCACGGGCAAGGTCGACGACAAGGCGGTCCGCCTGGATGTCACTGCCGGCGGGCCGCTCGACCGCCTCGAACTGGCCGTCAACGCCGGCGAGGGCCTGAGCGGCAACGGCCAGGCCACGCTCACCCCCTTTGCCCGTCGTCCCTTTGCCGCCGCGCAGCTGGCGCTTGCCGACATCGACCCGGCGGCCTGGGTGGCCGGGGCGCCGGTTGCGCGGCTTGCCGTCCGTGCCTCGCTGCGGCCTGATGACAGCGCGCCCGGCGCGCTGAGCGGCGAGTTCCAGGTGGGCAACGGGCTGGCCGGGCCGTTCGACCGCCAGCGCCTGCCGCTCAAGGATCTGGCCGGCCGTTTCGAGTGGGGCAGCGATGCGCTGCAACTCGCCGAGCTGAGTGCCGGGCTGCCTGGCAAGGGCAGGCTGGCCGGCAAGGGCAGTTGGCGCGGCGGCGTGCTGGATCTCGACCTCCGGGCCGTCGCACTCGACCTGGCGCAGGTGACCCGCGTGTTGCGGTCGACTGCGCTGAGCGGGCCAATTTCGGCGAGTCTCGGCCGCGCTCGCCAGTCGCTCAAGGGGCGCCTCGCGGACGCCCGCTTCGCTCTGGCGGTCGAGGCCAGTCACGAGAACGGCAAGCTCAGCGTGCCACGCATCGAATTGGGCGCCGGTGACGCGTTGCTCAAGGCGAGCGGCGAACTGGATACCGGTCAGGCGATGCGTTTTTCGGCGAATGGCGAACTCGTGCGTTTCGACCCGGCCCGCTTCGCCCGCGTGCCGGCGGCGATGATCAACGCCAGTGTTTCGGCGAGCGGACGACTGCAGCCCGAAGCTGTGGTCGAGGCGCAGTTTGTGCTGGCGGACAGCCGCCTTGCCGGCCAGCCCCTGAGCGGGCGTGGCGACCTCGTCATCGACTGGCCGCGCATTCCCCGCGCCGAGATAAACCTGGCGGCGGGGCCGAACCGCCTGACGGCGAGCGGCGCCTTCGGCCGGCCCGGCGACCGCCTGAGCATCGCCATCGACGCCCCGGCGCTCACGCCCTACGGCGTCGAGGGGAGTCTGTCCGCTCGGCTCGACCTCGCCGGCACCCCGGCCCAGCCAACGCTCGCCGTCGAGATGGTGACGCCACGCCTCGGCCTGCACGGCGTCGGCACGATCAGCGGGGCACGCTTGGTCGCCGAGCTGGCCGAAGCGCCGGGCAGTCCGCTGAAGGTCGACGCCAGCGTGTCGGCACTCGATGGCGCGGCCTGGCCGGGCCTGGTCAGGCAGGCGCATCTGCAGGTCACCGGGACGAGGCGTGAGCACAGCCTGAGGCTGGCGGCCGAGGTGGCTGGCAAGAACATGCTTGCGCTTGCGGCCGAAGGGGGGTTTGCCGACGAAGCGAAACAGTTGCGCTGGTCGGGGCGTCTGCTCGAGGCGCAGCTCGCCGCCGAAGTGAAGCAGCGCTCCTTCGTGCTTGCCCAGCCGGCGGCCCTCAGTGCGAGCCGCGTTGCCTGGCAGGCGGGACCGATCGTTCTCGATGGCGATGCCTGGCAGATCCGGCTGCAGGCGGCGACAGCGCAACAGCGGCTGCATGCGGAGTTGAGCGGGCGCGGCCCGCGTATCGGCAAGATCAACGGCGTTTTCGACGCAGCCCTGACCGATGGCTGGACGCTGAAGCGCCAGGCGCCGTGGCAGGGTGTGGCGACCATGGACATTGCCGATCTCGCCTGGGTGGCCGAGTGGCTGGACGAGGGCTGGAAGACCGGCGGGCGGCTTGCCGGCGAACTGAGGCTGGCCGGTACCCCGGGCCAGCCGCTGGTTTCGGGACAGGTGCGCGGGGAGCAACTCGCACTGACGATACCCGAACAGGGCATGAAGCTTGCCAACGGGATTCTTGCCGCGAGCCTGGACGACAATTTTCTGCGCATCGGCGAACTTGCCTTCGACAGCCTGTTTCAGGCGCCGCCACGCGCCCTGCGGCGGATCAACAGCGAGGCCATCGACCAGCTGGTCGCCAGGCCGGGGCGCCTTGAAATTGCCGGCGGAATGCGGGTCGACCGCGTCAGTGACGGTGCGGCGCTCGACCTGCGTCTCGACCGGGTCGGCGTCTATCAGCTGCCGGAGCAATGGCTGACCGTCTCCGGTGATGGCCGTATCGAGTGGATCAAGGACGTGCTCGGCATCCGCGGCAAACTGGCGGTCGATGCCGCCTATTGGCAACTGGCCGGGGCGGGCGTACCCAAGCTTTCCGATGACGTCGTGGTCAGGGCGCCGGCCGGCGCCAGGGAGGCGGTGGCTTACCGGCCGCGGGTCGACCTCGACCTTGAGGCCGATCTCGGCAGGAACTTCCAGTTTCGCGGCATCGGCCTCAGCACCCGGCTTGCCGGCAGCCTGCGCGTCCAGGCCCAGGGGCGTGACCTGCCGCGGGCCAGCGGCAGGATCCGGGCGCGCGACGGGCGCTTCGATGCCTATGGCCAGCAGCTGGAAATCGAACGTGGCATCCTGACCTTCCAGGGGCTGCTCGACAATCCGGCGATCGATGCCCGGGCCGTAAGGAAGGGCCTGCCGGTCGAGGCCGGCGTCCAGGTCAGCGGCACGGTGCAGAAGCCGGTGGTGCGCCTGGTCTCAGACCCCGAACTGCCCGAGGTCGAAAAGCTGAGCTGGCTGGTGCTCGGCCATGGCCCGGAGCAGACCGGCGCGGGCGATGCGGCAGTGCTGCTGGCGGCTGCCGGCAGCCTCCTCGGCAACGACGCCGGTGGCGTGATCCAGCAACTCAAGCAGGGCTTCGGGATCGACGAGTTCAGCGTCCGCCAGGGCACGGTCGGCGATATGGGCGGGCGCCAGCCGGGAAGCCGCGTCGTCGGCGGCAGCTTCGACACCACGTCGACGACAGGCGGCCAAATTCTCAGCGTCGGCAAGCGCCTGTCGAACAACGCCCTGCTGTCCTACGACCAGACGCTGGGCAAGGCCGAAAGCGTGGTCAAACTGACCATCTTCCTCAACCGCCAGTGGTCTCTGATTGCCCGGGCCGGCAGCGACAATGCGCTGGATGTCCTCTACACCATCACTTTCGGCGGCCCGGCGCCGCGCGCGAAGGGTAGCGCCCAGCCCAAATAGGAGTCCGGCGAAGGTTCAGGCGCCCGGGTCGGCTGCCGGCACCACGCGCACCGGTAGCGGGCTGCTGACGTCGAGATGCACATCGCGCTGCGGGAAGGGGATCGCGATTTCAGCCGCGGCCAGGCGCTTTTCCATCATGAAGCGCAGGTCGCTGTCGACCCGGCGGCCGCTCAGGGTCGGCGACAGCTCCACCCAGAAGATCAGCACCATCAGGATGGCGTTGTCGGCGAAATCTTCCAGATACACTTCCGGCGCCGGATCCTTGAGAACCTGTCCGTGCTCCTGGGCGCAGCCGACGATGACATCTGCCGCCTGGCGCACCGGCGAGCCGTAGGCGATGCCGATCTTGATTTCGCGGCGGATGCGCGAGTTGGAATAGGTCCAGTTGACCACCTGGTTTTCGAGAAAGGTCGAGTTCGGCACCAGTGCCTCGACGCCGTCGAAGCTGCGCACCGTCGAAGCGCGCAGGTCCACGGCGGTGACGTGGCCGGTGGTGCCGCCGATGGCGATGATGTCGCCGACCCGGATCTTGCGCTCGAACAGGATGATGATGCCGCTGATCACGTTCTTGATGATGGTCTGGGTGCCGAAACCGATGCCGATGGCCAGCGCACCGCCCATGAAGGCGAAGGCGGTGAGCGGGATGCGCGCCAGGTTGAGGATCAGGATGATCAGCACCACCGATACGGCGATCATCAGCCAGCGCCGGATGACGCTGGCCGCCTGCGGGTCGACCTTGAAGCGCCTGATCATCAGGTGCTCGAGCACACGGGTCAGCTTCGCGAACAGCCAGTAGGCAAAGGCGTAGAGAAGCAGTACGCCGATGCTCTTGCCGACGGTGACCCCGTAGGATGTGGTGACCGTCTTGCCCTCGACGACCGTCGAATCCTCGACCGCAAACAGCTCGAAATTCCAGACCTGCTTCATCAGCCCCGCCACTTGCAGTGCGGTGACCTTCCAGTCGCGCGGGGCGGCCGAATTGGCCGAGACGCCGAAATCACCCAGCCAGCGCGCGAGCAGCCGGTCCATCTTGGTGACGGCCAGTTCGACGCGCTGAATCGCCTGCACGCGCTGCTTCTGCGTCTCGAGGATGGCCGTTTCGCGGGCAGTGGCCTCGCTGTCGAGCAGGGCGTCCTTGAGGCGCAATTCCTGTTGCGCGATCGCCTCCTGTTCGGCGCCTTCGAGCTCGCGTAGCAGGGGGCGCTTGGTCTCCAGGTCAGCCTTGATCCTGGCCAGCTGGGCGATGGCGGACTCGCGCGCTGCCGCATCGTCGCTGCCGAGTACGACGAAACGGTAGTCCCAGCTGTCGATGCCGTGTTGTCCGATGGTTTGCAGCCAGCGCAGCGCCGTCATTTCCATGCGGTCGGTTTCGAGCGTTTCGTCGATCAATTTGAGCTGCCTGGCGACGGCTTCACCGTCGCCGCTACCGGCGACTGATTTGGCCAGCCGTTCGCGATCGGCCAGGCGTCGCGTATTAATTGCGGCGCGGCGGTCGATTTCGCCGGCCAGTTTGCTCAGGGCGTCGCGCAACCGCGCTTGCTGCTTGTCGACATCTTCCCTGGGCAGCGTCTGCGACGCCAGGACGCGGGTGACCAGACGCTGGGTCTCGGCGATCGACAGTTCGAGTGTCTGGATTTCATCCTGTGCAGTCTGCAGCATGATGCCGACATTGGTCAGTTCGGCCTCAGTTATCTGCAGGCGCAACGCGGCGAGCTCGTGGCTGGCGCGTTCCTTCTTGATATCCGTTTCACCCTTGGCGCGCGCCAGCCGATCATCGGCCAGGCGCAACGCTTCGCGCGCACGGCGCTGGGTTTCGATCAGGCCCTGCTTCTGGTTTTCGAGTACCAGCCTGGTCGATTCGCGGTGCTTCAGCCGCTCGCGCATCAGGTCGAATTCGTCGCGCAGCATGTCGATGCGCAGCGTCGGGTAAGGCGGCGGGCCGGAGAACTCGGCGGCCAGCGCCGGCTTGTTGAGCATGTCGGCCGCGGACTTCTTGAGCCCTTCTGACTCTTCGATCAGGTTCACGCGCTCGCCATAGACGAGGACCAGCCGGTCGAGCACGCGCTGGCGTTCGTTCGCCGGCAGGTCGTCGGTGGCCGGCGCGCTGCCGTCTTCCAGGCGTGCTGCTTCCTGCTGGCGGCGGGCCTCGGCCAGTTGCGCCTCGGCCAGCGCCCGGGGGTCTTCCTTGGCCGGCGTTGCCTCGGCGGTCTGGTTGGTCGGCGCCTTGGCTGGCCCCGGCAGGATGCCGGGAATCTGCGCCAGGGCCGGGCCGGCGACGAGCATGATGACGATCGCGGCGCAGCGTTGGAGCCGGGCGGGGAGAAGTGGCATGAGGCTTGTCGTCAAAGGTGTATGCAGCGCATTTTGGTTGCGTTAGTATCTTCCGTCACCGTCAATGCGTCCACCGAGAATGTCATGAAGCTAACACTGATCATCCCTGCCGTCCTCTGCAGCGCCTTTCTGGTGGCTTGCGACAAGGCTGCCCCGCCGCCACCGCCGCCGCCGGCAGTCGAGGTTGTCAGCGTCGCCGAAAAGGACGTGCCTATACATGTGGAATGGATTGGCTCGGTGGATGGCAATGTCAATGCGGTCATCCGGCCGCAGGTCACCGGCTACCTGATCAAGCAGAATTACCGTGAAGGCGACTTCGTCAAGCAGGGGCAGCCCTTGTTCGAAATCGATCCGCGCACCTTCGAGGCCGCCGTTGCCGAAGCCAAGGGCCAGGTCGCGAGGCAGGTAGCGCAATTCGAAACGACGCGTGCCAACCTTGCCCGCATCAAGCCGCTGGCGGCCGTGAACGCGGTCAGCCAGAAGGATCTCGACGACGCCAACGGCGCCAATCTTGCCGCTAGGGCCCAGCTCGACGCCGCCGAGGCAGCGTTGCAAACCGCGAAGCTCAACCTTGCCTTCACCAAGATCACCTCGCCAATCAGCGGTATCGCCGGCATCGCCAAGGCCCAGATCGGTGACCTCCTCAGCCCGAGCATGCCGACCGAACTGACCACCGTGTCGACCGTCGATCCGATCAAGGTCTATTTCAACATCAGCGAGCGCGAGTATCTCAAGATTGCCAACGCGGCTCTCGCCGCGGGCAAGAGGCCGGATCATGTCCCGCTTGAGCTGTTCCTGGTGGATGGTTCTCTTTACCCGCACCCGGGCAAGACTTCCGTGCTCAACCGCCAGGTCGATGTTTCGACCGGCACCTTCAAGGTCGCCGCCCTGTTCCCCAATCCCGATAACCTGCTGCGCCCCGGCCAGTACGGCAAGGTACGGGCAACGATGGCGGTCGACAAGGGCGCGCTGCTGGTGCCGCAACGCGCCGTCACCGAAGTCCAGGGCAAGTACCTGGTGGCCGTGGTCGGCACCGACAACAAGGTCGACATCCGGCCGGTGACGGTCGGCGAGCGCATCGGGTCGGACTGGATCATCAGCAAGGGCCTGCAGCCCGGCGACAAGGTCATCGCCGAAGGTACGCAGAAGGCGCGCCAGGGGATGACGGTTAACCCGAAGCCCTTTGCCCCTGAAGCAGCGGCCGCCGGTCGCGCCAAGCCCGACGAAAAGCCCGCCGCGCCGGCAACGGCAGCCAAGGGGTAAGCAGACATGTCGAAGTTCTTCATCAACCGGCCGATCGTCGCCATGGTCATCTCGATCCTGATGACCATCGTTGGCCTGGTCGCCATGTCCGGACTGCCGACCGCCCAGTTCCCGAACATCGTTCCGCCGCAGATCAATGTCAGCAGCACTTACACCGGCGCCGACGCGCTGACCGTCGAACAGGCGGTGGCCACCCCGATCGAGCAGCAGATGTCCGGCGTCGACAACATGGACTACATGTATTCGATCAACGCCAACAACGGCCAGTCCACGCTGTATGTCAACTTCGCCCTGGGCACCGACGCCAACACCGACCAGTTGCTCGCCCAGATGCGCGAAGGCCAGGCCGAGGCGCAACTGCCGTCGGACGTGCGCAACTACGGCGTCACCGTCGCCAAGTCGACCTCGTCGCCGCTGATCATGTTCGGCCTTTACTCGCCGAACGGCACCTACGACAACGTTTTCCTCGCCAACTACGCGTACATCAACATCAACGACCAGATGACGCGGGTCAAGGGAATCGCCAGCGTCACGGTGTTTGGCGCCGGCCAGTACGCGATGCGGCTGTGGGTCAGGCCCGACCAGTTGGCCAAGCTGAACATCACGATTCCGGAGATCGTCAACGCGGTCAACGCCCAGAACACGGTCAATCCGGCCGGAACGATCGGCGCCGAGCCGGTGCCACCGGGTCAGGAATACACGTATGCCGTGCGCGCCCAGGGGCGGCTGGAGAATGTCGAGGATTTCGGCAAGATCGTCCTGCGCGCCAACCCCGACGGCTCGATTGTGCGTGTCGGCGATGTCGCCCGGATCGAACTCGGTGCCCAGACCTACAGCCAGCAGGGTCGACTCAACGGCAAGCCGGCTGCCCTCATCGCCCTCTACCAGATGCCTGGCGCCAATGCCCTCGACGCAGCGGACGGCGCCAGGAAGCTGATGGAGAAGATCAAGCAGAGCTTCCCGCCCGACCTCGATTACGTCATCGCCCTCGACACGACGCTGTCGGTCACCGAAGGGATCAAGGAGATCAAGCACACGCTGTTCGAAGCGCTGGTGCTGGTGATGATCGTCGTCTTCGTCTTCCTGCAGGGCTGGCGGGCGACGCTGATTCCGTTGCTGGCGGTGCCCGTGTCGCTGGTCGGCACATTCATGTTGTTCCCGCTGTTCGGTTTCTCGATCAACACGCTGTCGCTGTTCGGCCTGGTGTTGGCGATCGGCCTCGTGGTCGATGATGCCATCGTTGTTGTCGAAGCGGTCGAGCACCACATCGAACAAGGCATGACGCCCAAAGACGCAACGCTCCGGGCGATGGAGGAGGTCACCGGACCGGTGATCGCCATCGCCGTCATCCTCGCCGCCGTTTTTGTGCCGACCGCCTTCATCCCCGGCATCACCGGCCAGCTTTACCAGCAGTTCGCGGTCACCATCGCCATTTCGGTGATCATCTCGGCGTTCAACGCGCTGACCCTGAGCCCCGCCCTCTGCGCGCTTCTGCTCAGACCCAAGGTCAAGGGCAGCGGCCCGCTGCAGAAGTTCTACGACTGGTTCAACGGAGTATTCGGCCGCGTCACCGGCGGCTACGTCGGCGTCTGCCGCATCGCCATCCGCAGGAGCCTGATCAGCCTCGTCTTTCTGGTCGGCGTCACGGCAAGCGCCGGCTTCTTTGGCAAGCTGGTCCCCGCCGGTTTCCTCCCGGACGAAGATCAAGGTTACGTCTTTGCAGCGGTCCAGCTTCCCGATGCGTCGTCGCTGCAACGTACGTCGGAAATTGCCGCCCAGGCTGAAGATCTGATCATGAAGGTGCCAGGCGTCCAATACACGACCACGGTCGTCGGCTACAGCATGCTGAGCCAGGTGACAAATACCTACAGCGCCTTCTTCTTCGTCACGCTCAAGAACTGGGCAGAACGTAAGCAGCCCGAAGAGCAGTACGCCGCGATCAAGGCCGAGTTGACCAAGCGGCTTGCCACCATCCCCGGCGCCATCGCCTTTGCGTTTCCGCCACCGGCCATCCAGGGGGTCGGTACCTCTGGCGGTGCCACTTTCGTTCTTCAAGACCGTGCCGGCAAGGACATCGCCTTCCTCGCCGAGAACACCACCAAGTTCCTCGAAGCCGCGAGAAAGCGCCCGGAGCTCGCCAGTGTTTCAACGACCTTCAGGCCAACCGTTCCGCAACTGTTCATCGACGTCGACCAGGAAAAGGTGCTCAAACAGGGCGTCATCCTAAGCGACGTGTACAAGACGCTGCAGAGCTTCCTCGGCAGCGGCTTCATCAACTACTTCAACCGCTTCGGACGCCAGTGGCAGGTGTACGTCCAGGCTGAGGGCGACTACCGCACCAACATCGACAACGTCGGGCAGTTCTACGTGCGCAACAACAAGGGCGAGGCGGTGCCGCTGTCGGCGCTGACATCGGTCCGCAATATCTCGGGCCCGGAATTCACGATGCGCTACAACCTGTACCGCAGTGCGCAGATCAACGCCTCGGCCGCGCCCGGCTACAGTTCGACGCAGGTGATGCGGGCACTCGAGGAGGTTTTCGCGGAGACGATGCCGACCGAAATGGGCTACGACTACATGGGCATGTCGTTCCAGGAGCAGAAGGCGCAGCAGGGCATCTCGCCAGCGGTCATCTTCGGATTCTCCCTGCTCTGTGTCTTCCTCATCCTGGCGGCACAGTACGAGAGCTGGTCGCTTCCCTTCTCGGTGCTGCTAGGTACGCCTATCGCGGTCGCCGGCGCGTTTTTTGCGCTGATGCTGCGCGGCCAGGAACTCAACGTCTATGCGCAGATCGGTCTGGTGATGCTGATCGGCCTGGCGGCCAAGAACGCGATCCTGATCGTCGAGTTCGCCAAGATGGAGTACGAAAAGGGCGAGCTATCGCTCGCCGAGGCGACGCTCAAGGGTGCGCAATTGCGCTTGCGACCGATCCTGATGACATCCTTCGCCTTCATCCTCGGCTGCGTGCCGCTGGCCATCGCCAGCGGTGCCGGCGCCCTTTCGCGGCAGGTGATGGGCAGCGCGGTGATCGGCGGCATGCTGGCAGCCACCTGCCTGGCGATCTTCATCATCCCGGTGACGTTCTACGTCGTCGAGAAGATCAGCCACAAGGGAGCCACCGGGGTACGCCATCAGGAGGCTGGTGAGGGAGATGCCGGCAAGCCCGAGGCGCCGGCTGGAAAGGAGGAGGATCGCCATGCGTAAGCCACTGCTCGTCACCCTGCTGGCGCTTCTGGTCGGCGGCTGCATGGTCGGACCCGACTACGTGCGGCCCGCGGTCGACGCGCCTGCTGCCTGGCGCCTCAGCGAACCGGAGGTCAGGGATCTGGCCAATACGGCCTGGTGGGAGCAGTTCGGCGACCCGGTGCTCAACGATCTGGTCGCCACGGCCTTGCGCGAAAACAAGGATCTGCTGATCGCCACGGCGCGCATCGACGAATTTGCCGGCAACTACGGCTTCGTTCGCTCCGGCCTCTTCCCGCAGATTGGTGCGGGTTACGAGGCAAGTCGCCAGCAGAACGTCCGTACGGATGTGGTCGGCGCCAGAGCCAACGACGTCTACAACAGCTACGACATTGCCCTTGGTGCGAGTTGGGAGATCGACATCTGGGGGCGCATCCGCCGTCAGACCGAAGCCGCACGCGCGCAATTGCTCGCAACAGAAGAGGGTCGCAGCGCGGTCGTCCTTTCGCTGGTCGGTAGCGTGGCCGGAGCGTACACCAACCTGCGCAGCCTGGATCGCCAGTTGGAGATCGCGAAGGCGACTGCAAAGAGTCGTGGCGAGTCGTACGAACTGTTCAAATTGCGTTTTGAGGGCGGCGTCATTTCGTTGCTCGAGTTGAGCCAGAACAAATCGCAGTACGAGGAGGCGCTGGCCAGCATCCCGCCGCTGGAAAGGGCCATTGCCCAGCAGGAAAACGGACTCAGCGTGCTGCTTGGCCGCAATCCCGGCCCGATTCCGCGGGGCAAGGACATCGATCAACTTGTGCTGCCGGCGATCCCGGCTGGCCTGCCTTCGGACTTGCTCGAACGCCGGCCGGACATCCGGCGCGCCGAACAGAACCTGATCGCTGCCAATGCACAGATCGGCGCCGCCAAGGCCGCCTACTTCCCGACGATTTCGCTGACCGGCCTGTTCGGTTACGCCAGCCCCAGCTTCAGCAACCTGTTCAACAGCCAGAACAAGGTGTGGCAGTACAGCGCACCGATCACCATACCGATCTTCACGGCCGGCGCGATCGCCGGGCAGGTGCAGGCGGCCGAGGCGGTTCAACAGCAGGCCTTGTTCGGCTATCAGAAGGCGATCCAGGAGGCATTCCGCGAGGTCGACGACTCGCTGGTCAATCAGGACCGGACACGCGAACAGCTCAAGGCCCAGAAGCGCCAAGTCGAGGCTCTGCAGCAGTACGCGTCGACTGCGCGATTGCGTTACGACAACGGCTACACGAGCTACATCGAAGTGCTCGATGCCGAACGCAGCCTGTTCAACGCCCAACTGCAATACACGCAGACGCAGCGACTGCAGTTGCAGGCGATGGTCAATCTCTACCTGGCGATGGGTGGAGGCTGGGTGAATGAGGCCGAGAAGATGGCCGATACCAGCACGGCCCAGACCGCCCCCGGTAGAGCGGAGTAGGCATGAAAAGGCGGACAAGTGATCCGAATAGGGTTTCAGCTGCCGACGGCGCGCCGCGCAGTTCGGGTGAGAATGGAAGCATTGGGTTGCACGCCCAGCTAAATTCCTGACAGGCCTGCCGATGTATCAGAATCTTGCCGTCGTCGCCGCCTTCCTGCTGGTTTACAGCATCCTTGCCGGGCGTTTCGAGTCCCGCTTGCTCAATGGTCCGCTGATGTTCATGCTCGCCGGCCTGATCCTCGGGCCAGCCGTCCTGGGTGTGCTGCGACCCGATATCTCCAGTGCGGGCATCAAGTCCCTCGCCGAACTGACCCTGGCCATCGTACTGTTCAGCGATGCAACCAACGCCAACCTCAAGGTGTTGCGTGCCGAGGAGGGGCTTCCCATCCGTCTGCTGCTGCTGGGCCTGCCGCTGACCCTGGCTTTCGGGTGGCTGGTCGGCATCTTGCTCTTCCCGCAGGTGCCGCTCCTCGAGCTGGCAATTCTGGCGACGATTCTTGCGCCCACGGATGCCGCGCTGGGCAAGGCGGTGGTTAGCAACCCCGCGGTGGCGGCGCCGGTGCGCGAAGGGCTGAACGTTGAAAGCGGGCTCAATGACGGGATCTGCGTGCCCTTGTTGCTGGTCTTGCTGGCACTGGTGATCGACATTGAGGCGCATGCGCCCTTGACGCTGGCGCTGGAGCTCATCATCGAGGAACTCGGGATCGGCAGCCTGGTCGGTGTCGGCATGGTCTTTGCCGCCTGGCAACTGCAGCGGTATTCAGTGCGCCGC
>Ga0116155_10001265_pt1 | contig 18409 bp, 14 predicted proteins | sample AD_UKC032_MetaG_FD_89890 | JGI IMG/M metagenome (GOLD analysis project Ga0116155, IMG submission 89890) | Active sludge microbial communities of municipal wastewater-treating anaerobic digesters from USA - AD_UKC032_MetaG | ecosystem: Engineered > Bioreactor > Anaerobic > Digestate | place: USA...
GACAGGCGATTCTCACCGGCGCGGGCGCCATGAGCGCCGATGCCACCTACCTGACGTTGATTTTTTTCGGACTGATTGCCTTTCTGAATCATCCCACAATGAAGATCATCCTGGGAATTGCCGGCAGTTTGATCCTGATTTATCTTGGAGCCGCAAGCATAAGAGAAGGATTCAACTCAACAGCTTCTGAGACAAACCATCAAACAAAACGAATATTTAAGAGCTCCTATATTACCGGTTTTATGCTAGCCATCTCCTCGCCCATGACCATTGTATGGTGGACCGGCATTTTCGGTGCACTTGTTGCTTCACAGGCACGCCCGCAGACGGATCTTAGCGCCTTCCTCTCCTGCCTTTCCATTTTACTGGGCTGCTTCCTGTGGGTGTTTTTTCTTGCCGCCTTGCTCCACTGGGGAAAGAAATTCATCAATGATAGAATGACCAGGGTGATATCCCTGGTTGCAGGAATCTTTCTGACCGGATTCGGAATTTATTTTTTACTCCGGACATCCTGGATCATTAAAATGTGAAAAGCGCAAACGGCGAATACATTTCGGAACGTCCACCGGCCCATTCATCTTTGCTGATAAAACCGTTCCTGTTCTTATCCAATTGCCGGAATCTTTTTTCGGCGGCCTGTTCAAATTCTTTTTTTATAATAATCCCGTCACCGTCCGCGTCGTTTTCTTTGATGAATGTCTCCTGGTCTTTTTTGTCCATGTGACCGAGCTCATCACGGGTAATCGACCCGTCACGGTTCTTGTCCAGTTTATCAAATGTCTTGGACACGGCACTCGAGTATTCCTTTTTGCTGACTTTGCCGTCTTTGTTCTTATCCAGTTTTGTTGAAAGATCATCCGCGGCAAAAACCGTGGAAACGGCAAAAAGCATTACGATGAGAACCATCAATATTTTTTTCATAATCAACCTTTCTATTCATCCATCTTGCAGCAAGCTGCGAAAAATTAACGCTCGTCCCGCGGAAGCGGGATTAAAAATCGCGGGGCAGTTCTTCCAATTCGGCCAGCGAAAAGACCGGACCGTCCGAACAGACATATTTATAACCAACGTTGCAGCGGCCGCATTTCCCGATACCGCACTTCATCCTCATTTCCAGCGAAGTCAGAATGTTTTCCTTGGAAAATCCCAGTTCGAAAAATACCGGCAGGGTGAATTTAATCATCACCGGTGGTCCGCAAATCACAGCCACGGTATTTTTTGGCGATGGTGCCGCGTCTTTACAGACCGCAGGGACAAACCCTTCCCTCCCCTTCCAGTTCTCATCGCCTTTGTCCACGGTGATAATGGTTTTGATGTCGTCGCGCTTCTCCCAGGCGGCCAGTTCATCCTTATACAAAAGCAGACCGGGAGTCCTGGCACCGTAAATCACGGTAATGTCGCCGAAGCGCGACCGGTTGTCTTTGTAGAGCATATAATTGATCAGTGAGCGCAGCGTTGTAAACGCAAAACCGCCGCCAACGACAACAATATTCTTTTTCTCGAGGAATTCAATCGGCCAGGAATTGCCCAACGGCCCGCGCAGACCGATCTTTGCGCCTTCATCCATGTCGTGCAGGGCGGCCGTCACCAGCCCCGGAACGATTGCACCCGCTCTTTGCACTGTAAATTCGACATACCCCTGCTCGGTCGGCGAGGAGGCGATGCCGATGGGAGATTCTCCTTTTCCGTAAATGGACAGTTCCGCAAACTGCCCGGGCAGATATTTAAATTTTTTCTCATCTGCTTTGTTCAGGAAGGTAAAGCGAAATGTTTTGATGTCGTGAGTATCCACTTCGTCGATGATTTTAATAATCTCAACCGGCATGGGAATGTATGGATTATCTGAGCTCATATTTTTCCTCAATCTCGATTTCGTGATCTTTCTATAACTATTCCTTCATGGCCTGATCCACAATGGAGAAGATATCGATATTCACCGGGCAGGCGCGCGTGCAGCGTCCGCATCCTACACAGGAAATCACGCCGTACTTCCGGACATGGTATGAATATTTATGACATACTTTCTGGCGCAGGCGCTGATAAACCTTTGTGCGCGGGTTGTGTCCGCTGGCTTCCAGGGTGAAGTCTGTAAACATACAGGCGTCCCAGACACGGCGGCGTGTTCCCTGGCCGAAAAGGGTCTCATCACAAATATCGAAGCAGTAACAGGTGGGACAGACAAAAGTGCAGATGCCGCAACTTAAGCAGGCGTCGGAAATCCGCTCCCAGAACGGGGTCTTGTGGAAAAGATCCTCGAACTTTTTAGCAATGGACTTCGCCTCCACACAGGTAAGACGTGTTTTAAAAGACCGGCCAGTGGCAACGGTTTCATCAAAATATTTCTGATCTTCAGGTGACGCGTCCGTAAGACCGCTCATTTCGGCAAGGAGCTTTTCACCTTTCTTCGTGACGGCTTTCAGCAGCAGTTCATCGCCTTTTTTCATCATGAAAACATCGCTGCCTTCAGGGTCCGCCGCACCGATTCCCAGTGTAGCATAGAAATCCGCCCCGTCCGCCGGGGTGTTCAGGTCGAAAGCATATCCGAAGATTGTGGTGGCTTCTCTTCTTTTCTGCCAGTAGGGATCGACTGCACCGGTGCCGCTGAAATGAATATCCATAATCTCGAAACTCTTGACATCGCAGGGTCTCACGCCAAAAAGGAAAGCCGGTTTTATACTGATTTCTACAGGCACGGCATCCAGAACGGACTTCCCGGTCTGATACCGGACAAAATCTTCCATATGCGGGAAAAAGGCCGATTTTGGGCTCATCAGCGTATTGTAAAAATTCAAATCCACCTGCCCGGCATCGGATATTTCACGGAAATTAAACCCCGCGTCTTCCCGGACAGGCGCGATCAGCGTTCCCTTCTGCATCAGCTGCGCGGCCAGATCGGATATTTTTTGAACTGCTGTTTTCTTCAACACAACAAAGCTCCTTATTCCAGAATTTTATCAGAATCATCCACGCGGAAATTCACCAGAACCGGCTTGTCCTGGATACTCTTGCCGGCGGCCTGACCAAACATTTCCTCACACTCTTTGGCCACCTTCTTGTGGAATAAATACAATGGAATATCCACCGGACAGGCCCGCGAACATTCGCCGCAGTCGATGCACCGGCCGGCCAGATGATGAAACCGTGTCAGATGATACATCAGGTTGCCGTGGGATTGCGGGGATTTATCACCCCACTTCGGTTTATTCTGATCGATAAAGCAGGGATCGCAATAGCACATCGGACAGGCTTTACGGCAGGCATAGCAGCGGATGCATTTATCAAATTCCTTCTTCCAGAAAGCAAAACGCGCGTCTTTGTCCATCGCTTCGTATTCGGCAAGGACATCGTACGGCGAAACAACAGTCTGACCATGAATTTCTTCACCCAGCAGCACATCATACAAAACAGGATTATACATTCCGCAGGTCGTTTTGCTGTCGATTACTTCCCCGGTTTTTGAATTTTTCATGCCGATCACCGGGATCCCCAGGAGAATCACATCTTCGCGCTTAATTTTGTCTTCCTGAATAAGTTGGACTACGGCACGGCTGTCAGCCGGTTTAACGGCAATCGCCATCTTTGTGCCCCGCGGATAACGAACCAGGTATCGTGCCATATTGGCCGTACAGTATTCATTGAAAACAATATTCTCCACATCAGCCACAACTCTGGCTACAAAGGGCACGGGATGATCTTCATCGTAACCCCTGCCGTAAGCCAGAACCAGACTCACCTTACCTTCTTCCAGAAGTTTCCTGGCTTCGTTTTTCAGGTTTTCCTCAATTTGCTTAAAGCTTGTTGCCATATCTTCTCCCGAATTTATTTTTCAATCTTGAACTTTGTCTGCGGACCGAGATTTCTAATCTGTTCGGTGAATTCCCTGACAACTTCGGCGAACTTATTGCCTTCGGAAGCGGAAATCCATTCCACACGGAACCTTCCCGGTTCCATTCCGGAAAATTCCAGGATCTTTTTAGTCACGGCCAATCGCCTTCGGGCATAAAGGTTACCTGTATTATAATGGCAGTCGCCGGGATGGCAGCCGCCCACTAAAACGCCGTCCGCGCCAAGCTGAAAGGCACGGAAAATGAAGGACGGGTTGATCCGGCTGGAGCACATCACACGCACCACCCTGGTATTTTGCGGATACTGCAGTCTTGTGGTTCCCGCCAGGTCCGCGCCCGTATAGGTGCACCAGTTGCAGGCAATGCCTAAGATTTTCGGTTCAAATGACATAGACTATCCTTTCCACTCATCTACTCTACGGTCATTTCGACCATCGGGAGAAATCCGATTGAACTCCTGTTGCCCGGTCATAAGATTTCTCGTCGCTTCGCTCCTCGAAATGACACGCTTTTATACAAAATACTCTATCATTGATGACGTTAAGAAAAATTCCAGAGGCAAGGCGTGCCTCATAGATCTTTTTTCCTTCCATAAGATATCTATGACGTCATATTTTTTTCTACAACCCTACTTCCCTTATGTCGTTCAAAAGTGTTCCAGATGCGCGGCACCTGACAGACTTATTTTCTTTTGCACAGTCTTTAATGACGTTAAGAAAAATTCCAGAGGCAAGGCGCGTGAGTATCGCAGCGCGAGGCCTACTTTTTCGTAGGTCGCAGCAATGCGAACGGAGCGCAACGCAGCATATGGGATTTTTATAACGTCATACCTAGAACTCCATGAGGCCTTCCATTTCTGCCAACACCTGATCATTTGTAAAATGCCGTGCAATAATCGCCCCCGTCGGGCAGACGGACGCACAAAGACCACATCCCTTGCACAGGGCTTCGTTAATTTCGGACACACCTTTCTGCTCATTGAAGAACGGAGCGCCATACGGACAGACACGAACGCAGTTCTGGCAGGCACAGCACGATGCCGGATTCACCATCGCCGTGGTTGCCTCCAGCTCCATTTTATCTTTGACGACAATGGTCAGCGCTTCCGCCGCCGCGCCGTTGGCCTGTGCCACGGTGTCCGGAATGTCCTTGGGGCTCTGACAGACTCCGGCAATAAAGATACCTTCGGACATTGTGGAAAGAGGGGCCAGTTTCGGATGTCTCTCCATGAAAAAACCCTGCTTATCCGTGCTCAAATTAAAGAGCCTGGCAATATCCCTCGCGTCCGACCTCGGTATCATGGCCGGGGAAAGGACAACCATATCCACGGGCAGTTTGATGAATTTGCCTGTGATGGTATCCTCCGCCTCGACAACCAGACGTCCCGGTTCATCAACGCTAGCGGCCACACGCGCACCCTTGCCGCGGATGAATTTCACATCCTCTTCAATAATACGGTTGTAAAATTCTTCATAGCCTTTGCCGGCGGCGCGCATGTCAATGTAAAACTGATACACATCTGCAGAAGTCTTTTCCTTGAACAAATGTGCAAATTTGAGAGAATACATGCAGCAAACCCGGCTGCAGTGCTCATAGTTGTTTTTATCTCGGCTTCCAATACAGTGGAAAATGGCAATGGCCTGCGGTTCCTTGCCGTCCCGGAGCGTCACCTTGCCGCCTGTGGGTCCGGCGGAATTGAAGAGCCTTTCCACTTCCAGCGCGTTGTAAACACCGGGATATTTACCGTAACCGTATTGAATGAGTTCCCTGGTATCCATGAGATCATAACCGGTCGCCACAATGACAGCCCCGACCTTCACAGTGGTGAAGGTATCCTGCTGTTCAAAGTCGATGGCTTTCTGCTCGCAGACCTTTTCACACAGGCGGCATTTGCCTTTCTTAAAGAATGTACAGGATTCCCGATCGATGACCGGCTTTTGCGGCACAGCCTGCGGAAACGGAATGTAGATGGCTTTTCTCTTCACCAGACCTTCATCCCATTCTGATGTCCCCTTGCCGGGGCATTTTTCCGTACAGGCCAGACAGGCGTTGCACTTGTCGTGATCCACGTAGCGCGCTTTCTGTTTTATTGTAATATCGAAGTTGCCGACAAATCCCTTGACTTCCGTCACTTCACAGGATGTCATAAGTGTAATATTTTTATGCTGCAGGACGGCATCCATCTTGGGGGTGAGAATACAGGCGGAGCAGTCCAGCGTGGGAAAGGTTTTATCAAACTGAGCCATGTGGCCGCCGATGGTGGAGTTTTTTTCAACAAGATAAACCTTCTTGCCGGTGTTGGCCAGTTCCAGCGAGGCCTGAATACCTGCAATACCGCCGCCTACTACCATCACATCGGGATTGACGTCGATCACCCGCGACGTCAGGGGAGCCAGAAGCCTGGCCCGGGCAACCGCACCGTTGAGAAGCGCCTTGGCCTTGGATGTTCCTTCTTCAATATCATGCGTAACCCAGGACACCTGCTCACGGATGTTGACAATCGTCAGAAGATACTGATTCAGTCCGGACGCTGCTAAAACTTTGCGGAAGGTCTGTTCATGCATCAGGGGCGAACAGGCAGTTACAATCACGCGATCCAGTCTGTGTTCTTTAATGTCATTGGCAATCATTTCCTGACCGGGCGTGGAACACATGAACTTGTAGTCTTTTGCGACAACCACGTCCGGCAGTGTGGCCGCAAACTGGGCCAGTTCACTCACCCGAACCGTCTTGGCTATATTTAAACCGCAGTGGCAAACAAATACACCAATTCTGCTCATACTATCTCCTGAGTTGTTTCTCTATCGTCATGCCGGCGAAAACCGGTATCCAGTTAAATAATTGAATTATAGAGATCATTTTCTCCCAATTGCCAACATATATACCGTTGGCGGCAACGTCATCTAAAGGGCACACGTATCCACAACCGGCTCGTCAATGCTGATTTCCAAACTCTCCAGAAGCAGCTCCGTCAGATCTTTGATCTTAATCTGGTCATCCACATTCAGCGTTCGGCTGCTGTCTTCAAACATGGTAATGCAATAGGGACATGCCGTCGCCAGAACGGTTGCGCCCGTACCCATGGCTTCTTCAATTCTGAGATCACTCAGACGCTCTCCCTTGGCTTTTTCCATCCATAATCCGCCGCCACCGCCACCGCAGCACATGCTCTCTTCACTGTTTCGTTCCATCTCGATAAATTCGACACCGGGCAGGGATTTCAGGATCTCCCGTGGCGCATCAAACACTTTACTGTGCCGGCCCAGATAACAGGGATCATGATAGGTGACCTTCAGGCCGCCAAAATCTTTTTTGGGAACAATTTTACCGTTTTTTATCCATTCGGCCATCAGTTCGCTGATGTGCACGACCTCGTAATCTACACCGTAATCTTTATTGAAAGACGCCAGGCAGTGCGGGGAACCGGTGATGATTTTAGTAACCCCCTGGGATTTGAAATAGTCCAGGTTTTTGTTTTTCAGCCTTTCAAAAAGCTCCAGATCGCCAACCTTTTTCAGACTCTCACCACAGCAATTGACATCAATGGAAGGAATCCCCCAGCTTAATCCCGAAAGATTCAGCAATTCGGCAGTCGCCTTGGCCAGACGGATGTTGCGCGGATCGTAACAAACCGTACAACAGGTCCAATACAAATATTCTTTATCGGACGTGTAAAGAGGATATTTATCTCTGGCCCAGTCGTTTCTTTTTGCCTGATCGCCGGACCAGGGGTTGCCCCTTGCCGAAAGCGACCCGACAAAAGCGCGCAGACTCTGCGGCAGCTGGCCGCCGCCGCTGTATACATTGCGGATGGCTGTCACAATATCGATGATTTCAACCCCTCGGGGACAGCGTTCCACGCAGAACTTACAGGTGGAGCAACCCCACATGAACTCTTCAATCCCGTCCAGTCCCAGTTGGCCGTAACGCACGAGTTTACGGATATTAAAATCAGTGATCGGTGTCCATGGGCAGGTGCCTGCGCAGGTGCCGCACTGGTAACATTTCTTCAGCGCTTCCCCGCCGGCCTCGATAATTGCCTGGGACATTTCCAGATAGGGTGTAACTGTCTGTGACATTAAATATCTCCCATGATTGATGCGTCAATTTATGTTTCTGCTAGCATAGAAAAAAACAAACTTCAAATTTTTTTCACTTTACCGACCCCCACGCCCACGCAGTCCGATAGGGTGCTGCAAAAAAAAGGGAACCCAAAGGCTCCCTTTTAAGAAAAATTCTTGAAGAATCCGGGACTGGTTAGTATTCCGGCGTCAGTTTATCCAGCTCCGCCAGCGTAAAGACCGGGCCGTCCTTGCAGACATATTTGCTGCCGACATTGCAGCGGCCGCACTTTCCGATGCCGCATTTCATCCGCATTTCCAGTGATGTAATGATGTTTTCCTTCGAAAAGCCGAGTTCAAAGAACACCGGCAGGGTAAAACGGATCATCACAGGGGGACCGCATATCACGGCAACCGCGTTTTCCTTGCTGGGAGCGACTTCCTTGCAGACGGCAGGAACAAATCCTTCCCTGCCCTTCCATGTCGCGTCGCCTTTGTCAACCGTAACATTTATATTTAAATCATCCCGTTTCTGCCATTCAATCAGCTCATCTTTATAAAGCAGCAAACCGGGATTTCTTGCACCGTAAATCACGGTGATATTACCGAAACGCTTGCGGTTGTCACCGTATATCATGTAATTGATCAGCGAACGGAGCGTTGTAAAAGCGAAACCGCCGCCAACAATCACAATATTTTTCCCTTCGAGAAATTCGAGTGGCCAGGAGTTGCCCAGCGGCCCGCGAATACCCATCATCATGCCTTCTTCCATTTCATGGAGCGCCGAGGTAACCACACCGGCTTTCTGCACAGTAAATTCAACATAACCTTTCTGCGTTGGAGAGGAAGCAATTCCAATGGGTGATTCTCCCTTGCCGTAGATGGAAAGTTCACCAAACTGGCCGGGTATATATGCGTACTTCTGCTCGTCTTCCGGATTGACAAACTTGAACCGGAAGGTCTTGATGTCTTTGGTATCGACTTCAGTAATGATTTTATCCACGATTACGGGATAAGGAATATACGGGTTTTGCATTACGAACTCCCTGTTTATAATTTTGAGATGTCTTCAACAACTTTACGGATATCAATATTTACGGGACAACTCATCACACAACGGCCGCAACCGACGCAGGCAATTGCATTAAACATGTCCACATAATACTTGAACTTGTGCATCGCGCGCTGACGCCATCTTTCTTTCTGGGAAGAGCGCGGATTATGCCCTGATGTTTCTTTTGTAAACAGCGGGAACATGCAGGAATCCCACGAACGGATACGCACCCCGTCTGATCCCTTGACTTCATCGCTGATATCGAAACAGTGACAGGTGGGGCACATGTAGGTACAGGTCCCGCAGGCCAGACACTTGCCATGGATCGTGTTCCAGAAGGGATTATCAAAATTGACGTCCAGAATCGGCTTGATTTCATGCGCGGGAATCTTCGAGGCAATCGACTCTTTGGCTTTTGTGGCGATTTCCGATTTCTTTGTGTCCGCCGCGGCGTCGGCTTTTGTCTCTCCAAAGTACTTGGCGAGCTTTTCACCCTTTTCGGTTATAAATTCAACCAGATAATCGCCTCCGATATCAGTTAGCAGAATGTCCGCGCCGTCAGCGGAAACCGGTTCTCCATCCACCGAAGTGCAGAAGCAGGTCGCGTAAGGCGGCTTGACACAGGCCAGTGAGATTACCGTCGTGTTTTTGCGTTTTTCGATATAGTAGCCGTCCTTGTATTTCTCCTGATCGAAAAGCTTATCCAGAAGGACGAAGCTGTGGGCATCGCAGGGCCGAACCCCAAACAAAACCGAAGCGTCGGTTTTGTTCACTTCCGCAGAAAAAACCATCCCCTTCGGCGTACGGGTGAATTTCATCAGGGTCTCCGTGTGAGGGAAGAAAACATTTTTCGGCGCGTTCTTGGAATTCAGGAAAGCAAAGAAAGGTTCGTTACCGGATCCCAGAGGCGCAAAAAGAACGTTGTCTTCTTTCTTAACAGGCGCCCAAACCGGCATATCTCCGGCCATTTTTCTGGCAATCCCCGCCAGTGCATCTTTTTTGATCAAACGTTTTTCCATAATTGTCCCTAAATTATTATTTTATCCAACGTTACATTTTTCACAGCGTCGGGGTTTTATCAGCTCTATTTAAACCAATCGCAACTGACTCAACAACGGCTGCACATCCGTCAGATGCGACTTGAAGGTATCTTTCGAACCGGGAAGATCCAGGGCCAACGAAAGCAATTCCGTAAAATAAAAGACCGGCATTTTCATGTTCGGGCTCGGACGCATTTCCAGGTTGGCCATGCACATCGGACAGGCCGTCACCACACAGTTGGCACCGGCTTCACGGGCTCCACCCATCAGCTTGTCGCACATCTCCACCACAATGGCCGTCTTGCTGACCGACAGCGAACCACCGCAGCAATCGGTCTTGTATGACCAGTTTTTCACATCGGCGCCGATGGCTCCCATCATTTTGTCGAGCATGAAGGGATTTTCATAATTTTCAAACTGGCATACTTCGGGCGGACGCAAAAGCAGACAGCCGTAATAGGAAACCGGCTTCAGACCCGCCATAGGCTTCACGACTTTCGCCGCCAGCGCATCGATCCCGATTTCATTGTATATCACGTCAATCGGATTGCGGATGGCGATGCCGCCCTGATATTTAGCGCCCAGGACGCCTTCAATACGGGCTTTCAGGTCTTTGTCGGCCTTCAGATGATGCTCCGCCATTTTAAAGCGGTTGAAACAGGCGGCGCAGGGGACCATCACATCCATCGCATCTTTTTCGGCGGCGATGAGATTCCGCGCCGGCAAGGCAATGGACAGGTCGAAATTGGTATTATGCGCGGCGGATGCTCCGCAGCAGGACCAATCGTCAACTTCTTTGAGTTCGATGTTGAGGGCGCGGCTCACGGCCTTCATGGACTGATCATACTCTTTTCCCATCGCATGCAGCGAGCAACCCGGATAATATGAAACTTTCAAGAGAGTAGCCTCCTTCTATGCTTGGTACAGCGCATCAGGCTTCCGGCGCGACGCGCGATATTCCATCATCATTTTGTTTTCGTCTTCTCAAAAATATTCTTCACCGACTTCATATCTTTGGTCCGCGGCGGCAGAAGCGCCAGCTTTCCCTTAAGGAACATTGACGGTGCAATGTCCACATCCGAGAAGAAGTCACCGGACTTAAGCTTGTAGTGAACCGTCATCAACATTTCATGGACGCGACCACCGAACTTGATGCTGGAGAGGAATGCCTCGTGGAACTTCAGGACATTTGCTTCCCTGGCGGCAACACCTTCTTCAATGGCCATCTGCCGAAGGACGTCCATCATCCGCGCGATATCGACCTGATTGGGACAACGGGTGATGCAGGTTTCGCAAGACAGGCACAGCCAGATGGTGGAGCTCGAAAGCACCTTGTCTTTCTGCCCGTTCTGGATCATTTTTATAACTTTATTGGGGTTAAATTCCATGTAGGACGCGGCGGGGCAGCCTGCCGAGCACTTCCTGCAGTGGTAACAGGCCTGCAATGGAACACCATGTATTTTTTTATTCACTGCTTCCAGAAAAGTTTCCATGTAAACTCCATCTTCTCGAACGAATTATGGGTTGTAGATAAAATCTTGTTTATCGTGATGTTCGTCAAATTTGCCCAGTGGCGGCATATCTTCCATGCTGGAGCCGGCCCGGTTGCCGAAGAATTCGAGGCAATCCTTGTCGAGTTTCTTCAGGAACTTCCTCAAATCCACGCCCATCGGACAGACGGAAACGCAGGAACCGCAGTCCACGCAGCGACCAACCATGTGATACAGGCGCATGAACTGAAACACCTGGGTATCCGTGGCATCCTCTCCGATGCCCACCCATTGAGGCTGGCTCTGTTCGACAAAGCAGGTCGGACAGTAGCAGGAAGGGCAGGCCTGGCGGCACGCGTAGCAACGGATGCACTTTTCCATTTCTTTCGCAAAGTAAGCCCAACGCTCTTCAATCGTTTTCGCTTCAAATTCCTTGACATCGTCGTATTCCGCATCGGGATTCATTGGCGGCGCGGGCGATCCGATCATAACGTCGGAAATAATGGGATTGTTGAAACGGCAGGTCTTGCAGCAGTCTGCCAGCACATCTTTGAAATCAACGGTTTTGTCGCCGTCGGAAGTCTTCATTTTAATCTGGGCGCCGTCCATCGATCCCTCGATAATGTCCGCCCCGTTTATCTTCACTTTCAGGCCTTTTCCGTCCACATAACCATCGCAGGGAACGCCGATAATAAAGACTTCATCTCTTCCGTACTGCCTCTCCTGCAGGTGGATGATGAGCGAACGAGTTGTACAGCCACGGGCGACGACGCCAATGACTTTTTTCTTTCGATCCTCCGGCTTCACCCGCTTTTGCGAATTCTTATGTGCCGTGATCAGATCGTGCACAAATTTAGCCAGGTTCTGCGTGCAGAGATTATTCCAGACAAGCTTGTCGGCTTCTTCCGGCTTCGTGATAAAGCACGGTGTCGCCGTTAATGGAAGCGTACCTTTTTCAAAGCCGATGATCACGTCGACCTTCTTTTCCAAGAGCAGCCTGTTTGCTTCTTCCCGCAATTTTGTTTCGATGTTTTCCACAGTGATGATTTCCCCGTTTATTATTGATTATCTTTTATCAGACTACGCAATTTTCTTAATCAGCTTATTGGCCGGCCCCAGCGCCCTTATTTTCTCCGTAGCACCTTTGATGACCTGTGCCCACCGGTCACCTTCGGATGCGGAAACCCAGGTAAAAATGGTCCGGTCACCTTCCACACCGATGTAATTCAGGAAACTTTTTAACGTCGCAAACTTGCGCCGTGCCACCAGATTTCCTGAGGTATAGTGGCATTCACCCGGGTGTCAACCCGAAACCAGAACGCCGTCGGCACCTGTCTGCAGGGCTTTCACGATATAAAAAGGATTTATCCTTCCCGTACAGGGAACGCGGATGATCCGAACATTTGTCGGATACTGAATTCTGCTGATCCCCGCCAGGTCGGCACCCGCATAGGTGCACCAGTTGCAGACAATGGCAACGAATTTCGGTTCCCATTCTTTGTTTGCTACGTTTTCAGCCATATATTCTCCTTCCAGAGGCTGTACGGTTTTGAGCCGTTAGCCTTCGTTGATGTTGTATATCTGTGCCAGCACTTCTTCGTTGTTGAAGCCGTTGAGATCCACGGCATTCATACGACAGGACGCGGTGCAGACGCCGCAGCCTTTACAAAGAACCGCGTTCACTTCGGCACAGCCTTCTGCCACATTCACGCTGATAGCGCTGTAAGGACAGTTGATTTCGCACAAACCGCATGCGGAACATCTTTCCTTGTTCACATAGGCGGTCTTACCTTCCGCCTGGATGTAATCCTGCGTCAAAATCAGACAGGCGCGCGATACCGCGGCGTTGGCTTGTGTAACTGTCTCGTCACTATACTTGGGCGAATGAGACATACCGCACATAAATACACCGTCGGTTGCGAAATCAACCGGACGCAATTTGACGTGCGCTTCCAGGAAAAAACCGTCCTGATTGGTGGGCACTTTCAGCATATTGCCGATCGCAACGTTTTCCGGATTCGGCACCACGCCGACACTCAACACCACTGCATCCGCGGACAAATTCACCGTTTCATTCAAAATCGGATCATGGACTTTTACTTCCACCTTATCACCTGATGCAACCACTTCCGGTTTGCGGTTTTCTTCATAAGAAATGAATTTGATGTTCGCTTCACGGGCTTTCTTGTAATAGTCCTCCTTGAAAGCAAAAGTACGGATATCACGATAGAGAATTGTAATATCACGCGACGGATCAGCCGCTTTAAGTTCCAGAGCGTTTTTGATCGCCTCACCGCAACAGTAGCGGCTGCAGTAAGGTCTTTCTTCATTGCGGCTGCCCACACACTGAATCATGACTACGTTTTTCACAGCGGCCAGTTTCGGATCCTTTTCGTAGATCAGTTTTTCCAGCTCTCTTTGTGTTTTGACCTTTGCGTTCTGTTTGTAGAGGTATTCTTTCGGTTCATTTTCGTATGCACCGATGGCTACAAGCACCACCCCGTGCTCGAAGACTTTCTCGCCGTCTTTGTTTTTTACAGTGGTTTTGTAATTCCCGATAAATCCTTCAATCTTTTCAATATGGGCGCCCGTTACGACGGTAATTAAAGGATTGTTGTAAACCTTTTCCAGCAGCCCTTTCAGGTGAGCGCGTGTATCCAGACCTTCAAGGGTCTTATACAGATGATTGTAATTGCCGCCCAAACGGTCTTCTTTTTCAATGACGAAGGACGCAAAACCCTGATCCGCCAGAGACAGGGCAGCGGTTATACCGGCCAGACCACCGCCGATAATCAACGCCTGGTGGTTGACAGAAAGCTGCCCGGGTTTTAGCGGTTTGAGATACTGGGCCTTGGCCACAGCCATCCTCAACAGGTCTTTGGCTTTTTGGGTGGCTTTTTCCGGCTCATGCATGTGTACCCAGGAATCCTGATCGCGGATATTGGCCATCTCAAACAGATAGCGGTTCAGGCCGGCCTTTTCGCAGTTTTCCTGGAAAAGCCCCTCGTGCGTCCGGGGCGAACAGGAAGCAACGACCACGCGGGTCAGGTTTTGTTCCTTGATGACTTCCCCCATTTTCACCGCGGTATCCTGCGAACAGGTGAAGAGATTGTCTGCCGTATAAACAACGGTGGGCAGGGTTGCCGCAAAGTCGCGGACTTCGGGGACATTGACAACACCGCCAATATTGATGCCGCAGTGACATACAAAAACACCGGTGCGCACGCTCTGACCGCGCATATCCTTTTCTTCCGGATTTTCCACGGGTGTAATCATCGTGCCGCGTTTACCGGCCAGCATCCCTTCCGCACAGGCCGCAGCAGCCGAAGCCTCCATGACCGTTTCCGGAATGTCTTTCGGGCCACCAAAGGCGCCGCAGACAAACACGCCGGGACGCGATGTCTTGACGGGATTTTCAAGCTGCGTTTTGCAGAAACCGTGCTCTTCGAGCTCGATGCCGAGGCTGGCGGAAAGTTTTTTGGCTTCCTTGGGCGGCATCAGACCCACAGACAGCACCACCATGTCGAATTCTTCTTCGGTGAAACTGCCGTCCGGGTTGGTGTACTTGATAAGCAGATTGTTGTTCTGCTGCAGTTCTTTGATAGAGGACGGCATGGAGCGGATGTAGCGAATACCGTATTCGTCCTTGGCACGATTGACGAAACGGTCAAAATCCTTGCCATGGGCACGGATATCCATGAAGAAAATTGTCGGTTCGAGCCCCTTTGCGTGTTCTTTTCCGATAATGGCCTCTTTTGTCGCGTACATGCAGCAGACCGAAGAACACCAGCTGTTGCCGCAGGAAACATCGCGCGAACCTACGCATTGAATAAAGGCGATCTTCTTCGGTTCCTTACCGTCAGAAATTCTCTGGACGTGTCCAAAATAGGGGCCGGAAGCGGAAAGGATCCGCTCAAACTGCAGCGCCGTCACCACATTTTTATAAATGCCATAACCATACTCTCCACGTTTGCTGGCATCAAAGATTTCAAAACCGGGCGCGGCGATCACGGCACCGACTTCAATCGTCTCTTCTTCCGCTTTCATCTCATGATCAATGGCTTTGGCAATACAGGCGTCAACGCACTGATAACATTCCGAACAAATGCCGCAGGCCAGGCAGCGATTAGCTTCCGCGATCGCCTGGGCTTCCGAAAAGCCGATTCCGACTTCCTGGAAACTGGTGCGTCGCTCTTCCGGTTTCATGTTCGGGTATTTTTCACGGGGGACCTTGGGAACATCGGAAACATCGGCTTTGTCCGCGAGGTCTTTGGTCCAGTCTTTCTCACGGCCTGCCTTCATATCCACGCCCTGCAGATAGCGGTCGATGGATTTGGCCGCTTCCTTACCGGAAAAGACGGCTTTGACAACGGTTTGCGGTCCGGTGACTACGTCGCCGCCGGAGAAAACACCGGGAACATTGGTTGCAAAAGTGACCTTGTCGTAATCGACATTGTTCCATTTGTTAATGGACACTCCGCTTTCCTTCGTAATAAAGGAGAGGTCCGCCTCCTGTCCGATGGCGGGGACAATGGCATCGCATTCAACGATGAATTCGGACCCCTTGATTTCGATAGGACGGCGTCGACCACTGGCATCCGGCTCGCCCAGTTCCATCCTTGTACATTCGATGCCGGTGACTTTTCCATCCTTGCCCACAACACGTTTCGGGGCAACAAGGAATTTCATCTCAATTCCTTCTTCAATCGCTTCTTCGATTTCTTCGGGTGAAGCGGGCATTTCAGCACGGGTCCGTCGATAGAGGATAAACACATTTTTCGATCCGGTTCTGACGGCTGTGCGAACGGCGTCCATGGCCACGTTTCCACCGCCGATAACGGCAACCCGGTCTCCCAGGAAAAGTTGCTTGCCCAGGTTGATCTGCATCAGGTAATCCACGCCATGGATCACACCCTGCATGTCTTCGCCGGGGATATTGAGCTTGCTGCTCTTCATGGTGCCGCAGCCGATAAAGACCGCGTCAAAATCGCTTTTCAGTTTGTCGAAGGGAATGTCTCTGCCAATTCTGGTATTGAGATAAATCTTTACGCCCAGATCCTGAATGACTTTAATTTCCGCATTGAGAACATTCTTGGGCAGGCGGTATTCGGGAATGCCGACAGCCATCCAGCCGCCCGCCACCGGCAGGGCTTCGTAAACCACCACCTCATAACCTTCAATCGCCAGGTAGTACGCACACGTAAGTCCTGACGGACCCGCGCCGACTACGGCAACTTTCTTGCCATTGCTTTCCTTCTTTTCGGGCAGGTATCGGGTATCGCTGTTGAGGTCCAGGTCCGCGACAAAACGCTTCAGATGCATGATGTCGATCGGTTCATCCACCTTGCCGCGCATACAGGCCGTCTCGCACGGATGGTTGCAGACGCGTCCGCAGACGATGGGGAAAGGGTTGTCCTGTTTGATGAGTTTGAGGGCTTCCTTGAATTTTCCATCGGCAATGAGTGCCACATAACCCTGAACACTGATATGGGTGGGACAATTGGCTTTACAGGGGGATGTCCCCAGTTTGTCTATGGCAAAACCGCTGGGAATCGCCTGGGGGAAGTGCCGGTATATTGCTTTTCTTTCGCTTAAATTGCCATTGAATGCGGCCTTGACCGTAATCGGGCAGACATTTGCGCAATCTCCGCAACCGGTGCATTTGTCCAGATTGACATAGCGGGGTGCGGACGTGAGTTTAACCTTGAACTTTCCGGGCTCTCCTTCCACGGTCTCGACGGTCCGTCTTGTCATAATGTTGACGTTCGGGTGACGGCCAACTTCGACAAGCTTGGGAGAGAGAATACAGGCGGAACAATCATTTGTGGGGAAGGTCTTGTCCAGCTGGGCCATAACACCGCCAATGCTGATCCCGTTTTCAACGAGATAAACCTTCATTCCGGAATTGGCTAAATCAAGGGAGGCCTGGATACCGGCGATTCCAGCGCCAACCACCATTACTGCACCAACTTTTTCGTTATCTTTTATCACGTGATTACACCTCGTAATTTATGTAAAAAAGCCCTGTCAAAATCCGGAAGACACAACGTCTGACCGGCGTTCGTCCGCTAACACAATTTCAGTGCCCTGTCAAGCACAGAAGATTTATTGAATTGGATTTTTGTGCTTAAGTATATGGAATGATGATTATTAATTTTTGACCAGCGTTCATTCGCTGTCGGTTTCTTTCCTTTAATGAACCGATAAAACGCTGCCAGTCATTGCCTATTCGTTCATCATTATTTTTTAAGAACCGAATTAAAAACGAATCCGGGAATGTGTTTTTTTCAACAGGAACTTCTTCTAACGGCTTTTCAGGGAAGAGAGATGATTTTCGATCATTTTCCAGAGTTCTTCCCTTCCCTTTTGCGTTTTGGCGGAAAAAAGCATCGTTACTTGTTGTGTTTTTCCTCCGAGCAATTTTTCGATCATTCTTTTTCGAGCAATCGCCTGGTTATTCGATAATTTATCCGATTTGGTCAAAATAACCGTGAAGGGGATTCGATAATATTCGAGCCAATCGAGCAAAGACAAGTCATCATCGCTTGGATCGCGGCGGAGATCCAGAATAAAAACAACCATGGCAAGGTTCTGGCGTTCACGAAGGTAGGTTTCGATCATATCTCCCCAGTCTTTTTTTACAGAGCGGGGCACCCTGGCAAAACCATATCCCGGAAGATCAACAAAGGATATGGTTTTATTGATGCTAAAAAAATTAATCAACTGCGTACGGCCGGGTGTCTGACTTGTTTTAGCAAGCTGTTTCCGACTAACCAGTGTGTTCATCAGGGATGATTTACCGACATTGGAGCGGCCAACAAAGGCGATTTCCGGGAGCGTGGCCGGAGGATATTGAGGGGGCCAGACTGCGCTTTTGATAAATTCTGCACTTGTAATTTTCATCATGTGTGAATCAGGC
>Ga0116155_10001270_pt1 | contig 18329 bp, 14 predicted proteins | sample AD_UKC032_MetaG_FD_89890 | JGI IMG/M metagenome (GOLD analysis project Ga0116155, IMG submission 89890) | Active sludge microbial communities of municipal wastewater-treating anaerobic digesters from USA - AD_UKC032_MetaG | ecosystem: Engineered > Bioreactor > Anaerobic > Digestate | place: USA...
AACACCCTGCTCGACCAGACCTGCAAGGCGGCGGTCGCCCGCCAGATCGAATACGGCAAGCAGCGCGGCGTGCCGTGGGGCGTTTCCGAATCCGGCTACAACACGGTCGATGTCCATCTCAACTACCAGTACCGCGCCTTCGGGGTGCCGGGGCTGGGGCTCAAGCGCGGGCTGGCCGAGGATCTGGTGATCGCCCCCTATGCCTCGGCACTGGCCCTGATGGTGGCGCCGGAAGCGGCCTGCCTGAATATGCAGCGCATGGCCGATGAGGGATTCGTCGGCAAATACGGCTTTTTCGAAGCCATCGATTACACGCCGGCCCGCCAGCGGCGCGGCCAGTCGCATGTCGTGGTGCGCTCCTTCATGGCGCATCACCAGGGCATGAGCCTGCTGGCGCTGGCCTATCTGCTGCTCGACCAGCCGATGCAGCGCCGCTTTTCTGCCGATCGCCTGTTCCAGGCGATCATGCTGCTGCTCCAGGAACGCATTCCCAAGGTCACGACGCTGTTCTCGCACACCGCCGAACTAGCTGACGCGCGGTCGACCGAAGCGGCCGCTGAAATGCCGATCCGCGTCTTCACCACCCCGGACACCCCGATACCGGAAGTTCAGTTGTTGTCGAACGGCCGTTACCACGTCATGGTCACCAACGCCGGGGGCGGTTACAGTCGCTGGAACGATCTCGCCGTCACGCGCTGGCGCGAAGACGGGCTGCGCGACAACCGGGGCAGCTTCTGTTACATCCGCGAGGTGGCGAGCGGGACGGTCTGGTCGACCGCCTACCAGCCGACGCTCAGGCGCGCCGATCATTACGAGGCGATTTTCTCCGAAGGGCGCGCCGAGTTCCGCCGGCGCGATTCGCTGGGCAGCGTGCCGGGTAGCGGGGAAGGGGAGTTCGAGACGTATACCGAGATCGTCGTCTCGCCAGAGGACGACATCGAGTTGCGCCGCACCCGCATCACCAACCGCTCGCGGCAGCGCCGAGAAATCGAGGTCACCAGTTACGCCGAAGTGGTGCTGGCGCCGCCGGCGGCCGATGAGCTGCATCCAGCCTTCAGCAATCTTTTCGTGCAAACCGAGATCTTGCACGAGAGGAACGCCATCCTGTGCACCCGTCGGCCGCGCTCGCCCGGCGAGCAGGCGCCAACCATGCTGCACCTGATGGCGGTGCATGGGGCGACCAACGGCACTGTGTCGTACGAGACGGATCGTCTGGGCTTCCTCGGGCGCACCAACACTGCCGCCAATCCGCAGGTGATGCGCGAGAGCACGACGCTGGCCGGGGCTGACGGATCGGTGCTCGACCCGGTGGTGGCGATTCGCCGGCGCATCATGCTCGACCCGGAGCAGTCGGTGACCATCGATCTGGTGACAGGTGTCGCCGAAACCCGCGACAGCGCGCTGGCGCTGGTCGAGAAATATCAGGACCGGAATCTCGCCGACCGCGTCTTCGAGCTGACATGGACGCACAGTCAGGTCGTCTTGCGTCAGCTCAACGCGACCGAGGCCGATGCGCAGCTTTATGCCCACTTGGCGAGCGCGGTCATCCATGCCAACCCCCTGCTGCGTGCCGACCCCGCCGTCCTGGTCAGGAACCGGCGCGGGCAGTCGGGCCTCTGGGGCTATGCCATTTCCGGCGATCTGCCCATCGTGCTGCTGCAGATCGGCGATGCGGCCAATATCGATCTCGTGCGCCAGCTCGTTCAGGCCCACGCCTACTGGCGCCTGAAAGGGCTGGCCGTCGACCTGGTGATCTGGAACGAGGATCACGCCGGCTACCGGCAGCGCCTGCAGGAACAGATCATGGGCCTGATCGCCTCGGGCATCGAGGCCAGCGTGATCGACCGCCCGGGCGGCATTTTCGTGCGGCTGGCCGAGCAGATCTCGAGCGAGGATCGCATCCTGCTCCAGTCGGTGGCACGGGCCGTCATCACCGACAACCGGGGCACGCTGGCCGAACAGCTCGAGCGGCGCAGCCTGAGCGAGACGCGCGTGCCCCGTCTGGTGCCGACCCGGCGCTACCGGCCTGAAGCGCCGCCGGCCGCGACGCCGCCCGGTGTCGATCTGCAACTGTTCAACGGCCTCGGCGGCTTTTCCGCCGACGCGTCCGAATATGTCATTACGCTTTCCCCCGCGCAGACGACGCCGGCGCCGTGGGCGAATGTGCTGGCCAATCCGCAGTTCGGGACGATCGTTTCGGAGAGTGGTTCGGCCTATACCTGGAGCGAGAATGCCCACGAATTCCGCCTGACCCCCTGGCACGACGATCCGGTCAGCGACGCCGGCGGCGAAGCGATCTATCTGCGCGACGAGGAGACTGGCCGCGTCTGGTCGCCGACCCCGTTGCCGGTGCCGGCCGCGATGCCTTACGTCATCCGCCATGGCTTCGGCTACAGCGTCTTCGAAACTCTTACCGGCGGCATCGAATCCGAACTCCGGGTCTATGTGGCGAGCGACGCGGCGGTCAAATTCTCGGTCCTGAAATTGCACAATAAATCGGGTCGACCGCGGCAGTTGTCGGCGACCGGCTATGTCGAATGGGTCCTCGGCGATTTGCGCGCCAAATCGGCCATGCATGTCAGCAGCGAAGTCGCCCCCGGCAGCGGCGCGCTCTACGCCCGCAATCCCTACAGTACGGAATTCGCCGGGCGCGTCGCCTTCTTCGATGTCGACGACCCGAGACGCACGGTAAGCGGCGACCGGGCGGAATTCATCGGGCGCAACGGCACGCTGCAAAATCCGGCCGCCATGAAGCGTGCGCGTCTTTCCGGCAAGGTCGGCGCCGGGCTCGACCCCTGCGCGGCGATTCAGGTCGCTTTCGAACTGGCCGACGGCGAGGAACGCGAGATCGTTTTCCGCCTCGGCGTCGGGCGCAACGCCGACGAGGCCGGGCAGCTCGTCCAGCGCTTTCGCGGCGTCCTGGCGGCGCACGACGCACTCGCCGTGGTACGCCGGCAATGGACGCAGACGCTCGGTGCCGTGCAGGTGGAGACGCCCGATCCGGCGGTCAATGTGCTGGCCAATGGCTGGCTGATCTATCAGACGCTAGCCTGCCGGGTCTGGGCGCGCAGCGGCTACTACCAGTCGGGCGGCGCTTTCGGCTTTCGCGACCAGCTGCAGGACACGATGGCGCTGCTCCATGCCGAGCCGGGCCTGCTCCGCGAACATTTGCTGCTCTGTGCCAGCCGCCAGTTCCCGGAAGGCGATGTCCAGCACTGGTGGCATCCGCCCTCGGGCCGTGGTGTTCGTACGCGCTGTTCCGACGACTACCTGTGGCTGCCGCTGGCGGCATGTCGCTATGTCGCGGGCACCGGCGACCGTGCCGTGCTTGACGAGACAGCGCATTTCCTCGAAGGCCGTCCGGTCAACCCGGAGGACGACTCCTATTACGACCTGCCGGGTCGCTCGTCCGAAACGGCCACCCTCTACGAGCATTGCGTGCGCGCCATCCGGCACGGCCTGCGCTTCGGCGCCCACGGCCTGCCGCTGATCGGCTCCGGGGACTGGAATGACGGCATGGACCGGGTGGGCATCCAGGGCAAAGGGGAAAGCGTCTGGCTGGGTTTCTTCCTCTGCGATGTGCTCAGGCGCTTCAGCGAACTGGCGGTGGCGCACGGCGACACCACCTTCGCCGAATTCTGCCGGGGCGAGGGCGCCCGCCTGCAGCAAGCACTGGAACAGCACGGCTGGGACGGTGCCTGGTATCGCCGTGCCTATTTCGACGACGGCACGCCGCTCGGCACGGCAAGCGGCGAGGAATGCCGGATCGACTCGATCTCGCAGAGCTGGTCCGTGCTGTCCGGCGCTGCCGATGGCCAGCGCGCGCGGCTGGCCATGCAGGCGGTCGACGAGCGCCTGGTGCGGCGCGCTGACGGGCTCGTCCAGCTGCTCGATCCGCCCTTCGACAATTCGGCGCTCGACCCCGGCTACATCCGCGGCTACGTGCCCGGCGTGCGCGAGAACGGCGGCCAATACACCCATGGCGCGATCTGGGCGGCGATGGCTTTTGCCGCGCTGGGCGACGGCGAACGTGCCTGGGAGCTGACGCGCATGATCAACCCGGTCAACCACGCGCTGTCCGCTGCTGGCGTCGCGACCTACAAAGTCGAACCTTACGTGGTCGCTGCCGACGTCTACGCGCTGGCGCCGCATACCGGCCGTGGTGGCTGGTCGTGGTACACCGGCTCGGCCGGCTGGCTGTACCGGCTGCTGCTCGAATCGTTGCTCGGCCTGCGGCTGGAAGGGAATGTGCTGCATGTCGCGCCCTGCCTGCCGGCAGAGTGGCCGGGGTGCACGATTCGTTACCGCTACCGGGCGACGGTCTATCACATCGTCGTTACGCAAGTTCAGGGCGGTCGCGAAGGGCAGGGCGCTGCGGGCAGTCTGACCGTCGATGGCGTTGCGCGTGCCGACGGGGTGATTCCCCTGGTCGACGACCAGGGCGAACATCAGGTCATGATCACGTCGACCATGGCAGGTTCATGAACACTGCCCCGTCGATCAGTTTCCCGGGCTGCCGGTCCGCGCCGCGCGGAGTTCGGCCTCGAGGCGCTTGGCCTCGCTGATGTCGATGAAGGTGATCACCACGCCGTCGATCACGTTATCCAGCGTCCGGTAGGGCATGATCCGCACGATGTACCAGCCGGCATCGCGGCTGGCGATCTGCTTTTCCGAGAAAACCAGCGTCCGCAGCACTTCCTGCGCATCGGCCTGCAGGTCGGGATAGTCGAGGTCATGGACGATGTCCGATAGCGGGCGCCCGACATCGCCGGGAATCAGCTTGAAGATGTGCGTCGCCTGGCTGGTAAATCGCCGCACCTGCAGCAGGTTGTCGAGGAAGACGGTGGCGATGTCGGTGCTGTTCAGCAGGTTCTTCATGTCGTTGCTGGTGGCCGACAATTCATCGACTTTCGACTGAAGCTCGGCGTTGACCATCTGCAGCTCTTCGTTGAGCGACTGCATTTCCTCCTTCGAGGTAGTCAGCTCCTCGTTGGTCGATTGCAGTTCCTCGTTGGTGGATTGCAGTTCCTCGTTCGCCGATTTGAGTTCTTCATGCGAGGTCTGCATTTCCTCGCGAATGGTCTGGACCTCTTCCCTGGCCTTCTGCAGCGCTTCTTCAAGTTCCTGAACGCGCGGGTCGGTGGCCTCTTCGCCGCTGCGCTGCCGGCGCTTGGGTTTGGCGGCCGCGACATCCTTGAAGACAATCATCGCCATGCCCTGGAGCTGGGCCGGCTCCTGGATGGGATGGATGGTCAGGTCGATCGCCTGTTTTTCGCCGTCGCCGCCGACCACCAGATTGTGGACGACGACCGCCTCGGCGCTGCGCAGCGCCTTGGGCAGGGCGACGATCAGTTCCTGGCGCAACCCCTCGCGCGCCATCGCGTGAATGTTCCAGTTGGCCTTGCCGGCGGCGGGCTCCAGGTATTTTCCGGTACGGCCGCTGATGAAGACCACGTCGCCCTCGGCATTGGTCAGCACCGCAGCGGGCGCAAATTTCTGCAGGAGCAGGTGGTCGGCAAGGGCCTGCAAATTATTGGGCGGCATGGTCAGGGTCGGACTATCGTTGGCATGAACAGGTGAGTTCGGGTGACGGGTCGGGAATTCCACATCGAATGGTTTCGGCGCACTCAGTTCCCGGCGGTAGATGCGTGCCTTGACGTCGAGCGGCGTAAAAAGATCGGTAAAGCCGCCGATGCTCTCCGCGCTACCGAGAAAGAGGGCGCCGCCCGGTCTCAGGCTGTAATGAAAGAGCGGCAGCAGCTTCTTTTGCAGGTCGGCGCCCAGATAAATCAGCAGGTTCCGGCAGGTGAGAATGTCCAGCTTGGTAAACGGCGGGTCCATTGTGACATTGTGCGGTGCGAATACCACCATCTGGCGGATGTCCTGGTTGACCCGGAATTTTCCGGCGTCTTCCCGGAAGAAGCGGGCCAGGCGCTCGGCCGACACGTCGCTGGCAATGTTCGCCGGATAGAGCCCCTGGCGGGCCCGGGCAATCGCATCCGGGTCGAGGTCGGTGGCGAAAATCTGCAGCTCGACCCGCTCCTTCGGCTTGAACTGTGCGGCCGCTTCCCGGAAGACGATGGCCAGCGAATAGGCCTCCTCGCCGCTCGAGCAGCCGGCCACCCAGGCGCGCAGCACATTGCCCGGCGGGTTGGCGCGGATGATCCCGGGCAGCACCTTTTCCTGCAGCCAGGCCCAGGCGGCCGGGTCGCGGAAGAATTGCGTCACCCCGATCAGCAACTCCTTGAACAGCAGGTCGACTTCCTGCGGATTGGCCTGCAGATAGGTCACGTAGTCGGCAATGCCGGCGAGCTGGTGGATGCCGATGCGGCGCTCGATCCGCCGATAAACCGTGCTCTTCTTGTAAAGCGAGAAGTCATGCCCGCTTTGCGCGCGCAACAGGATGCAGACTTTCTCGAAAGCGGAATTCCCTGCCGGACTTTCGAGTTCAATCGGCACTTCGGTGAGCGGCAGCGGGTGGAGCTGGCGGCGGAGGATCAGCCGGGGCAGTTCGCCGGGTGCGGCAACCATGTCGGCCAGCCCGGCATTGATCGCACTGCGCGGCATGGCATCGAACTTGGCGGTTTCCGGCGTCTGTACCAGCGCCAGGCCGCCCCGTCTGCGGATCGCCGCGAGACCTGCGGTTCCATCGGAACCCATGCCGGATAGGATGATCCCGATTGCCTGGTCGCCCCGGTCTTCGGCCAGGCTGGTCAGGAACGAGTCGATCGGCAGGTGCAGCCCGCGCCGGGCCACCGGGTCAAGCAGGTAAAGCGAGCCGTGCAGGATCGAGAGATCCTTGTTGGGCGGAATGACATAAACGCAGCCCGGCCTGACCTTCATCCGGTTTTCGGCCTGCTGCACGATCATCGGCGTGGCGCGTTGCAGCAGTTCCGGGAGCATTCCGGGCCGGTTGGGGTCGAGATGCTGGACGACGACCAGGGCCATGCCGCTGTTGGCGGGAACGCCGGCGAGCAATTGCTCCAGTGCTTCCAGCCCCCCGGCCGAGGCGCCGATGCCGACGATGGGGAAAGTCGTGTCCTGGACTGCGGCTAAGGAGTCAGCGGAACCAACATCGGGATACATATTGTCTGGTGCATCCGGCATTTGCAGATCACACGCCCCAGGTTACCGGCTCGCGGCCCTGCAACGAGCGCTCCAGCATTTCGAGCAGGGGGACCGCGCGCTGGAACAGGCTGACCTTGCGGTCGACCTCGGATTCCGGCTCATTTTCGTCGGCTGGCTGGCTGGCCTGTCTGGCCTTGTCGACCGCAATGGCTGAGCGGAGTGCCGCGATTGCCGCGGGCAACTGGTCGACGGTGACGATGCCGCGCGCTTCTTCGGGATCCTTGCCGAGCAGGGCCAGTATCTCCTTGCCGTTTTTCTCGAACATGATCAGATCGCCGCTGGCGGCTGATTTGAAGGTGACTAACATGATGTTCGATCCTTTGCGCTACTTTGCTTGTTTGGGTGCATCGGCGTTATTGGCGCTCACGCAGCGCTTTCTCGGCCGTGATATCCATCACGACCATCCTGCACTCCCGCCTCGCTTCGTCGGGGACCGCCTCGATTTTGACGGTGATTTCCGGGCGCTGGCTGCTTGCCGAAAGCACCGCCTCGCAGACCATTTTCCGGTTGGTGTGGAGTACGTCGTCAACGAAGAGATTGAAGGCGTCCACGTGATCGGCCCTGACAAAAGCGGCGAAGCGGTGCCGGTTTTTCTGCGAGCCCTTGATGCCGAGCAGCACGGCACCCGCCAGATTCACGTCGAGAATGACGCCCAGCGGATCAAGCGTGAAATAGGCCACCGGGGCGAAGTCGTAGATATCCGCATAGCGCTCGCGCAAGAAATCCGCTTCCTCGTAGGCATGGCGGAGCTCTTCGTTGTGCATTTCAAGTTCGATCTGGTGAACCTGCAATTCATGCACAAGACGTGCCTTGTCCCAATCGGTCGTCGGCGCGGCAACGGCCGCTTGCATCAAACGTTCCTCGGCGCGCTTGCGCAGGGTTGCCGGGTTGGGCCGCGCTCGATTGATGATGCGCAGTTCGGGTGTCATCAGGAAAATCCGGTCATATTCGGCTTTCACCGTGGCGTAGCATTCGCAGGCCCGTGCTTCCAGGCCGGGACGGTCGGTGACGGTGATGTGGCCGCGGCTGTATTCGATCAATCCGGCAGCCTGCAGTTTGCCGGCCGCTTCGGTCACTGCTTCACGGCGCACGCCGAGCATGTTGGCGATCAGTTCCTGCGTCATGTTGAGTTGGTTGCCGGGGAGCCGGTCGAGACTGAGTAGGAGCCAGCGGCACAGTTGCTGGTCGACCGAATGATGGCGGTTACAGACGATGCTCTGCGCCATCTGCGTCATCAGGGCCTGGGTGTAGCGCAGCGCAAGATGCTGCAGTTCGCCGCCCTGGTCGAGTTCCCAGCGTATCGTCTCGACCCGGAGCCGGTAGGCGGCACCGGCGCTCTGCACGACGACCCGGTGCGTGGTCGTATCGCCGCCCAGTACCAGCGGGATGCCGACCAGCCCGTCGTTGCCGGTGATCGCCAGTTCGGCGGTGGCGCCCTTCTGGGTGGTGAAGATCAGCGAGACGATGCAGGTGACCGGGAAATAGATGTGGCCCAGCGTGTCGCCGGACTCATAGAGCACCTGCCCGAGCTCCAGATGAACCAGCTCGAGGTCGTCCTGCAGGCGGGCAAAATCGTTCGCGGCAAGCGCCCCGAGGATGCGGTTTTGTTTCGGGCTGTAAGTCAATGTCGGTGTCAAGCATTTACCTCGGGTTGGACATATAAGCTCTTTTTACAGCATACAAGAATTGCCAACGAGGGTATGTGTGCTTCCCCACATACAGGCCGACGAATTTCCGCTAGGCTTGGCAGTGAATCATTAACCCGGTATCGCCAAGATACCCACTGCAAGGAGCAAGACCATGGGCAAGGAAAGACACGGGACCAAGGAAGCGAAGAAGGATGCCGTTTTGACGAAAAAGGAAAAGAAGACTGCTAAGCAGGTCAAGAAACAGGCGAAAGACGTAATCCATCCGCTGATACCTCATTGAAATCTCGAAATTGAGTTCAATGCAATGCAGAGGGCGCGTGGTGAGTTCAAGCTACCCGGTGAGGCAACGATTCGTGTCTTCGCCGAGGGGATTGAGGAGTCGGTCAGGAACCAACACACGCACAGCAAGCGTTACCACTGCGGATAGCACCGACTCTGCCCCGACGGAACACCACACCAATCTGTTGGCGATTAGGTAAGCGTCCAATGCTCAGATCAGAATGCCAGCAAACGGGAAAACGGATAGGTCCGCTCCGGGCCTGTTGCCACCTATCGACTTTTCAAAAATCGCATGAAATACCCAGCCGGCGCCGAGAGTGGTCTGTCATTCATTGACCACGTGGTTCTCCCTTTGGCGTCCGAACTGATTCGATGATTTCCACTCCATTATGGTTTTTGCTGGTTGGTGGTTTGCTGCTTTTCATGGCGCTGACAACCTCCAAACTAAAACATTTGCCGGTCACGTCGGCTATCGTCTATCTCGCTGTGGGATTGCTGGTCGGGCCTACCGTGTTGAATTTGTTTCACTTCAACCCGCTGAAGCAATCCGCTTTGCTGGAGGTGCTGACTGAAGTTGCGGTTTTGATATCGCTGTTTTCTGCGGGTGTCAAAATGCCCGCACCGGTCACCTTCAAGCGATGGCGCACTCCTGTGCTGCTTGCCACGGTGTCAATGACGGCTAGTGTTGCGATGGTCGCTGCTTTCAGCTACTACGTGCTTGGGTTGCCGCTGGGCGCATGCATATTGCTGGGTGCCATCGTTGCACCGACCGATCCGGTACTGGCAACTGATGTGCAGATTCGCCATCCTGGCGATCAGGATGAACTGCGTTTTTCCCTGACCTGTGAAGCGGGCATGAACGATGGCAGCGCATTCCCCTTCGTGATGCTGGGCATGGGTTTGCTGGGCCTGCATGAAGTGGGTGAAACCGGTATGCGCTGGATTTTGCTGGATGTCTTGTGGGCAACGCTAGCCGGTATAGCCGTGGGTGTGGTCTCCGGCATTCTGTTGGCCCGGCTGATCTGGAAAATACGTGGCCAGCGACAGAGTCGGGAAATGATGGACGATTTTCTCGGTCTAGGTTTGATCGGCGTCGTGTATGGCCTCAGTGTGCTAATCGGTGCCTGGGGTTTTCTGGCAGTGTTTTTTGCCGCCGTAGCACTCCATCAGACTGAGCTGAAACTGGCCGGTATCGTCAAACCCGATCCGCAGACAACTCACAACTCGGCGTCGGGTGTTGCAGAGTCAGACGTTGCCGAGTCAGACGTTGCCGAGCCGCCGGCAATCGTTAGCGAAGGCTCTCTGGTGTTCAAGGAGCATCTGGAGCGGTTATCGGAGGTGCTGCTGATTCTCCTGGTTGGCGGGATGCTGTTTATTGATTCGTGGAGCTGGCGTGCTGTGGGTTTCGCTGTTTTCCTGTTCGTGGTGGTGCGCCCGGTCAGCGTGCTGCTAGGCATGCTGGGCAGCGGCGCGTCGTGGCGCATGCGTGGTTTGATAGGCTGGTTTGGCGTGCGCGGCATAGGTTCTCTCTACTATTTGATGTATGTGATTCAGCACGGTTTGCCGCAGCCCTTGGCTTTGCAGCTCATACAATTGACGCTGGTCGTGGTCACCCTGTCCATCGTGGCGCATGGCGCCAGCGTCAAGCCCTTGATGAACCAGTTCTGGCGGCGTAGGCACCGTGGCTAGTCGGCTGCTTCGAGGAGTCTGCACATCAAAGCCATAGATGAAACAAATTCTCTATTGCTCCTTTGTTAGATTCCTCAATGTTGGGCGATGCAAATTGGCAATCGTCTGGTGAGTAGTCTTTAACGGATGCATTTGCTTTGCTGGGTAAAAGTCGGCTGTGGCCGAGGAGTTCTCGATCAGCCCTTCGCTATATGACCGCTCGACTCAGAAACCTGTCGCTGGAGCAACGAGACGGCGAATGTCTCATGTGGATCGGGAGTGTGATTACGCTGAAGGGGAAAGCAGACCTTCGCTACCACGCTGACCTGAAAATCCGTTGACCGTGAGATACCTGCTGTTCAATGAGCGTAGGCCAGATGGCCGGATTGGCCGATTGGCCGCCCGTCAGTTCTTGCTCGCCGATACATGCCGGGGCGTTGAACGTCTCCGAAGAACGCAGCCGTCTGCCACCTTGACGCATCAGATATACCTTGAAAAACATGCTTGTGCACTGGCTACATATAGCCTAAACTGTTGTTTATATGACAGTAATTGCGAGGTCGCGCGTGTCCCGGCATATCCAGCAGATGTTTCGCACAGAACGGTTGGATCCGCTGTAACTTTCAAGCCTGCATGCTATGAAAACGCTGACCCCCCGCCAGGAACAGTTCGTCGAGAACTACGTTCTCTGTGGCAACGCTACGGAGGCTGCCCGTCGTGCGGGGTACGGAGAACGGGGCGCGGGAGTCATGGCGACACGGCTGCTAAAGAACGCTAATGTTCTGGCTGCCATCGACGTACTTCGTGCGGCGAACGCCGAGCAGTTTGCCTTGAGCCGGGAAATGGTGATCGAGGAGATACTTGCGGCGATTGCCGTGGCCAAGGAGCAGTCCAATCCGCTGGTGGTAATTTCCGGCTGGCGGGAGGTCGCCAAGATGTGCGGCTTTTACCAGCCGGTAAAACACCAGGTTAGGCTTACGGACGGTCAGCTGGAAATGCGCCGGCGCCTCGAAGCCATGAGCGACGACGAATTGATTGCCATCGTCGCAGAAAGCTAATCGCCATTCTCAGGGGCGCAATGGGCGCCCCGCTGGTATTAATACCGGTCGTCCGCTTTTTAAGGTATTGATTTTAAAGGGATTTGTGCGGGCGTTGCCCGTTCGGTTGTCGCATATAACCTATTGATTCTTCTGTTGTTTTTTTAACGGGCGGTAGATGAGCGGGCGCGTCCGTACCGCCCGTTCGGCTACTGAATCAGACCCTTTCCCTCTTCGGTCAGACACATTTTCTGTCGCTTGCCACCGGAAAGATAGCCACGCAGAAGGCATTTATCCAACAAGGTCCGACACAAACGGGAGCTGAATCCCAAGTCTCGATTGCTTCCTCCAATTCGCTCCTCGAATTGACGGTGCGTTAGCGGTACCGGGCACGAATCGACTGCCTTAAGAATCGACTTGATCTTGCGCAGTTCGTCGTCCGCTGCTGCCGACTCGGGGGTCACCGCCGTAAGAAATCCTCCGTCGCCACGCCGGATTAGAACAGGCGGAATCGGGGCTGCATAGTTGTTCTTGGTGACGTCGAAAAGCAGGTGGTTACGCCTGAAGTCTTCAGAAATTGACAGCTTCTTTGCATCGGAAGTGGTGACGGTACGGAGGTTTGCCTGCCACCGCACACCATCGGTAAGCGCGGACGCGCCGCGGGAAGCCGTTTGCTGCTGTTCGTCTGAACTAAAACTGCCCTTATTTGTATGGTGGCAGACGAGTACCGTAGCGCCTGTCGTCTGCGCCAAATCCTCAAGTGCCTCGACAAAGCGCGTCGCATCTTCGTTGGAGTTTTCTTCCCCACCGCGGAATCGGGATGCCGGGTCGAGAACAATAAGGCGTAGATCCTCGAGTTCGCGAATCGTTTGGAGGAGGCGATCAACGTAGTCTGTGGGCTCAACCTCCCCGTTCTCGCGGGTGTATGTCATCAAGTTGTTCTTTCCGACCATTGAAGGCACGTAGAGTTTGCTCTTCAAATGATTCAGGGCCTCCGTTTTATTTGTCATGGCGAGCTGACGGCAGATCGTATGAAGGCGCCGCTGAATGTCTTCGGTATCTTCCTCCGCAAACAAGAGGACCGCACTGCCGGTTTCGCCCATTTCAAGCGTATCGGCGAGAGGCAGGCCAGTGGCAACGCTAACGCCCAACTGCAGCATCAACTGCGACTTGGACGAGCCGCCAGGGGCAACGACGAGACCAACTTTACCGAGCGCGAGGCAGTCCCGTATGAGCCAGCGTCTCGGTGGTGGCTCACTACTTAACAGCGTACCGGCGCTCGCTGCACGGAGGTCAAAAAGCTCAGCCGAGGAGTCTGGAGCGGCGACGCCATGATTACGCTCGTGCGTGTTGGCGATGCTCTCACAGGTCCTTATTATCTCCGCTTCATCGAGTGGGGCCGGATTATTGATGTTCCACGCAATCATGCGCTCGATGGTTTCCTCCAAGTCCGCACCTGCAGCAAATAGGTAGCCGGCGCATTTCGCCACATGGCTGTTACGGCTCCCCTCTTCACTTGGGACATCTAGGTCTGCCGGCAGTGCAAGCTGTTGCAGGCTACGAGAACGCTCCCTACGGCGTGCGTGGTGCTTTTCTCTCGGCGCTTCTTTCAGTTGGGGGAGGCTTGCAATCAGTTTCGCGGTGTTAATAGTATTCATCGTGTTCGTCAGATTACTCAAGAAATAAGGCTTGTCATGAAGGGGGCGCGTTTCTGGTGCCAGAAACCAGGAAGGCGCATGACCCGGGGCAGATCATGCACACTAGGGTCTCCATTAAATAGGTCAGCCAGTCGGCGCTGAAAGCCAGAAAACTCGCTGATCTTGATGCTCGGAGTCGCCCAATATGCATGCCAGCGCCCGGGCGAGGATTCCACGACAATCGATGGCGGAACGGAGTGCTTAAGGACAGGCTCCAGTGGCGAGCCATCCAGATCCACAAACAAGGCGCGAACCGAACATACGTTTGCGGTTGTCCTGCAGGTACGCGCTTTGTCTTTCACGATTCCGTCCCCACGATTCACCATGAAGAAGATTCCCGCGCCACGATTGTTGTACGCAATGAGTGCCGCCAGGTGCTCGTCAAAACTGCCATGAAAGACGCGACGCAAGCGAGGGTTATCAAGCCCCGGGGCTTTTGTACGGTCGCCGACAGTCTGGAACGTGATTACACCGTCGGGTGCGATCTGGTCGAGGAATTTGCGGGTCATGTCGATGTCCGGCCAGAGCTTCAGTCCTTCCATGCCAACGCCTTCCCGAAAAATGCCCGCCCGTATTTCTGCGCGAGGTAATAGCCACGAACGATGTCATGTTCGAACGGACCTGGTTCGTTGCGCGGATAGCCGATCAGCATTCGCGTGCCGTCCGGCCACATGACCACCGCACAGCGCAGACCGACTGTGCTAGGGTCCATCTCCATCATCTTCGGCGTTGCTTTGAATTCCGGGTGGGTGCGAACGAAGTCGGGATCGTCGAGATTGAACGACTGCGCTGCAGCGAGGATCTGAGGCGGATAAAGCTGGAGCATTACTCGCCTCCCTGGCCCGGGTGGACGTCCGTAGATCCAGTCACATCGCGGCCAACGGCAGGTGCGGCGTTAATCCAGTCCTCAACCTGGCTGCGAAGCCAGGCGACGCGGTTGTCCGATATTTTGCGGCGTGCCGGGAAAGTCCCGTCTTTCTCCCGGCGCCAGATAGTTGACCGGCTCAGGCCGGTGATTTTGTGAATTTCGGTAAATCGCAAGAATTGATCGCGCATGGCACGTTTCCTTTGGTCTGCTCGTTGCAACAAACGCGAATCTAATATGTGAGAAGGTGCCAACTGCGGAGGATTCCAACAAATACTTACGGGAAAAATCCTCTAACGAAAGGGCAAAAGTCGAAAGTGGTGGATGACCCATGGCGAGTGGCGAGTGCCGGGGGGGGGGTGCTGGTTCGCGAGCAGGCGAAGGGCTTGAGCGCGAACGTTGTCTCGCGACCCAAAGCTGAGTGGGCGGCCGAGTACGCCGGCTGGATGAAACGCGACCTGTCGTCGCAGCGCTACGTCTATTGGTGGGCGGACGGTATCCGCACCCGTTTGCGCCAGGAAGACGACGCGAAGGCATGCCTGCTGGTGATCGCCCGACGGGCGCAAGGAGTTGCTGACGATTGGCGACGGGCTGTGCGACTCGAAGGAGTCGTGGCTCGATGTGCTGCGCGACCTGGTGGTCCAAGGGCTGGCGAGCGGCCCGCTGCTCGCCGTCGGTGACGGCGCACTCGGTTTCTGGGCGGCGCTTGACGAGGTCTTCCCCGAGACGCGTCGCCAACGCTGCTGGGTGCACCAAGACGGGCAACGTGCTCAACGCCCTGCCCAAGTCGCTGCACGCGAAGGCCAAGGCCGACCTGCACGAGATCCGGATGGCGCCGACCCGTGCGCAGGCAGTTGCCGCCTTCGACCAATTTCTGAAGACCTACCGCGTCAAGTATCCGAAGGCGGCCGACAAGCTCACGCGGGACCGTGACGCGCTGCTCGCGTTCTACGACTTTCCGGCCGAGCACCGGATACACCTGCGGACGACGAATCCGATCGAATCGACGTTCGCCACCGTGCGCCATCGGACCACGCGCACGAAGAGTTGCGTCTCCCGCAACTCCTTCCTGGGCTTGGCGTTCAAGCTCGTCCAGGAAGCTGAGAAGTCATAGCGCCGCATTCGCGGCGTCGAGCGCATCGATGAATTACTTGCCGGCACTGTTTTGAAGGACGGGGTTCCGGCGCTTGAGAATGACGACCAACAGCAGCGGCTCGCCGCATGACTCAACCAATGCTTACAGCAGTGCATACACCAGATTTGACTTTAGCCCTCTATGAAATCCAGTAAAGCTATCTGTATCGCAGGTATTTGTAAGCTTGCGAAGTATCGAGATCTATTTCTCGAAGTGTGCTTACGATTTCAATAGCAAGCAACGGGTTCGGACTGCCAAAAGCGCGAACTGCAGCGTCGGAAATCAACTTTAGGATCCGGAAGGCTATTGCTCGGGAATTTCCTTCCTTTCTGTTCGCCTTAATGTCGTGCTTAATCCGCCGGTTCAATTCGTCTATAGAGCCAGTTAGGCTCGGTAGCAGGTCTCGTAGCGTGGTGCTACTGAGTTTGTAGTCCTTGAAGTATCCGCGCGCAAACAGGAAATCGTTTGGATTCCCTGCTTCGAGTCGAGCGATCAGATATCCGATGTCGTCGCTGTCGCCAATATGATCACTCAGGTAGGACAGTTGTTTCGAGAGCTTATCGGCGCAGCGGGATAGCGCAGTTAGCTCCCTAGCAAGCTCCGACCGAGCAAGTCTTGGTGGCCTATGTGGCATGAAACCGATCCACGAGGCATCGATAAAGAACTGTTGAACTCGACGCTGTAATTGCTCTGAACCAAGCCTCTGGCTATTCAACGACTTTATTGCAGGCTTGAGATGCCTGATTACTTCCGCATTTTGAAGAAGCAATCTAGGTTTGGATTGTAGATTGAGAAGGATGAGGAATCGGTCAGTACTTGGATGAGGGGCATTTGTCGGCACCTCCTCGTCGGTAATCTCCGCACTTGATGCAAGATCTTCAGACCAGGAATGGAGTGATGCGATCGTGGCTTCAATATCAGAATGGTCAGGCATTGTCTTCTTCCCTTGCCCCCAATATCCGAGCGAGTCGCCGCCCCCATTTCTCGAAGGCTGCTTTGCGTTCGGGCAGGTATTCTTGCCTTTGGTATACCCCGACGATTCCCTGTTGAACGTGATTCAGGCACCGCTCGATGATGTGGGGCGCTATTCCGAGATCCCCCATTCGAGAAGCCATGGTTCGACGAAGGTCATGAGGGCTCCATTCCCCGCCCGGAAGAAGGAGCGTTTGAGTTCTTCTCGTTCGCCGCTTGAGCGGTTCGCTACGAATCCGATCTCGAATAGCCTTCGAGATTGTTTTTTCGCTTATGGGTAGCTCGATTCGTTCGGTGCTTCCGGCCGCTTCGATGCGTTTCTTTCGAATCTGTCCAGGCAGCAAATAGCTACCGTCGCGATATTGCTCCAATGCGCTAAGTTGGCTAATGGAGAAGGCAGATAAGTGAATCAGATGTTCGCGCCCGTTCTTAGAGTTTTCGGCCGGGATCTTCCACGTCTTATCCGTGATATTGATGTCACCCCATCTGGCTTTCGCGAGTTCTCCAACGCGGGCCCCGGTTGCGAGCAAGAGCCAGACAGCTGCTTGGTGTCGCTCGGGAAGTTCGGAGCTTGCGATCTTCGTCCGCAATAGCTCGATTTCCGCCAAGGATAAGTTTCTCTCGACTGGTGTTTCCTTCCCGCCTGCATGCTTCTTGGTTAGCCCTAAGGTTGGGTCAGTCTCGACTATCGCACGCCCCATTCCATGTCGAAACATTTGTCGCATGATCGATAGAGTTAGGTTCGCAGTTCTACGAGCGCCGCGCTCAAGTATTCTGTCGATTACTTGGTTGATATGTGCGAGCTTTACGTCCTTCGCTCTCATTGATCCAATGACCGGAAAAACGTCACGTCTGAACGCTGCCTCAACTTCTTTCCCACCATCCTTTCGATGCACAGAAAGGTAGACTTGCTTCCAGTCGTTGAAAAGCTGCTCAACCGATTTGGTTGACTCCTCGATGGCTTGATTTGCGGCTGCAGTGCGTCGATCCTGTTCTTCCTTAATCACTGGGTCAAGCCCCAACCTAACAGTTTCGCGCGCTCGATTTCGATTCTTCCTTGCTTCGGCAAGGCTCGTTGCCGGATAGCTACCACAGTTGTAACGTCGTTCTCTACCCTGCGAGGTGAATCGGTAGTAGAAATTAATGGTGCCGCCCTTGCTTGCGGGAAGCACACGAACCCAGAGGCCGCCACCGTCACCGACATTTTGCTCTCGGTCAGTGGGCTTGAGTGCTCGCAACTGTTTGTCAGTAAACTTGTTCTCTGCCATGTCTGGGCTCCGGTATAATTCTGACTTTCTCGGTGGCGCGGTACGGTTAGCGGTACGGTTTGCGGTACGGTTTGTCGATCGCAAGTGGTGAAACAAAGTGAAACACCATGGTACACCGAATGAGCGTAGCGCATTGAAATTTCGGTCTTATTTTGTTTTTGGTGCAATGACGAGAAGCATCCTGAACAGCTTCTTGACATTCATGGGGTGCAAGGGGTAGCGAGTTCGAATCCCGCCGCCCCGACCAATGGAATCAAGCAGTTAGGCCACTCTTCGGAGTGGCCTTTTTGTTTTCTGTATTCCAGTTTCAAACTGGATGCGGGAAATCCCGTGCAGCGAACTTCCGCATTTATAGAAAATCGCCCGACGAACACGTCAGTCACTATTTGAGCTTGATTTTTCAATTTAATTAAACGATTATTGAAACATGAAAACGATAGCTGCCGTAACCGCCTTGGGGGCGTTGGCCCATGAAACCCGCTTGGAAGTCTTTCGCCTGCTGGCGCGCGCCGGGGCGGAGGGGCTGTCGGTCGGCAAGATTGCCGACGCCTTGGGTATCGAGGCCAACGGCCGGCTGACCTTTCATCTCAAGGAACTGGTCGGCGCCGGGCTGGCCAGTTCGCGCCAGGAA
>Ga0116155_10001272_pt1 | contig 18314 bp, 10 predicted proteins | sample AD_UKC032_MetaG_FD_89890 | JGI IMG/M metagenome (GOLD analysis project Ga0116155, IMG submission 89890) | Active sludge microbial communities of municipal wastewater-treating anaerobic digesters from USA - AD_UKC032_MetaG | ecosystem: Engineered > Bioreactor > Anaerobic > Digestate | place: USA...
CGCTACGAGCAGACGGGCGACGACGCCGACAAGGGCAAGGTGCTGCGCCAGTACCCGACCCCGGGCATGAGCGTCGCCAGGGACTCCGCGATCCACATCGCCGTGTCCACCGGCACAGACCCCGCGGGCGAGGACCCGCTCGACGCGGCAATGGCCGCGCTGTTGGCGGCCTTCGACGCGCTCGACACGGATGACAGCGGCGGCCTGTCGTGGAACGAGGCGCTGGCGGGGTACCCCGGCCTGTGGCCCGAGGACTTCTACGCCCTCGACGCGGACGAGAGCAACGAGCTGAGCCCGGAGGAGGTGGGCTATGTCCCGCCGCTCTGCGAGATCGGCTCGCGCCTGAGCGTCTTCCGCATGCTGCAGCTCTTCGCGGGCGACCCCGACGCCGACGGCCACCTCTCGAAGGACGAGTTCCAGGCCCTCACGGGGTTCATCTCCATCCAGATGAACAACTGGGGCCAGCTCGACACCAACGGCGACAACCGGGCCTCCATGCCGGAGTTCGAGGCGTCCCTCTGGACCGCCCTCGGGCCGCTGTTCGAGCTCGACACTGACATGGACAACGCCGTCTCGCTGGCGGAGTACCAGGCGTTCCATCCGGCGCTGCCGTCCGCGGTGTTCAACGCGGCGGACCTGACCACCCCGAAGAACGGCCTGATTGACTGCGACGACCTCGAGTTTGTCGTGGTCGCGGTGCCGGACCTCGCGGGCCTCACGCAGGCGGAGGCGGAGGCGGAAATCGCCGCCGCCGGGCTGGCCGTCGGCCAGGTCGCCTCGGAGTACAACGACACCGTGCCCGCCGGACAGGTCATCCAGCAGAATCCGCTTGCCGGAACCCCCGCCGCGCCGGGGGCCATGGTGCACATGGTGCTGAGCCTCGGGCCGACGCCCGTGCCCGTGCCCGACATCACGGGTCTCACGCAGTCGGCGGCCGAGGCGGCCCTCATCGGCGCGAATCTGTCCGTCGGACAGGTTTCCGAGGCATATGACGCCACCGTGCCCGCCGGACAGGTCATCAGCCAGAACCCCGCCGCGGGGGCCGAGGCGCTTCCGGGCGCACCGGTTTCCTTCGTCGTGAGCCTGGGCGTGCGCATGATCGCCGTGCCCGACCTCTCCGGCATGACCGCCGCCGGGGCCGAGGCCGTGCTGCTCGGCGCGGACCTCACCCTGGGCGCGGTCACGGAGGTGAACAGCGACACCGTGCCCGCCGGACAGGTCATGGGCCAGAGCCCGGCGCCGGGCGTGGAGGTCCTGGAGGGGACCGCCGTCGCCGTGACCGTGAGCCTCGGGCCGCTGCCCGTGGCCGTGCCGAATGTCACCGGCATGGCGCAGGCCGCCGCCGCCGCGGCGCTCTCCGGCGCGGGGCTGGCCGCCGGCCAGGTCTCCGAGTCCTACAGCGCCACGGTGCCCGCCGGGTCCGTCATCAGCCAGAACCCCGCCGCCGGGACCCTGGTCCTGCCCGGCGCGGCGGTGGCCCTCGAAGTCTCCAAGGGCCCCGCGCCCGCGGGCGACATCCCCGTGCCGAACCTCGCGGGGATGACCCAGGCGCAGGCGGGCGCGGCGCTCACCGCCGCCGAACTGTCCCTCGGCACGGTCTCTGAGGTCTACAACGCCACCGTGCCGGCCGGGCAGGTGATCAGCCAGAGCCCCGCCGCCGGGGTGGAGGTCGCCGCCGGGACGGCGGTGAACCTCACCGTGAGCCGGGGCCCCGAGCCCGTCGTGGTGCCGGATGTCACCGGCATGACCCAGGCGAACGCCGCCGCCGCCCTCACGGGCGCGGGGCTGGACGTCGGCCAGGTGGTCCAGGCCTTCAGCGACACCATTCCCGTTGGCCGGGTGATCAGCCAGGATCCCGCCGCGGACGCGGAGGTGCCGCCGGGAACGGCGGTGGACCTCGAAGTGTCCAAGGGTCCGGCGCCCGCGGGCGACATCGCGGTGCCCAGCCTCGCCGGGATGACACAGGCGCAGGCAGGCGCCGCGCTCACGGGCGCGACGCTCGCGCTGGGCGCGGTGACCGAGGCGTACAGCGCGACCGTGCCCGCCGGGCAGGTTATCAGCCAGAATCCGGCCGCCGGGGCGATGGTCGCCGCCGCCACGCCGGTGAACATCGTCCTGTCCAAGGGCCCCCATCCCGCGGACGGGGTGGCCGTGCCCGACACGGCCTACATGACCGGGGCGGTTGCCGAAGGCATGATCACCGGCGACGGGCTCACCGTCGGCCAGACCACCGAAGAGTGCAGTGGCACGGTGCCCGAGGGGCGCGTGGTCCGCACCGATCCGGCGGCGGGCACGGTGGTGGCCCCGGGCACGGCGGTGAATCTGCACGTTTCGAGCGGGCCGTGCCCCGTGGCGGTGCCCAATGTGGCCGGGATGACGCAGTCCGCCGCCGAGGCGGCCGTCACCGGCGCGGGCCTCACGGTCGGCGCGGTGACCGAGGCCTTCAGCGACACCGTGCCCGCGGGGTCCGTCATCAGCCAGGATCCCGCCGCCGGCGCGCAGGCGTCCCCCGGCGCGGCGGTGGCCCTCGTGGTGAGCAAGGGTGTGGACCAGGCGGTTTCGGACGCCGCACGGGCGTCGCTGGCGGGGATGTTTGAGGACGCCGACACGGACGGCGACGGCTTCCTCAGCTTCGGCGAGGTGCAGGCGGCCGCGCCGACGGTCACCCAGCTCGTCTTCAACGCCCTCGACACGGACGGCGACGGCCTGTTGAGCGCCGGGGAGCTGGGCGTCGAGACCGGCTGCGGGTGCGGCTGCAAGAAGTCCGACATGACCGTGGACGGCCTTAAGTCGCGTCTGGGCGACCTGTTCCTGGGCGGGCTGGCGCTGGCGCTGCTGGCCGCCGCGGGACGCCGCCGGATGCCGTAGCGAACCCCTGAATCAAGCCGCCCGCCGGGGGTCACGCCCCGGCGGGCGGTTCTCTTTTTGGGGGGCATCGGACCGGTCAGTCGGACAGGTCGGACAGGTCGGACTTGTCCGATGGGTTATCGTGGAGGGGCGGGCTGTGGGGCGTTGCCTGTGGGGGGGCGCCCGCTCAGAACATCTGCCGGAACTGCTCTTCGGTCACCGGCTGGGGTTCGGGGGTCTCCCAGTAGGACTGGTCCGGGGCGGCGCGGCGCTGTTTGAGGGGGTCGTTGCCCATCATGCGCATGATGAGCCCCGTGGGGGCGAGCATGCCGTAGAAGACGATGCCGAGCATGAGGCGGGTCATGAACCAGTTGACGCCCTCGGCGAATTTCATCCACCCGGCGAAGACGGGCTTCAGCAGGCCGGGCGCGGCGAGGCCGAGAACGGCGAACACGGCGGCCACGGCGAAAAAGGGCCAGGGGACGCCGTGGAACCCGTGGAGCGCCCAGCGGACGAGGCCCAGCACGATGATGGCCGCGGCCATCACCAGCCCGAATTTCCGCTGCTCGTTTCTGTCCGATATGTCCGGCTTCTTCATGTGTCACCGTCCGCGGGGCGCGTTCCCCGCGCGTTAATCCAGCTCAAACTCCGCCTTCCAGTCAAACTCGTCCTTCCAGGGGGCCTGCTCCGTCTTGTCGAGCACATAGCCGCCGAGGCACAGGAAGTCCATGTGCGTGCGCATGAAGCAGGTGTAGGCCTCCTCGGGCGTGCGCACGATGGGCTCGCCGCGCACGTTGAACGACGTGTTGATCAGCACGGGGCACCCGGTCTTGCGGCGGAAGGCGTCCAGCAGGGCGTGGTAGGCGGGGTTGTCCTCCCGCCGCACGGTCTGGATGCGCGCCGAGTTGTCCACATGGGTCACCGCGGGGATCTCCGACCGCACCACCTTCAGCTTGTCGAAGCCCTGGGCGGCCCGCTCCTCCTCCGTCAGCTCCCGCAGGCGCTGCGGCAGCACGTCCGCCACGAGCAGCATGTAGGGGCTCTCGTGGCCGCGCAGGTCGAACCACTCGTCCGCGTGCTCCACCATGACCGACGGGGCGAAGGGGCGGAAGGACTCGCGGAACTTGATCTTGAGGTTGAGGACCGACTGCATCTCGCGGGACCGGGGGTCGCCGAGGATGCTGCGCGCGCCGAGGGCGCGCGGGCCGAACTCCATGCGCCCCTGGAACCACCCCACGACTTTCTGCCCGGCGATGATCCCCGCGACCACGTCGGGAATCTCGTCCATGGGATAGTGCCTGTGGGGGATGTTCCGCTCCTTCAGGAAGCGGCCGATCTCGTCGTCGGAGAAGGCGGGGCCGAGGTAGGTGGCCTTCTGGCGGCGGGGGTCCGGCGTGCGCGGCTGGTCCAGGCACTGGTGCCACACGCTCAGGGCCGCGCCGAGGGCGTTGCCGCCGTCGCCCGCGCAGGGCTGGATCCACACGTCCTCGAAGGGCCCCTCGCGCAGGAGCCGCCCGTTGGCCACGCAGTTCAGCGCCACGCCGCCCGCGAGGGCCAGGTGCCGCGCGCCGGTCTCCCTGTGGACTTGGCGCGCCATGTTCAGCATGATCTCCTCCGTCACCTCCTGCACCGACCGGGCGAGGTCCATCTCGCGCTGCGTGATCTTCGTCTCCGGCTTGCGCTCCGGCCCGCCGAAGAGCCCGGCGAAGGCCGCGTTCGTCATGCGCAGGCCCGCGCAGTAGTCGAAGTACTTCATGTTCAGGCGGAACGACCCGTCGTCGCGGATGTCCACCAGCTCGCGGCGGATGATGTCCGCGTAGCGCGGCTCGCCGTAGGGCGCGAGCCCCATGAGCTTGTACTCGCCGCTGTTCACCCGGAACCCCGTGAAGTACGTGAAGGCCGAGTACAGCAGCCCCAGCGAGTGGGGGAAGGTGATCTCCTTGAGGATCTCCACCCTGTTGCCCCGGCCGACGCCGTAGGTCGTGGTGGCCCACTCGCCCACGCCGTCCACGGTGATGAACGCCGCCTCCTCCCACGGGCAGGGGAAGAAGGCCGACGCCGCGTGGGACAGGTGGTGCGTCGAGAAGTAGACCTTGCCCTGGTAGCCCAGCTCCTTGCGGAGCGTGCCGCGCATGAAGAGCTTCTCCGAGAGCCACGACGGCACCTGCTCGTAGAACGAGCGGATGCCCTTCGGCGCGAGGGCGGCGTAGGTCAGCAGAAGCCGCTCGAACTTCACCAGCGGCTTGTCGTAGAACGCGACCGCGTCCACCTCGTCCAGCGTGATCCCCGCCTCGGCGAGGCAGTAGTCCGCCGCCTCCTTCGGGAAGCGCGGGTCATGCTTCCGCCGCGAAAACCGCTCCTGCTGCGCCGCCGCGACGATCTCGCCGTCGCGCAGCAGCGCCGCCGCGCTGTCATGATAAAACGCCGATATGCCGAGGATGTTCATGCTGCTCCATCTCAGGTGCCGCCGGGGCGATGGGCCATTGTACCCGCGCGGCGGCACCCAAGTAAACGTCCGGCGGCCCCGCCCCGATTCCGCGCCCCCGGGGGGCGCGCCGGGGCGCGGACGGGGAACCTGCGGTACAATGGGGCGCCCCCGCATCCGGGGGGCGCGCCGCGCGCGCGGCTGGAGGACCCCAAATGACAGAGAAAGACTGGCTGTGGGATGAGATGCGCCAGGTGGGGACGGACTACGCCGACCTTGCCGAGGTGGAGGCCTATGACGCCCGCATGGGCGCCTTCCGCGACATTGACGGCGAGAACCGGGAGACGCTGGACCTGCTTGCCGTCGCCCCCGGGGCCGCCGTGCTCGAGATCGGCTGCGGCACGGGGCGCTTCGCCCGGGCGGCCGCGGCGGCGGGAATGGTTGTCACGGCGGTGGATGTCTCCGCCGTCATGCTCGACTACGTGCGGCGCAAGGCCGCCGAAGCGGGCACGGCCGTCGCCACCCGGCACGCCGGATTCCTGACCATGGGCCTGCCGGACGGCGCCTTCGACGCCGCCGTCTCGGGCCTGGCGCTGCACCACCTGCCCGACCTGTGGAAGCTGGCGGCCCTGCGCAACGTCGCGCGCGCGCTCAAGCCGGGGGGAAGATTTGTCCTTCGGGACGTGGTGTTCGCCCCCGCCGCGGACGAGGCGCCCGAGCCCCATTTTGAGCGCTTCGCCGCCTCCCTCCCGGAAATGCGGGTTCCCGCCGCGCGGCACGTGGCCCGGGAGTTCAGCACCTACGACTGGATCATGGAGGGCCTCCTGCGCCGGGCCGGATTCGACATTGTCTCGCAGGGAGTCCCCGTCGAGAGCCTCGCCGTCTACCTCTGCCGGAAACGGTAGGGCGCGCGCGGCGGGAACCTCCGCCCCGATTCCGCGCCCCCGGTTGACGCGCCGGGGCGCGGACGGGGATAATGGGGCCTCCGAGGAACCGGTCCGTTCCGTCACCGGGCGCCCGCCGCGCGGCGCGCCCCCCACCAGAGAGGATTTCCCCATGGACTACCGCATCGAAAAAGACACGCTGGGCGAGATGAAGGTGCCCGCGGACCGGTATTACGGGTGCCAGACGGCCCGGTCGCTCCAGAATTTCCGCATCGGCGGCGAGCGCATGCCGCGCGAGCTGCTCCGCGCCTTCGGCGTCCTCAAGAAGGCCGCCGCCACGGTTAACGAGCGCATGGGCCTGCTGGACCCGAAGCTGGCGGAGGCCATCCGCGCCGCGGCGGACGAGGTCATCGCGGGGAAGCTGGACGACCATTTCCCGCTGGTGGTCTGGCAGACGGGCAGCGGCACCCAGACGAACATGAACGTGAACGAGGTGATCGCCAACCGCGCCATCGAGATGCTCGGCGGCGAAATGGGCAGCAAGAAGCCCGTCCACCCGAACGACCACGTGAACATGTCGCAGTCGTCGAACGACACCTTCCCCGCCGCCATGAGCATCGCCGCCGTGGAGCAGGCGCACAACCGCCTGGTCCCCGCGCTGGAGGCCCTGCGCGACGCCCTCCAGGAGAAGGCGGACGCCTACGCGGACGTCATCAAGATCGGCCGGACCCACCTCATGGACGCCACGCCCCTCACGCTGGGGCAGGAGTTCTCCGGCTACGCGCAGCAGGTCGCCAACGGGGCCGCGCGGGTGAACCAGACGCTGCCGCGCCTGGCCGAGCTGGCCATCGGCGGCACCGCCGTCGGCACGGGCCTCAACACGAAGCGGGGCTATGCCGAGGCCGTGGCCGACGAGATCGCGGACCTCACGGGCCTGCCGTTCACCTCCGCGCCGAACAAGTTCGAGGCCCTCGCGGCGCACGACGCCATGGTCATGACCCACGGCGCGCTGAAGACCGTCGCCGCCTCGTTCATGAAGATCGCCAACGACATCCGCTGGCTCGGCAGCGGCCCCCGCTGCGGCGTCGGCGAGCTGCTCCTGCCGGAGAACGAGCCGGGCTCCTCCATCATGCCGGGCAAGGTCAACCCCACGCAGTGCGAGGCCCTCACCATGGTGGCCGCGCAGGTCATGGGCAACGACGTGGCGGTGAACATCGCCGGGGCCTCGGGCGACTTCGAGCTGAACGTGTTCAAGCCCGTCATCATCCACAACGTCCTGCAGTCCCTCCGCCTGCTGGCCGACGCCGCCGACTCCTTCCGCGAGAACTGCGTGGCCGGGCTGGAGCCGAACGAACGGCGCATCCGCGCGCACCTCGAGAACTCCCTCATGCTGGTGACGGCGCTCAACCGCGTCATCGGCTACGACAACGCCGCCAAGATCGCCCGCGCCGCCCACCTCAACGGCACCACGCTGAAGGAGGAGGCCCTGCGCACCGGCCTGCTCACCGAGGCCGCCTTTGACGAGGCCGTGGACCCCTCCAAGATGCTCGGCCCGTCGGACTGACCGGCCGCGGGAGTTCACGCGGCCCTCAGGAGTAACTGCGTCCCTCGTCCAGCATGGCCAGATAGTTGTCCAGGGGGATGTAGTTGGCGACGCTGTTGCCCGTGCCGAGGCAGTAGCCGCCGCCCTCCAGGCAGACGTCGAGGGTGTCGCGGACGCGGCGGCGCACCGCCGCCGCGTCGGCGCGGCACAGGAAGTCCACGTCGATCCCGCCGAGCAGCGCGACGCGCTGCCCCCAGGTCTTCTTGGCCTCCGTGACGGGTTCGATGGTGTCCTCGAAGGAGTGCTTGGCGTCAATGCCGACGCCGTCCACCAGGTCGTCCCGGATGCAGGCGAGGTTGCCGCAGGAGTGGAGGAGGTAGGGGCGTCCGGCGGCGTGGGCGATGTCGGCCAGGGCCTTGTGCCCGGGGAGGACGAATTCGCGCAGGTCGTCGGGGCTCATGAGCGGCCCGCCGCGGAAGCCCATGTCGTCGCTGCCCCAGAGCGCCTTCACGCAGGAGAACTGCGTCATGAGCGTCGCCGCCCGCAGGTTCATCTCCAGGATGCGGTCATAGAGCGCGCGGATGAGGTCGCGCCGCTCGAAGAGGGCCTCGCAGAAGGTGGTGTAGCCCATGAGCCAGGTGAGGTGCTCGGCGAAGTGGGCGAAGCCGCTGCCCCCGACGACGCACATCCCCTCCGGCAGGTTTTCCTCGCACCACTCCAGGCTGCGCGTGGTCATCTTTTCCACGTCCGGCCAGGGGTAGGCCTCGAACTCCTCCCACGTCGTCACGGGGCCGCGGTGCTCGTCGAGGTAGGACCGCCCGCCGCCGCGCGCGAGGGCCCCGGCGGTGTCGCCGGTGACCAGCCGGTTCATCGGCATGTCCATGCCCTCGGGGCCGCAGCGGATGAAGTCGTAGCCCAGAAATTCTTGCAGCCGCACCTGCCGCCGCAGCGCGAAATGCGGGTCCGTCCGGTCCAGCCCCTCCTCCAGCCCAAAGCGGGCGCAGACCGCGTCCTGCACCTCCGGATCAATGAACAGCTCGATGTGGTGTACCCGCTCCGGCATGCCGGACCGCGTGACGCACTTGAGGAAACCCTCCCAGTCCGGGCGGACGGGGGTCTGGAAGAGGGAGGTGTTGTTTGATGAAGAGGTCATGTTTGGGGAAACCATTCTCGCAAACAGTCTGTAAACCGGCGGAAGGACGGGTCAACACATCCACGAAACGTCACCTTGGTGGCAAGCTGCTCGAAAATGGCCGCCGACCATGGTTTTCGACAGTTCCTCAGAACGCGCTCCATGGCCTCCTTCGGGGGCGATGGCTTCCCCATCGGATTTGGGGGAAACCCCTGTTCGCTCAGCCAGGCATGGACATCCCGATGGGCGTCTGTCCAACCGAGGATGCTGGCTGTATTGGGGGAATCACTCCATACCCAGGCTTCCAGCTCAGGGACAATGGCAATGACTTCAATTCGCTCCTCCTGCCATCCGTTCTGGCAGAGACGCGCCCTTACCATGGCCTCTATTTCCTGGGCAGGAGTGCTTTCGAGTCCGCACCCGTCATAATCAAAGAGCACCAAAGCCCTGTCATGGGTTGACGCGTGGCGTCGAAGCAGCTCATGGGCGGTGCACACGCATCCGGGGTCATGATCGGCGTGCGGCAACAAATTGAACGTTATGGGACGAATTCCCAGCGATTCCGGCCTGGAGAGGAGCCCTTTGACGGCATGCTCGGCGTCCTTGTCGGCGACAAGTACGACCAAATCCCTTCTTGCAGTCATCCCAGTACTCCCGATGCGAACAGCACTCCAAGCGGAACGCCGCCCTTCCAGTCCGCCAGTCCGGGATGCCTATCCCCGGTCACGATGTCCGTTGCCCCTTCAGGGGTTTTTGCGAAGCACAATACATCACGAGCGTTCGCCATGTTCAGGATTACGGGCGAATGGGTGGCCAGAAGAACCTGTGCCCCATACACGGACGAGAGTGAACGGTACATCGTCTCAACAGCGCGCGGGTGAATTCCGTTTTCGGGCTCCTCAATCAGGAACACCCCCTCCATTTTCCTGGTATAGGCCGGGAGAGTGAGCGCAAGAAGCCGTAATGTGCCGTCTGAAACATGCCATGACGGAACGCACAGGCCCGTTTCGTATTCGACCTCGACATAACGTGTCTTGTTGTACTCGATTTCGCGCGTGCGAATGCCCGTCAATTCCGGAAGGGCCGTCCGGAGATGCGCCACCCACTCAGACAAACGTTCCGGATCATCGCGCTCCAATTGATGCACAACCCAGGGGAGATTGGATCCGTCGGTCTCAAATCCGCGCTTCTTCTCTGGAGAGCTGGGCTTTCGAAGCTCCAGACTGTCCAATGTGAACGTCCGGATACCGGTTGAAAGCACGCGTTTCACCCAGGAGGCGACAGGAAACTTCTCCTCATCATCCGGCAGGTTTGCTAGGGCTGACTTCTTGGGCCCCAGCTTGAAGGAGGGATTCCATCCCTTCGGCGTGGAAGCGCCCTTTTCCGAGTAATAATTGTCGTTTCCTCCCCGTGCCTTTGCCACCACTCTCCGCCATGTCCGGTCGGTGTGAAACAGGGTGCTCGGGGCGGCACAGAAACTCGGGAATTCCGATTGGTGGCCCGATGGCGCGGGGATTGATTCACCCACAGCCCCGAGAAGCCACAAGCGTTCCTCGGATATCCTGCGGTCGCCATTTCCGCCCGAAATCTCCACTTCATACCTTGCACCGTCATAAGGCTTGCTGTCACCGGTGCTGCGCAGGCTTTCAGGAATCATGAACTCCACGGCCAGTTGAAACGACGTTCCTGTGCGCATCCAGAACAGCTCGGAGAGGCTGTCGCCGCGTTTTTCAACGGCGAAGTCAAGCCCCTCAGACACGAGGTCGCCCAGGAAATTCACCACGTCAAGAAACGTGCTCTTTCCGCTGGCGTTTGGGCCGACCAGCACCTGGAAGTCCCGGAGGGGCTGGGAGAGGTACTTCAGGCATTTATAGTTCAGGGCTTCCACTTTTGTGATCATAAGGGAGCTCCTAGTTCACGAGGTTGGTGAGGGCGCGCCCGACCGTCGCCACCGGGCCCTCCGCGCGGCGGATCAGGATGTTGCGGTACCACAGCTCGCCGCCGTGGTCCTGCAGGGCGATGCGCCCCGCCTTCGGCATTTCGGCGTAGGGCGTCTTGAACTTCCCGATGGGCTGCGTCATCTGCGCGAAGTCCGTGTCGATCACCTTCCACCCGTTCACCGTCACCGTCACCGCCGAACCGCGCAGGGAGATGTCGTAGCTGTTCCACTCGCCGATGGGCCGGGCCAGGTTGAACATGGGGCTCACGACGTCGTAGATCGCGCCCGTGCCGTTCTTGGTCGCGGGCCAGCCGTAATCGCCCAGCACCTGGATCTCAAACCCGCGCAGGGGCGAGTCGCCCACGGGCGCGCGCAGGAACACGCCGCTGTTGCACATGATCTGCGGGTTCACCATCAGCGCCGCCAGGGGCGCGATGCGCGGCGAGGTCAGCTTGAACTCCAGATGCAGGTCGAAGTCCGCGAACTCCTCCCCCGTGTACGTGGCGTAGTGGAGCGGGTGCAGCGACTCGCCGAGGATGTGCAGCACGCCGCCCTCGATCTCAAAAACCTTCTTGTCGTCGTCCATATTCTTCCAGAGCGGGGCGTGCTCCGCGTCCAGCAGGTCCACCCAGCCCATGCCCTCCGGGCGCGGCGTCGGCTTGCCCTCCGCGCGCGGCTTGCCCCACTCAAACACGGAGCTGAGGTTCACCGCGTGCAGCGCCCCCATCAGCACCACCAGCAGCAGCGCCACCGGAAGCAGAAGCCATCGGAACAGTCGTTTCAGCATGACAAGCGGCCTCCTTGACCGCGGACAGTATACCGCCTTGGGTTTTTTCGGTGCGCGTTTTGCGGGGTCGGGGCGGTCTATCGCACGCGGAAGCGTCGGCCCTCGACGGTGACCCTGCCCTCGGCGATGAGCTGGAGGGCCTTCGGGTAGATTTCGCGTTCGGCGGCCTGCACGCGGTCGGCGAGGGTGTCCGGCGTGTCGTCGTCGAGGACGGGCACGCATTTCTGCAGAAGGATGGGGCCGTGGTCGTACTGGTCGTCCACGAAGTGGACGGTGGCGCCGGAGACCTTGGCGCCGAAGGCGAGGACGGCCTCGTGGACGTGGTGGCCGTACATCTTGTGGCCGCAGAAGGCCGGGATGAGCGCGGGGTGCACGTTGATGATGCGGTTGTGGAAGTCCCCGGGCACCGTGATGAGGGACATGAACCCGGCGAGCACCACGAGGTCCGCGCCCATGCCGCGGATCTCGCGCCACAGGTCGGCGTTGAAGGCGGCATCGTCGGGGTAGGCCTTCCGGGGCACGGTGGCCGCCGGGATGCCCGCGAGGCGCGCGCGCTCCAGGCCGTAGACCCCCGCGCGCGACGACACCACGCCGGTGATCCGGGCGTCGAGCGCGCCCCGGGCGATGTGGTCTATCAGGTTTTGCAGGGTGGTGCCGCTTCCGGACAGCAGGACGACAACGCGCAACGGCATGGCTCACTTCTCCCCCGGCCCGCGGACCGCGCCGCCGCCGGAGCGCCTATTCTAGCAGAAGCCCCCGCCCCTGTGGCGGTCACCCAAAGACAAGGCAGGCGGGACGCCTGCGCTACGAAGAGGGCCGACGGGGCGCCTTCGGTACCGCAGGCGTCCCGCCTGCCTCGTCCTCTTTCAGGTGCGTGGAATTTCGGCTGCCCCTTCAGGGCAAGTCTTTTTGGGGGGGCTTCTCCCCAGGGCAGGCCTGGCCCTTCGGGCGGCGGCCTGCCCTGGGCTATATTCGGATGTCCCGTTGGGACAAATAGAACCAGCTCATGGATGCGCGGTGAGTCCGAGGAATCCCCCAGCACGGTACCCACACGGCAGTCGTTGGGACAAACAACACCAACTCATGGGCACAAGGGGCATACGTTCCTTCTCACCGGACACTTTAGTTCGATTGCCCAGGCTGGGGCCGTCCGGTCAGAGGACGGGCAAATGAGGTCCCAGACAATTTACTGGAACGCTTTCCCACTCCACTCGCTTATCCGCCTCCAGTCTTTGCCGGTCCTGCTCGTCCGTGCCGAGGTCAATGGTGCTGAGGGTGAGGGTGTGGTGGCTGTGGAGGGGGCGGCGGTGGTCGAGGACGCGGTTGGGTTCGGTGGCCATCCAGTCGGGGCGGGGCTTAACTTCCGGGAACGACGGGATGCCGTAGGAGCTCTCGCGGACCTCCAGCACGATGGGCGCGCCGGGGTCGGTCTCCAGCCGCAGGGCGACCCCGTTCTTGTCCATGAGCCGCAGGTGGAAGGAGAAGGGGTTTCCGGTGCCGAGTTCCACGTCCGCCACGGTGACGGCATGGACCGGCGCGTCCGACAGCGCCCGCACGGCCACATGCTGCCCGTCGCGCGGGCAGATGAACCGCCCCTCGACGATGCGGCGGCCGTTTTCGACGCGGTCGGACGACACCTCGATGCGCGGCGGCCCGAGCGGGTCCAGGGGCGCGGGGGCCTTGAGGTACTCGCGCTCGTTGCCGGGCATGATCTCGCCGATGCGCGCGCGGGACGTGCCGGGGGCGAAGAACTGGGAGGTCCACTCGTCCGGCTCCGGATCCGCGCTGACCCACCAGGCCTCGCCCTTGTCAAAGTTCACCGCGTAGGAGAGGAAGTTCAGCTTGGGCGTGCGGGGTCCGGGCAGGTTCGTGTAGAAGGCGAATCCGTAGACCAGCAGTCCGGCGAGGGCCAGCGCGCCCGGCGCCCACCGGCGGAACCGGTCCCCGGTGGCGGCGAGCAGCGGCGTGTGCTGGAAGAAGAGCAGGACCAGCATGGCCGCCACGCTGAACGCGCCCATGGCCGTGAGCGCGTAGCCGACGATGGGGATCATGGGGAAGACGATGAGGACGGACGGCACGGTGAGGGCGGCCGCCCCGGCCAGCGCGCCGGGGGCGCACTCGCGCCCGCCGCGCCCGGCCCAGGCCAGCAGGGCCACCTGGAGCGCGCCGAAGGCCAGCACCCACACGGGGGCGTAGACCCCGCCGGGCACGTAGAGGTGCATGCCCCAGAGAATGGCGGCCCAGAGCAGCATGAGGCCGCCGACCATCTCGGCGGGGCGCAGGGCGCGGCAGAGGGTGGCCGCCGCCGCCGTCAGGGCGGCGAAGGCCAGCAGCGCGAAGGCCAGGCAGTAGGCGTTGTTCGAGTAGAGGGCCATCTCCTTGAAGCGCATGAAGGCCAGCGCCGCGCCGGGCGCCCACAGCGCCATGGCCAGCACCAGGGTGCCCGCGGCGGCCATGAACCCGCCCAGCAGCCCCGTGAACCGGACCCCCCGCACGGCCAGCCCGAACACGAGCGCCGCGAGGAAGAGCGCCGTCGCCAGCAGGACCAGCGGGCGGTTCCAGGCCATGGGGTACACGGCCATCCAGTCCCCGAGGACGTTGAAATAGGTGGCGTCGGGCGCGCTCAGGTCGCCGTCCAGCGGCAGGTTGCCGAAATGCCGCGCGATGCCCAGGATGTAGGCCCCGTGGTGCTGAAGGCTGTTCCGGCACACGTTCTCCGGGCTGTCGAGCTTGATGTGGTAATAGCAGAACCCGTCAATGTACGCGATGTTGAAGCCGGGCCGGTGCCGCTTGTACTGGTCGAAGTCGCTGCCGAAGGGCATGCGCCGGTAGAAGTCCGTCATCATGGAGTTGGTCCGGGGGGAAACGTCCGCCTTCGCCAGTTCCCGCATGATCCACCCGTTCTCCGGGGTGCTCTCAAACATGAGCCCCGGCCCCTTGACGCCGCGCGTCTCCAGCCCCAGCACCAGCCCCACCTCCTCAAACCACGGATGCTCGATGAAGGCCCGGGCGCCGTCGCCGCCGAACTCCTCCTGGTCCGCGAAGCAGAAAATGACGTCGTTCTTCAGCGGCGGCCCCGCCTTCAGCGCGCGCGCCGTCTCCAGCATGGCCGCGATGCCCGACGTGTCGTCCGCCGCGCCGGGGCCGTAGGGCACCGAGTCAAAATGCGCGTCCACGGCGATGGCCTTGGTCGGCGCGGTGCCCCGGACACGGCCCAGCACGGCCCGCGCCCACACCAGCGACTGCCCGCGCCGGCCGCCCTTCGGGCCGTCAATCAGGAGGGTTTCCACCCCCATCGCGGCGAGCTGCTCCTGGATGTAGGCGCAGACCTCGTCGTTGGCCTTGGAGCCCGCCGGGTGCGGAATCTGGCAGGTGGCCTCGATGTGTTTGATGGCCCGATGGGCTGAAAACGCTTCGGGCGGCGCGTTTTCCGGCAGGGCCGACGGGGCCAGGGACATCCACCAGGCGAAAAGCGCCACGGCGGCCACGCATGCCAGGGAAACCACCACCCACCGTCGTGCAGCATTGCCCATGGGGTCCAGCATCCTTTTCTTGCGTCCGCAGACGCGGTTTGTCCGGGAATACCCCGGTCCAAGGCACAGTTCCACGGGGAGTTAGACCGGGGCCGGACGCTCCCGGTTACGCCCGGGGCAAAAATTGGCACCACCAATGCAATGCCGGAACCACAAGAAGAAAGATAATGCGAATGGGGGCGAAGGGTGGTATACTGTGAACAAGGCGGCGGGTTGTCGTCGTTTTTTTCCGTTTCGCAGTCATCATTATCTGCACGTGCCGGTTGATAAGGATTTATCCGCCATGGGGAAGAGGATTCCTGCGGTGGGGGGCGCATGCAGAGGAGACATGGGGCGTCTGGGGAGGGTTGTGTTCCTGTGCGCCGCCCTGCTGGCGGCCGGCTGCGGCCCCAAAGAGCCGCCCAAGCCCCCCACCCGGATCATCATCGAGAGCGCGCCCGAGGCGGGGGCCATGGTGCTGCTGGCCGGGGAGGACCGCGGGGCGACGCCGGTGACCGTGGAGGGGCTTCCGGCGGGGCGGTACGAGGCCGTGCTGACGCTCGACCGGTTCAAGCGCACCTTTGCGGACATTGAGGTCAAGGGGGAGCCCGAGGAGACCTTCACCGTCGAGATGGAGCCCCTGATGGGGACGGTCTCCGTGGAGTCCAAACCGATCGGCGCGGACATCTATGTGGACGGGGAGAAGGTCGGCGCGACGCCCGTGTTCGGGTATCCGCTCCAGGTGGGCGACTACTCCTACGAGTTGCGGCTGGAGAACTACGAGCCGGTCACCAACGCTTTCACCGTCGAGGAGGGGTTCAAACTCGAGTTCAAGCACGAGCTGAAGCCGCTGGAGGCGCAGCTGGAGGTGTTCTCGCGGCCCACGGGCGCGAAAATCTGGATCAACAACATGGCCCAGGCCCAGGCCACGCCCGCCCGGTTCATCCTGCTCCCCGGCAGCTACCTCGTGAGCGTCCACACCCCGGGGTTCATCCAGCAGGAGCAGATCGTGTCGCTCACGCCCAACGCCACCGAGGCGGTGCAGCTCAAGATGGAGCCGGGCGTGGTGCCGCCGGGCATGGTGCTGGTTCCCGGCGGCGACTTCACCATGGGCAACGACGACCGCGCGCCCGACGAGCGGCCCAAGCGCGTGGTGAGCCTGAAGCCCTTCTACATCGACAAGTTCGAGGTGACGAACCAGGACTACAAGGCGGTCTTTCCGGAGCACACCTTCACCGAGGGCCAGGAAAACTGGCCCGCCACGGGCGTCTCCTGGTCGCAGGCCATGCGCTACGCCTCCCTCACCGGCAAGCGCCTGCCCACCGAGGCCGAATGGGAAAGGGCCGCCCGCGGCACCGACGCGCGGGAGTACCCCTGGGGCTGGACCTTCGAGGAGGGCATGGCCAACACCAAGGAGGCCAACAACGCCCGCCGCGTCCGCGTGGGCCTCTACTTCAACGGCACCTCCCCCCACCGCTGCGTGGACATGGCCGGCAACGCCTACGAGTGGGTGTCCGACTGGTACGACGCCTACCCCGGCAACAAGGACGTGACCAAGGACTACGGCCAGATTTTCCGGGTGCTCCGCGGCGGGTCCTACCTCACCGGCAAGTTCGAGGCGCGCTGCGCCTCCCGCCACTTCGACCGCATGGACGCCACCCGCGAGGACTACGGCTTCCGCTGCGCCCAGGACGCCCCCGCCCAGTAGGCGGAACCTACGCCCACTCCGCGCACAGCAGCGCGGCCTGCTCCAGCACGGTCTGGGTCGCCTTTTCCTGCTTGTCCGGCGGGTAGCCGTGCTTGCGCAGGATGCGCTTCACGAGCACGCGGAGCTGCGCGCGCACCGTCTCGCGCAGGGTCCAGTCTATGGTCACGTTCCGGCGCACCGTTTCCACCAGCTCGCGCGCGATGGCCCGCAGGGTGTCGTCGCCCAGCACCTTCACGGCGCTGTCACTGGTCTCCAGCGCGTCGTAGAAGGCGACCTCGTCCTCCGTCAACCCAAGCGCCTCCCCCCGCGCGGCGGCCTCGCGCATGTGTTTCGCCAGCGCGATCAGCTCCTCGATCACCTGGGCCGCCTCGACGGCGCGGTTCTGGTACTTCCGCAGGGCGCTTTCCAGCATTTCCAGGAACGACCGCGCCTGCACGACGTTCTTCCGCTTCCGCGTCCTGATTTCGCCGGTCAGCAGCTTGCGCAGCAGCTCGACGGCCAGGTTGCGGTGGGGCATGCCGCGCACTTCGGCCAGGAACTCGTCGGACAGGATCGAAATGTCGGGCTTCCTGAGCCCCGCCGCCTCGAAGATGTCAATCACCCCGTCGGAAGAGACCGCCCGCGACACGATCTGGCGCACCGCGTGGTCCAGCTCCTCGTCGGTCTTCGGCTCGCCCTCCGCGCGCTTGGCGAGGACCGCGCGCACGGCCTGAAAGAAGGCGACGTCGTCGCGGATGCGCAGGGCCTCTTCGTGCGGCACGGCCAGCGCGAAGGCCTGCGACAGTTCCCGCACCGCGCCGAAGAAACGGTTCTTGCCGTCCTCCTGCGCCAGGATGTGGTCCTGCGCCAGGGGCAGCAGGCCGACCCGGTCCGCCGCGGCGCCGGTCTTCCACCCCTCCCAGGAGAACCCGTGGAACAGGCCGCGGCACACCTCGTATTTCAGCAGCATCAGCGCGACGGCCTCGTTCTGGTCTATGGCCGTCCGGCCGGTGCCGCCGCTCGCCGTGTAGGTGGCGAGCGCCTCCTTCAGCTCCTGCGCCAGGCCGAGATAGTCCACCACCAGCCCGCCGGGCTTGTCGCGGAACACGCGGTTCACCCGCGCGATGGCCTGCATGAGGCCGTGGCCGCGCATCGGCTTGTCCAGGTACATGGTGTGCAGGCTGGGCGCGTCGAATCCGGTCAGCCACATGTCGCGCACCAGCACGATCCGGAAGGGGTCGCCGGCGTCGCGGAACCGCGCGGCCAGCGCCTCGCGGCGGGGCTTGTTGCGGATGTGCTCCTGCCACTCCGGGCCGTCGGACGCCGACCCCGTCATCACAATCTTGAGGCACCCCTTGTCGTCGTCCCCGTGCGCCCAGTCCGGGCGCAGCGCCGCGATTTCCCGGTAGAGCTCCACGCAGATCCGGCGGCTCATGCACACGACCATCGCCTTGCCGTCCATCGCCTCCAGCCGCCGCTCGAAGTGCTCCACAATGTCCTTCGCCAGCAGTTTCAGCCGGTTCTCCGCGCCCACCACCGCCTCCAGCTGCGCCCACCG